>ENA-OQEX01000164-OQEX01000164.1-human-gut-metagenome-genome-assembly--contig:-NODE-164-length-39256-cov-2.946587_pt1 | contig 39256 bp, 48 predicted proteins | sample MGYA00242802_ERZ504649 | MGnify/ENA primary metagenome ERZ504649 (study PRJEB26092, sample SAMD00036194) | human gut metagenome | host: Homo sapiens | study: EMG produced TPA metagenomics assembly of...
TTTCTTTGAAATGTCAATAATTTATAGTAAAACTGTTTTAATTAAATAAAAAGCCTACGTACTATCAAGGTTTGAGAATTACAAAAAAACGGCTTAAATGCGTCAAATTTCGCATCTAAGCGTTTTACATATGGTCGAGGTGACAGGACTTGAACCTGCGGCATCTTGGTCCCAAACCAAGCACTCTACCAAACTGAGCTACACCTCGCTACTGTCGCTATCATTTTCCAGATAACGAACAGTTTTATTATATCACAAATTGTCTGTCTTGTCAATACATTGCTTTTCCGCAGAAAGCAAAAAAATGTACAAATGCGGCATCACCGTTTCACGCCGTATTTCCGGTAAAACGCCGCAAGATCTGCATCTGACTGAACCAATTCCGCATAGCAGAGCCGCTTTTTTGCCGCATCGTAAAATCCGATCACAGTTTCACCAGTACAGGTGCTGGACTCTGCCCGAATGTCCGATGCCGAAAATCCGTCCGGAATCGCCTGCGTCTTGGTTCTCTTGTGAAAAGCTCCACACAACCACCTCACATCAAAATGCCGGCGAATTTCAACTCGCCGGCATTCGGTTTCATATCAAAAGAAAGTGCTTACGATGCAATAAAGGTGCAGAATGCACGATATGTCATAAAGACATCCAGTTTGGAAACCACCTCAAACGGTGCGTGCATGGACAAAACAGGGACACCCACATCAATGGTGTCAATATCCAGGTTTGCAATATAAGCCGCAACCGTACCGCCGCCGCCTGCATCTACCTTGCCCAGTTCGCCGGTCTGCCAAACCACATCGCCGGCATCCAGGACACGGCGAATCGTGCCGACAAATTCTGCGGAGGCATCCGATGTGCCGGACTTGCCACGAGCGCCGGTGAACTTTGTAACGCATACGCCGTGATTCAGATAAGCGCAGTTCTTCTGTTCCATCACATCCGGGAATGTAGGATCAAATGCTGCGTTAACATCTGCGGACAGGCACTGTGATGCGTGCATTACGTGGCGACCCTTTGCCCCGAAGCAGTCTGCCAGGTCTTCCAGAAAGTACGGCAGATAAGAAGAGCAGAGACCTGTGTTGCCGTCACTGCCGGTCTCTTCCTTGTCCGTCAGGATTGTAACAGCGGTGTGTACCGGTTTTTCGCAGTCCAGCAGTGCACGGAGTGCCGGATAAGCGCAGACACGGTCATCGTGTCCATAGCCGCCGATCATGCTCCGGTCAAATCCCAGTTCTCTTGCCGGGAATGCCGGAACAGCCCCAATTCAGCCGACAGGAAATCGGTCTCAGTGATACCGTACTTTTCATGCAGGATGTTCAGAATGTTCAGCTTTACCTGCTCGCTCTCCTCATCCTTGTTAAACGGCATTGAGCCGACCAGCAGGTTCAGTTCCTCACCACGCACAATTTCCGTTGCCGGGCGTTCATCTGCTGCGGTGCAAGGTGCGGCAGCAGGTCAGTCACACAAAATACCGGATCGCCGGTATCTTCACCGATGTTGACTTCTACAGAAGTGCCGTCTGCTTTTACAATAACGCCATGCAGAGAAAGCGGAATCGTTGTCCACTGATACTTCTTGATGCCGCCGTAATAATGGGTCTTGAACATTGCCAGCTCGTGATCCTCATACAGGGGATTCTGCTTCATGTCCAGACGGGGCGAGTCAATATGCGCAGCGCACAGACGCACGCCCTCTGTGATAGGTGCAGTACCGATCACAGCGGCAATGATCGCCTTGCCACGGTTGTTTACATAGATCTTGTCCCCTGCCTGGAGTTTCATATCCGGAGTAAAGGAAACGAATCCCTTTTCCTCCAGCAGAGCCGCCGCATTCTTTGCAGCCTCACGCTCGGTTTTGGACGCATTCAAAAATGCCATATAGTCTGCCGCAAAAGCATCGCTCTGCTTCTGTGTCTCCGCAGAAATGCGGTTTGCGCTGTGCTTGGACTGCATAACAGCTGTTCCTTTTTTTCTTTTGCCTGTGTTACCTTCGATTCCATTAGAAATAGCCTCCAATTCTCAGGACTTTTTGGATCTTGTTTGATATGCCGTACCCTGACGCACAGTGCAGGAAGGCAGATAAAACAAGTCTTTACACAAATGCACCGAACTTGGTTTCATAATAACGGATCAGCTTTGCCGACAGCTCCTGTGCCGCATCCCACAGCTCAGAAAAGCTGGAGTTGTTTTCCAGCACAGTATCCGAATGCAGCCGGAAAAACTCTTCCGTCAGCTGCATTTCCATGCGCTGCTGCGCCGCTTTCTCTGAAATATGATCCCGTTCCATAATCCGCTGCATCCGCAGTTCCGGCTTTGCCACCACAGAAATAATCAAGTCACAAAAATCGTCTGCCCGGCTCTCAAACAGCGTCGGTGCATCCAATAAGATCAGCTTGTGATTCTGCTGGGAAAAGCGATGTATCATCCGCAGGATCTCACCCACAATATAGGGATACATAATGGTATTGAGCATTTCGAGTTTGCGATGATCCGAAAAAGCAATGGACGCCATGACCTTGCGGTCCAGTTCCCCGTCCGGCGTTAAGATCGCATCGGTAAAGCATTCCTGCAGATCAGCCAGACAATGGGAACCACGTGCAACCACATGACGAGAAATAGCATCTGCATCAATGAGCCGAAAGCCATTCTGTACAAAGACCTTGGAAACCGTACTTTTTCCGGCACCGGTCTGACCGGTCAAGCCGATCACCATCACACCATCGAGACTGTTCATATCTGTATCACCTCAAATCCTGCCGCACGAATCAGACGATTGTATACCGCAAGCCCGATCCCCTCCGGCTTTGGCGCACGCACATATACCTTATGCGCACCTCTGTCATCCAATTCCCGCAATTTTGAAAAAATCTGCTGTGCCTGTTCCTGACCGGATGCCCCGTAGGTCAGGCACGGCAGGGAGAGTCGGGTCTCCTCTCCGTCAAACACCAGTGCATACACACCGTCTGCTTTGTTCTGTTCGGCATACGCCGCAAGTTCTGCCACTCTCCCTCCACCAGGATCACGTGTGCCTGCGGAGAATAGTGCTGATATTTCATGCCCGGAGAGCGCACCGTCTGACCTTCCTTCAGCTGATGCAGGATCGCCGGATCCAGCGTCACCTGCGGCACGATCTCTTCCAGCATTTCCTTTGTGACATATCCCGGACGCAGAATCCGTACTGTGTCGTCATTTTCCAGAGCGATCACAGTGGACTCCACGCCCACAGAACATCCACCGCCGTCAACTACTGCGGCAATCTTGCCGTGCATATCCGCATCACGTGCTGTGCCGTGGTGGGACTGGGATAGCCGGAAATGTTGGCGGACGGTGCTGCGATCGGCACACCCGACAGCAGGATCAGCGCTCTTGCCACAGGATGAGACGGCATCCGGATCCCGACCGTATCCAGACCGCCGGAAGTGATCTCCGGGATATCGCTGCGCTTGGGCAGGATCATGGTCAGCGGACCGGGCCAGAAACGCTCTGCCAGCTTTACCGCCAGCGGCGGCACAACTGCTGCCACCTGCTCCAACGCCTGCATCTCTGCAATATGCACGATCAGCGGATTGTCTGCCGGTCTGCCCTTTGCCGCAAAGATCTGCCGCACAGCCTCCGGATTTCTGGCATCTGCCGCCAGTCCGTATACTGTCTCCGTCGGGATTCCCACGACCTTTCCCTGCTGCAAAAGCGCTGCCGCCTCCAGCAAATCCGCCGCATGATCTGAAAGTAACTTCGTCTCCACCGTTTTTACGCCTCTTCCTGCTGTCCTGCCAGCCGAGCCAGTTCATCGGCTGTGGCAAGCGCATCAAATACTTCGTCCAGATTTCCGTTCATGATATCTTCCAGCCGGTACAGCGTCAGCCCGATCCGGTGATCGGTCATGCGTCCCTGCGGAAAATTATAGGTGCGGATGCGCTCGGAACGGTCACCCGTTCCCACCTGCATCCGCCGTTCTGATGCGATCTTATCGTTCTGTTCCTGCTGCATCCGTTCATACAGCCGGGAACGGAGAATTTTCATCGCCTTGTCTTTATTCTTATACTGACTGCGCTCGTCCTGGCATTCCACCACCAGACCGGTAGGGATATGTGTGATGCGCACAGCAGATTCCGTCTTGTTGATATGCTGACCGCCGGCGCCGCTGGCACGGAACACGTCGATCCGCAGATCTGTTGGGTTGATCTCCACCGCCACTTCATCCGCCTCCACCAGAACCGCTACCGTAACCGTAGAAGTGTGGATGCGTCCCTGGGATTCCGTTTCCGGCACACGCTGCACCCGGTGTACGCCGCTCTCATATTTCAGGCGGGAGTAAGCACCCTCGCCCAGAATGGAAAAGCTGATTTCCTTATAGCCGCCCAGTTCCGTTTCATTGGCGCTGAGAACTTCCTGTTTCCAGCCTGAGTCTCTGCATACATGGTATACATCCGGTAAAGCGACGCAGCGAACAGAGACGCCTCATCGCCGCCGGCGCCGCCACGAATCTCAATGATAACATTCCGGTCGTCGTTGGGGTCTTTGGGCAGCAGCAGGCGTTTCAGTTCTTCCTGCATGGTATCCATTGCCGCACGGCTCTGTTCCAGTTCTGCCTGTGCCATCTCCCGGAGTTCCGGGTCGGTCTCACTGTCCAGCAGTTCCTTTGCCTCTGTAAAGTCACGCTGTGCCTGCAAATATTCGTGATACTTCTCCATGATCGGCTGCATATGCTTGTATTCCCGCATCAGCTGCGCATACTGCTGATTGTCTCCCACCACGTCCGGATCCATCATTTTCTCCTGCATGGCGTGGTAGTTTTCTTCCATTTGCCGAAGCTTATCCAGCATATCTGCGTTCCTGCCTTTCTGTCTGTATCACTCTTCTGATTCCGGGGCATCCCGCCGGATCTGCTTGATGCGCCGTTCGATCTTATTGCGAGGAACCATAAACTCCCTGCCGCAGCCGGTGCAGCGCAGCTTGAAATCCATCCCTGCCCGAATCACATACATGGTCTGACTGCCGCAGGGGTGCGGCTTTTTCATCACCAGAATATCTGCCGGACGCACATCCATGTTCAGCCCTCCCGTTTTTGCGCACAACTCGCATCATAAGTACATTATATTATACCCCATTTCTCGGAATAAGGCAATATTTTCAGAAGATATTTTTTTCTCTTTGTGGAAATGCTATAAAATCCGACGATGAAATCCGTGGAACTTTCATAAAAGCCGCTTTTGGATTTCCAGTTTTTTCACGTTTCATTCGAATGCTGTCCGCATATTCCCGTATTCTCATACATACACTGAAGCAGCATCCGACACGGAGATTCCGCTGAATGCACACAGCGTCTGTTTCAGAGGGTATTCAGACGCCGAAACAGCTCACTTCAAAATTATCGGGAGGTCAAAAAATGATCTATGCACCAGAAGGCAGCCGGCTGCATACGCCGGAAAATCAAGCTGCACTGCGCAGCATATCCGCCATGGAACACGCCATGCACACCGGCATGATCCTGGAGCTCGTGCCGTCCTCTGTGACAGCAGCCATAATCTCGCCGTTTCCCTGCCGTGTATGCGTGGCATCATCCACGGGAAGAGGGCGCAATGGGCATCGCAGAAGGCACGACAAAAGACATCGCACTGATCGCACGTGCCGGAAAACCGGTCTGTTTCCGCATCCTGCGCATAGAAGAGGACGCATCCGGTCTGCCGGTGGCAATCCTCTCCCGGCGCATCGTCCAGGAGGAATGCTGGAAGCAGTATCTCTCCCACTGTACGCCGGGTGACATCCTGCCGGCAGTTGTCACGCACCTGGAAAAATTCGGCGCATTTGTGGACATCGGCTGCGGCATCCCGTCCCTGCTCCCCATCGATACCATCTCCGTCTCCCGTATCGCCCATCCCCGTGACCGTTTCACCGTCGGACAGTCCATCCGGGTAATCGTGCGCCAGGTGGAACCGGGACGCATTCATCTGACGCACCGGGAACTGCTCGGCACTTGGCAGAAAACGCCGCCATGTTCTCCGCCGGGCAGACCGTCGCCGGCATCATCCGTTCTGTGGAAAGCTACGGCGTATTTGTAGAGCTTTCCCCGAACCTCGCCGGGCTGGCAGAACCCCACGAGGACGCTGCCGCCGGAATGTGCGCCAGCGTGTACATCAAAGCGATCCTGCCGGAGAAAATGAAAGTCAAGCTCATTCTGATCGACACATTCCGGCAGAGCGAACCGCCGCAGCCGCTGCACTATTTTATTCCGGAGAGCCAGAATCATCTGCGCCAGTGGCGGTATCCGCCGGAGCATTCGCCACGCATCATCGAAACCATTTTTGATTCCTCTGTCGGCTGACTGCACCATTTTTCCGTATCCTGCATACAGTAAAAACGAGCAGAAACGCTTTGCAGGCTACGGCTTGCTAAGGCAATACCGCACAAAGCCCGCCTGGCGGCTTTGCACGCAATCTGCTTGCTGATTTTCCGTCATATTGCCCAGAAATCCCTTGCCATACGACAGTATGCCTTCGGAATTTCTATGCAATCTGCCGAAAAATCCAGCTACGCATCTTACGCACAAGCTTTGTGCGGTATTGCCCTAAGACTTTGGAAAGGAAAGAGGAAATCATATGCCTAAAGTATTTCTCAGCCCATCCACGCAGGAATGGAACCCCTATGTTGACGGCGGCAACGAAGAACAGTACATGAATCTGATTGCCGACGGATGGAACCGTATCTGCGTGCCAGCGGCATCACCTACGTCCGAAACGACCCCGACCGAAATGTGACCGGAGCGATTGCCGACTCCAACGCCGGCGAATTTGACGTGCATCTGGCGCTCCACAGCAACGCAGCGCCGGAATCTCTCGCCGGAAAGCTGCGTGGCATTGACGTGTACTATTCCCCGTATGACAAGTACAGCGAAACGCTGGCGGTGATTACGGCAAACAATTTCATGAGCATCTATCCCCTGCCGGACAAAAGCTCTGCCAAACCCACAACTACCCTGGGCGAAGTGACGCAGACACGTGCGCCGGCGATTCTCTGTGAGATCGGCTACCATGACAACCGGGAAGATGCCGACTGGATTCGCAATAACCTCACCGCCATTGCCGTCAATCTGACCCAGTCCCTTTGCGACTACTTCGGCATTCCGCTGATCGAGGCTGGCCCTGTTTTCCGGGGAACGGTTGTCACGGACGGGAGCAATCTGAATCTACGGCAGTTTCCTTCTACCCAGGGAGCGATCATCGGCACAATCCCCAACGGCAGCGTGCTCACGGTCTACAGCCGTTCCAACGGCTGGGATGTGGTATCCTACCAGGGCATGGTGGGCTATGCCAGCAGCGAATTCATCACCATCTGAGAAAAAGCAGCATGACAGACTTTTGTCATGCTGCTTTTTGTTCTGAAAAACAACGGTAGTCTCCCACTTGCAATTTTTCCAACATTGGGGTATAATAAAAGTACTATAGCCGATAAGGAGACAAACACCATGAAAGATGGATTTCTGAAAATTGCCTGCGTCACACCGCCGCTGCGTGTGGCAGACTGCACATACAACGCCGACCAGATCATCGCAAAAGCCAAAGAGGCGGCACAAGCCGGCGCAAAGCTTGCCGCTTTCCCGGAACTTTGTCTGACCGGGTACACCTGCGGCGACCTGTTTCTCCAGGAGACCCTGCTCCGGGGCGCAGAGGAAGAACTGGTTCGCATTCTGAACGAAACGGCTGACCTGTCCATGCTGGTCATCGTGGGACTTCCCTACGCATCCAACGGTGCATTGTACAACTGCGCCGCTGTCTGCTGTCAGGGAAAGCTGCTGGGCATGGTACCCAAGCAGAATCTGCCCAACTACAGCGAATTTTACGAGGCACGCCATTTCACGCCGGGACCGGATGCCGGAACGCCGACAGAGATGCGCACACTCCGCAGCCATCCGGAATATGCGTTTCCGTTTGGCGCAAAGCTGCTCTTTTCCTGTGTGGAAATGCCGGACTTCACTTTCGGCGTGGAGATTTGCGAGGATGTGTGGGTAGCGGACACCCCGTCTGTCACCATGGCAAGATCCGGTGCGGCGCTGATCGTAAATCTGTCGTGCAGCGATGAGATCATCGGCAAGGAGGACTACCGCCGTACCATCCTCAAGGCAAAATCCGGCAGTCTGCTCTGCGCCTATGCCTACGCCGATGCCGGATTCGGCGAATCCACCCAGGACATGGTATTTGCAGGACACGACCTCATTCTGGAAAATGGCTCGATCCTGGCAGAATCCAAGCTGTTTGCCCAGGGCATACTGTACGGCGATATCGACGTACAGCGCCTGGCAGAAGAGCGTCGGCGCTCAAACACGTTCCAGCCCATTGCACCGGCAAGTCCGGCTGTCTCCTTCTCCATGGAACTGACAGAATCCCGGCTCGACCGCTTTGTGGATGCTGCACCGTTTGTGCCGAGCAATACCGCCGAGCGGACACAGCGCTGCGAAAAGATCCTGACGCTCCAAGCAATGGGACTCGCCACCCGTCTGCGGCACATCGGCTGCAAAACCGCTGTGGTCGGACTCTCCGGCGGACTGGACTCTACGCTGGCACTTATCGTTATGGTACACGCTTTCCGTATTTGTCAGCTTGACCCTGCCGGGATGCTGGCAGTCACTATGCCCTGCTTCGGCACAACAGACCGCACATATCAGAACGCCTGCCGTCTGGCAAAGGCATACGGTGCGACCTGCGGGAAATCCCCATCCAGGACAGCGTCCGTCAGCACTTCAGGGATATCGGGCATGACGAATCCGTTCACGATGTCACCTATGAAAACAGCCAGGCACGGGAACGGACACAAGTTCTCATGGATCTGGCAAACCAGACCGGCGGCATTGTCATCGGCACAGGCGATCTGTCCGAACTGGCGCTGGGCTGGGCAACCTATAACGGCGATCATATGAGTATGTATGCTGTAAATGCCTCTATCCCGAAAACGCTGGTGCGCTATCTGGTGGCACATGAGGCATCCCAGACTGAACCGGCACTGAGTGCTGTCCTCCGGGATGTATTGGACACACCGGTCAGCCCGGAACTGCTGCCGCCGGAACAGGACGGCACCATTGCACAAAAAACGGAAGACTGGTAGGTCCGTATGCGCTCCACGACTTTTTCCTGTACTACGTGCTGCGTCTGGGATTTGCGCCCCATAAAATTTACCGGCTGGCAAAGCTGGCGTTTGCCGGAACATATGACGATGCCACGATTTTGAAGTGGCTGAAAAAGTTTTACTGGCGCTTTTTCTCCCAGCAGTTCAAGCGCAGCTGTCTCCCGGACGGTCCCAAGGTGGGCAGCGTGACCCTCTCGCCCAGAGGCGACTGGAGAATGCCCAGCGATGCCTGTGTGACGCTGTGGCAGAAGGACCTGGAAAATCTCAGCGCAGAGTAATGCGCATTTTCATAGTAAACCACAAAAGCGATGTTTCAAACGAACATCGGCTTTTTCTATATACTGTCTTTACTAGTTTGCAGAAATCATTCCCGTGCCGACCCAGGCACGAACCGTTTCGGGCAGCCAGGGAATTCCCAGCAGCAGCGGCAGTACGATCAGCGCCGTCAATCCAAACAGAATCCCAAGCACCATGCCGCAAAGCACATCCGACGGGTAATGCACGCCCAGGTACATCCGGGAAAAAGCAATCACCGCTGCGATTCCCAGCGCAGTCAGCCCAAACCAGAGCGGCAGCGTGGCAAGGAACACGGTCGCTACCGCAAAAGAACTGGAAGTGTGACCGGAGGGAAACGAAAAATCGTGGGGCTTTCGAATCAGAAACTGCAAGCCGGGAATTTTGTCAAAAGGTCTCGCACGCTCCACCAGATTTTTCAGCAGCGCATTGCAGACCAGCGCAGAAAACACCAGCGACAAAAGTGCCGTCAGCGCTGCTCGTCTGGTCTGCTGACGAACCAGCAGACAGGCGCAAGCCGTCAGCCAGAGAATGCCGCCGTTTCCCAGAAACGTGGCGATCTTCATAGCCGCTGTCAGCCAGCTGCGCCGCAAGTGTTTCTGAAACCAGAGCAGTGTCTGCTGCTCCCAATGTTGTAGCCTATGCCGCATCATAACAGTTTCACCTCTGCCTTTCCGTGTATTCCGGTAAACCTTCGCCTTTCTGTCACTAGTATACCACAGCATCGCCGAAAATGCAATCCTTTTTCTCTCCTGTGCCTTATTTTTAACCAGCTTTTTACACAGCTGCACATACTTTTTTCAAAGCGAACTCCATATGCGTCCAAAGATGTGCCTTTTATCAAATTTTCTGCAAATGTGCAGAAAAATCTATTGACATTGTACAAGGAGTGTGGTATACTTAGAAATAACCGTGAATGCTGTGTGCAGCTGACAGCATTGTGCTTCTTTTTATCATTTGAATTTTTGAATCATTGTCTGCGGCGACTCCGGTTGCATCGTCCGGCAGGCAAAAGAATGGAGAATTAGACTATGAAGAAGAATCTCAAGCGGACATTGACTGCTGTTGTAGCAGGCGTTATGGCCGTAAACTGCATGGCACTGGCGAGTGTGATGCAGGCAGGTGCAGCAGCCACCAAATATGAATTTGAGGATGGCAAGCAGTCTGCGAAAAATTCCGTCAAGGACGATGATGCAAACGCATCCGGCGGAAGTATGTATTTCTGGAAAACGGCGGCGAGAGATTTCTGTTACCGTTCCCACAGAAAAGACAGGAATGTATACCATTAAGGTAGCCTATTCCGCACCGTACGGCAACAAGATCCAGAATCTGTACGTCAACGACGTAGACCAGGGTCAGTGCAGTTTCTCCCCCACCAAGGAAGGCGAGTGGAAGGAACTGGATCTGGGTTCTGTAAAACTGGATGCCGGCGACAACAAGATTTCCATCGTGGGCAGCTGGGGCTGGACCAACTTCGACTACATCACAGTAGAAGAGGCAACACTCCCGGACATCACCGCCAGCGACACCAAGTGCAGCGACCCGGCAGCAACCGCACAGGCAGACAGCCTGATGCAGTATCTGTCCAGCGTTTACGGCAAGCACATCATCTCCGGACAGCAGGAGATCTATAAGTATGGTCCTCATGACTTTGAATATGAGTTCAACTACATCCACGACACCACCGGCAAATACCCGGCAATCCGCGGCTTCGACTATCTGAACTGCAACCCGCTGTACGGCAGCGAGGACGGCACCACAGATCGTATCATCCAGTGGGTCAATGACAATCCGTACTCCGAGAACCAGGGTATTGCAACTGCATCCTGGCATATCACTGTACCAAAGAACTTCTCCAGCTACAATATCGGTGATAAGGTAGACTGGGCAAATGCAACATATGTTCCGAAGGAGACTGACTTCGAACCGTCCAAGATTCTGGTAGAAGGCTCCAAGAACGGGAATATTATATGCTTTGCCTGAAGGGACTGGCTGCTGAGCTGCAGAAACTGCAGGATGCAGATGTTCCGCTGATCTTCCGTCCGCTCCATGAGGCAGAAGGCGGCGGCGGTGAGACCGGTTCCTGGTTCTGGTGGGGCAAGGAAGCTCTGCCGTTTATAAGGAACTGTGGATCCTCACCTATGAGACACTGACCGAGGAATACGGTCTGCACAATCTGATCTGGGAATGGAACAGCTACGCATATGATACCTCTGCAAACTGGTATCCGGGCGATGAATATGTAGACATTGTAGCATACGACAAGTACAACTGCACAGACTGGTCTACCGGCAGCGCTGTACTGAAGCACAACGACAGTGCGATCAGCAGCACCTTCTATTCCATCATGCAGAAGTATAACAGCAAGAAGATGGTCGCTATGGCTGAAAATGACAGCATCCCGACACTGAACAACCTGGTAACCGAAAAGGCTGGCTGGCTGTATTTCTGCCCGTGGTATGACGGCGGCAGCAACGACACCAACTTCCTGACCAACGAACTGTTCAACACCAAGGAAGATCTGAAGGAAATGTACACCAGCGACTACTGCATTACACTGGATGAACTTCCGGATGATCTGTATGGAAACGGACAGCAGGGCACCGGCACAAAGCCGAGCCACACCACCACTGCAACCACCACTACCACCACACCGGAAGGCAAGGGCGAGGCTGCTAAGATCGTGGCTGACAACGGCGTATACAACATTTCGTTCAAGCAGGCTATCGGCAATCGTGTTGATCTGACATTTGATTTTGACGGCGATGTCAATTATGCAAACGGCTGTATCGGCATTTCTGCTACAGTAGACGGCGTAGACTACTGGCTGAACTACAAGTGGGAAGTTGATTCCAAGGGTGAAGTCACTGCAAAGCTGGATGAACCGTTTAATGTCACTTATAACAACGGCAAGAGCGAAGTGACCGACGCTGACATGATTAAGAAGATCTCTGACGAGGCAATCAAGCAGAAGAATGCACAGGTACAGATCTGGTGGGCAAATGACGGCGCCGGCGATGCAATGGAAACCTCCAGCGTCAAGCTGACAGGAGCATATCTTCCAAAAAGCGGCGAAACTACCACTGAGCCAACAGGCACAACAACTTCTGACGATGCTTCTCAAACCACAGATTCCGAAACAGAAACAACCGTCTCTGAAACAGAGACCACAGTATCCGCTACAGAAACTTCTGCAACAGAATCCGTGACCACAACTGTGACAGGAGACTCCAGTGAAACCAGCACAGAGACCTCTGCAACAACGACAACAACTGCATCCTCTGGCACAGAGGCTCCGGGCATTGTCACAACAGAATCTTCTGCAACAACAGAAACTGAGCCGGCAACGGTTTCCCTGTATGGTGACGCAAACCTGGACGGCAGAGTGGACATCACCGATGCCGTCCTGATGAACAAGGCAGCGGCTGGACAGGTAGAGCTTTCTGCACAGGCAAGAGCAAATGCAGACTGCATGGCTGACAATGTATTGTCCAGTGACGATGCGCTGTCCCTGCTGCAGTTCCTGGTACACATCATCAGCTCTCTGCCGGTAACTCCGCAGTAAACGACATTCTGATATTTTCTACACTCCTATTATAAAGGAAAAGGGCTGCTCCCACACCGGAGCAGTCCTTTTCTTTTGGTCATAAACAAAAAAGCAGACAGCCGAATCATTTTTCCAGGCTGTCTGCTCTTTTATTTCAATTTCGCCACTGCCGCCGGTATGCACCAGCGGAAATACCCTCTGTGGTGCGGAAAATGCGGTTAAAATAACTGGAATCATGAATGCCGCATTCTTCTGCGATGGTGTCGATCTGCTTGTCCGTAAACCGCAGTTCGTTCTTGGCGTAGTTCATACGGCACTGATTGAGAAACTGCACAATTGTCACGCCGTATTTTCTCTTGAATCCACGGAGCATATAGTATTTGCTGATGCCGAAACGCTTTCCCAATTCCTCCAGCGTGATCTTCTCTGCAAAGTGTTCCTCCAGATACTGATGAATCTGCTCCCATTTCTGCGAAGTGTCCCCGGAAATATGCCCTGTCTTTTCTGCTTTTCTGGTCAGAATCAATGTTATCAGCTGCGTCAGACACTCCGATTCATACAGTTCATAATCCGGCTCTTCTGCATGGCAATTCGCTCCAGGTTCTGCAAAACCGGTTCGATCCACTCTGCCGCTCCGCTCATCACAAAAGACGCATTGCGCTGCCGGAAAATATCGTACAGATGCGGCATTGCAGCACCGTTACAATGCACCCACAGAATATGCCAGGGGTCTCTTGCATCACAGCAGTGGGAATAGGGATTGTGACAGTCCAAAAAAGCCACGTCGCCAGCCTGCATGGCAAGCGTCTCTTCCCCAACTGTGATCGTACCGCAGCCCTCTTTTACCAGAATCAGCAAATAGGAGTCCAGGGAATTCCGCCAGTTCTGGCGTGGCTCTTTGCAAACCATTTCGCCGATTTCCTGGATGTAAAGCAGCGCATCCCTTACCAAAGCCGAAGGGGTACGCAAGATCCGATGCGACTCCATATAAGTATTATTTACAGTTTTCAGCCCTGCCTCCTGCGTCTCCATTCTGCATCATTCCTTTCACTTCAAAGCACATTGGCAAAACGACAATATACCCATTTTCTTTCCATTATATTATACAAAATAGCCGGTTGAAAATCAAGTATATTTTGAAAATTTTCACAAGAAAAAAGCACACACTTTCCGGAATGCCGAAAAAGCGTGCGCTATATTTCACTGTATTTTTGCCGCCTGCCGATTTTGTCTCCAACGGGAAACACACCGGACAATACCGAAATAAATCAGAATCACCACAGCGGCGCTGACCGCATTAAGCATGGATTCCGAGGCGTCAAAGTGCCGTCCGGCAATGGGAATCTTTTGCAGTTCATCCAGAAATGCTATGGCTGTGCTGCATCCGATGGCACCCAGAATGCGCCAGACCTTATGCCGCAGCAAAAGCTGCCAGAATACCGCAAGCATTCCGCCAAAGACGGCATACAGGAACACGTGCGCCATCTTGCGCAGAACCAGATTCAGATGATCCAGCTGTGCCGCAGTCGGCTCACCGTAGATCCAGGCGCCAAATTTCCGGGCAAAGCGCATACTGTCTTTGAGGGTCTCCGTTCCATTTTCCGTGGAAAGCCGCCACATCAGACCGAGCCAGACCGCCATAATCAGCAGCATTCCCACAATCTTTTTCCAATTTCGCATGGTATCGAATCCCCTCCTGTCCGGTTATTCTTCCTCTTCGCTGCAAAGCTTTTGCAGCTCATCCGGCGTGAACTTGTATTCCTTGCCACAGAAATGGCAGTTCACCGTGATCGGTTCGCCCTCTTCTGCCAGCTTGGAAAGCTCCGTATTTCCCAGCGCTTTCAGTACCCGCTCGGTTCGCTCCCGGCTGCAGTCGCACTGATATTTCACTTCGCCCTCGTCCAGCAGATTCGGTTCCAGACCATCCAGCAGACGCAGTGCGATCTGATCCGGTGTCATGCCCTGAGACATCATTGTCGTTACCGGCGGCAGATTTTTCAGATTATTCTCAATGGTATCGATGCAGGCATCACTTGCGAATGGCAGCACCTCAATGAGGAATCCGCCGGCAACATTGACTGTCAGATCCGGATTCACCAGCACACCCAGACCGCAGACTGTCGGCGTCTGTTCACTGGTAGCGAAGTACTGCGCCACGTCCTCTGCAATCTCGCCGGAAACCAGCGGAACAACGCCACATAGGTTCTTTCATGCCCAGATCTTTCACAACAGAAAGTGTACCGTCTGTTCCCACTGCGCCGCCGACATCCAGCTTTCCTTTCGCATTCAGCGGAAGTTCCACAACCGGCTGATCCACGTCCGCTTTTACATTGCCGTGACTGTCTGCCACGGCGACCAGCATTCCGGCAGGACCGCCGCCTTTTACGCGGAGCGTCACTGTATCCTTTTCATTTTTCAAGTCATAGCCCATCATGCAGGCAGCAATGGACAACCGTCCCAGCGCCGCTGTGACAACTGCCGATGTTTTATGGATTCGCTCGATCTCAGCCACAATATCGGTGGCATCCACAGCGCTTGCCACAACCGAAGCATCCTTTGCTATCGCACGTTTCAAAATTCCCATTGTTTACGCTTCCTTTCTTGCAATCACGATCATACGTTCACTGTCCGGACGCAGCGGCTCTTCGGTGTCCGCATGATACACACCCAGCACATGAAATCCGATTTTCTCCAGAGATGCCGTCACCTGCTCCGGCACATAGGCACGCTCTGTGATCTGCTCCTGCGTTCTGCGATAGCGGCCGTCCTCACAACACAGCTGGAACAGATCTAACGTGATCTCGACGGTACAGTCATCCTCACAGAGCGCATTTTCCCAGACGCAGTAGACCTCGTCCGTTTCGTAAACATACACCTGGCTACCCAGCAGTTCCCGGTGTTTATACAGCGTATTCATATCGAAAAGAAAAACACCGCCCGGCTCTGTGAATTCCCAGACCTTCCGGAACACAGTCTCCACATCCTCGAAACCGGGAAGATGGTTCAGACTGTCCAGCGTGCAAATGGTTGCATCCACGGTACTGTAAAGTTCCAGTTCCCGCATATCCTGGCAGACATATTGGATCGGCAGCTGCTGCTCGATCTTTTTCTCCATTGCCTGTCCCAGCATTCCCTCGGAATAGTCAACGCCGATCATGTCATATCCACGTTTCGCCATTTCCTCGGTAAGTGTTCCCGTACCGCACGCCAGATCCAGCATGACCTTTCCGCCGGAGCGCAGGTATTTCTGCACCAGTCCGTCCAGATATGCTGCTCTCGCCGGATAATCCACGTTTTCTGTCAGTGCATCATAATAGAACGAAAATGTTTCATAGCCTGTTTCCTGCATGGCTGCACCTCCTCTGTAAAAACAAGGGTACACAGCGAAAGCCATGTCCCCCGTTTTTCGAATCATTCAAATCACAGAACGAATATTTACTTCTTCTTTGCGCTGCGGCGCTGTGCGCCAAAGCTGCCGTCACCTGCGCCTGCATTCGGTGCGTCCGGCTTGGAAACCTGCTCCCGTTCCGGAGCCTGGTTCTTCTGGAGACGTACTGTCAGCAGCATCCGGACAGTATCCTCACGGATGGAGTCTACCATTGCATCGAACATCTCGAAGCCTTCATAACGATATTCGACAACCGGGTTCTGCTGACCATAAGCACGCAGACCAATACCCTTTTTCAGTTCGTCCATATCGTCGATATGCGCCATCCACTTGGTATCGACTACCTTCAGCAGAACAACACGTTCCAGCTCACGCATGATATCTGCGCCGTACTCTTCTTCCTTGGCAGCATAGAGTGCCTTTGCCTTTTCGGTCAGCGCCTCGGTGATATCCGCAGTGGTCAAACCTGCCAGATCTGCCTCATCATATTCCAGATCGTCCTCTTCGGTGATCCAGCCCAGGAAGTGATCCCGCAGGCCAACCAGATTCCACTGGTTGTGATCGGTTTCTTCCTCGTTGATGTACTGCTTTACCGTACCTGCGATCAGTTCCTCGAACATCTTGATGATGCTGTCGTGGATATCCTCGCCGTCCAGTACCTGCGCACGCTGCTTGTAAATGATCTCACGCTGTGTGTTCATAACATCGTCGTAGTTCAGGACATTCTTACGGATGTTGAAGTTCCGTCCCTCTACCTTGCGCTGAGAGGACTCGATGATCTTGGTCAGTGCCTTGCTTTCGATGGGGGTATCTTCGTCCACGTTCAGTGTCCGCATCATGTTTTCCAGACGGTCGCCTGCGAAAATACGCATCAGATCATCTTCTACCGACAGGAAGAAACGGCTTTCGCCCTCGTCACCCTGACGACCGGAACGACCACGGAGCTGGTTGTCGATACGGCGGGATTCGTGACGCTCTGTACCCAGAATGTACAGACCGCCGGCTGCCTTAACATCCTTTGCCTTTTCCTTTACCTCATCGCCGAACTTCTTGTACAGTTCCTGGTATACGGCTCTCGCATCCAAAACCTCCTGGTTATCGGTATCTGCATAGCCGATTGCCTCAGTGATGATCTCCTCCGGATATTCCCGCTTGCGCATTTCTGCCTTTGCCAGGAACTCCGCATTACCGCCCAGCATGATATCCGTACCACGGCCAGCCATGTTGGTTGCGATAGTAACCGCACCCAGCTTACCAGCTGTGCAACAATTTCTGCTTCCTTTGCGTGATACTTTGCGTTCAGCACTTCATGCTTGATGCCCTTGCGTTTCAGCATACTAGACAGCAGCTCGGATTTTTCAATGGAAATCGTACCGACCAAAACCGGCTGTCCCTTTTCGTGACACTCGGCGATCTGTTCAATGATTGCCTTGTACTTGCCCTTTTCTGTGCGGTAGATCAAGTCTGTGTGGTCGATACGCTGTACCGGACGGTTGGTCGGAATTGCGATAACGTCCAGCTTGTAAATTTCACGGAATTCGTCTTCCTCTGTCATTGCCGTACCGGTCATGCCAGACAGCTTGGTGTACAGACGGAAATAGTTCTGGAATGTAATGGTTGCCAGGGTCTTGGATTCCTGTGCGACCTTTACGCCTTCCTTTGCCTCGATTGCCTGGTGCAGACCGTCATTGAAACGACGTCCCAGCATCTTACGTCCGGTAAACTCGTCGATGATGACAACTTCGCCGTCCTCGACGATATAGTCGATATCCTTCCGCATCACGCCGTTTGCTTTCAGTGCCTGGTTGACATGGTGCAGCAGCGTCATGTTTTCCGGATCCATCAGATTGTCCACAGCGAAGTACTCTTCTGCTTTCTTGACACCACGGCGTGTGATCGTCGCTGTCTTGGACTTTTCGTCTACGATGTAATCCGCATTCTCGTTGATCTCTTCCTGGTCCTGCTTGTCGTCCATTTCTACGACCGTTGCCGCAGTCAGCGTCTTTGCGAACTTATCCACAACGCCGTACAGCGCAGTGGACTTGTCGCCCTTACCGGAAATGATAAGCGGTGTTCTCGCCTCGTCGATCAAGATGGAGTCCACTTCGTCTACAACGGCAAAGTTATGTTCCCGCTGTACCTTGTCCTTCTTATAAATGACCATGTTGTCACGCAGATAGTCAAATCCCAGCTCATTGTTGGTGCCGTATGTAACATCGCAGTTATAAGCCGCACGGCGCTGGTCGTTGTTCAGACCATGCAGGATACAGCCGACTGTCAGACCCAGGAACCGCAGCACCTTGCCCATTTCATCCGACTGTGTCTTTGCCAGATAGTCGTTGACGGTAACCACGTGTACACCCTTGCCCGGCAGTGCATTCAGATATGCAGCAACGCAAGCCACCAGTGTTTTACCTTCACCGGTTTTCATCTCGGCAATACGGCCTTGGTGCAGAACGATTGCACCAATGATCTGTACCGGGAACGGCTTTTTGCCCAGGACACGATAAGCTGCCTCACGAACCGTCGCCAGTGCCTCTGCTTCCATGCTTTCCAGAGATTCGCCGTCCTCCAGACGTTCCCGGAACTCATTGGTTTTTTCTTTCAGATCTGCGTCAGAGAGTGCCTGAAACTCCTCGTCCAGTTCCAGAACCTTCTTTTTCAACGGTTCGATACGTGCCAGTTCACGAGTGCTGTATGAACCGAATACCTTACTAAAAATGCCCATGGATTTACCGCCTTTTTACTCAATTTATACAATAACTAGTATAGCACGAACGTTCCTGCTTGTCAATAGATTTTGAAATATTTTCACAAAGCACAATTCATTTTCAAGCAGATTCTCTGTGCATTCCGCAACACTTCCCCTGTCCAGTGCCGATGAACCGCTCGCTTATTCGCTCCGTGACGGCAGAATGCCGCCATGGGACATCCCTTGCACTGCGGTTTTCTGGCACGGCAGGTGTCTCTGCCGAACCATACCACACGGTGGCAGAAGTCCGAAGAGCGCTCCGGCGGGATCAGCGGCCGGAGGTCTTTCTCCACCTGTACGGGATCTTTGGACTTGGTCAGCCCCAGCCGCCCGGTAATGCGGATAAAGTGGGTATCCGCCACGATTGCCGGCTTGCCGTAAACGTCTCCCAGGATCAGATTTGCTGTTTTGCGTCCCACGCCGGACAGGGACAGCAGATCTTCCATATTGTCCGGCACAACGCCGCCAAAGTTCAGTATCAGCTGTGCAGACATCTCCTTGATGCTCTTGGCTTTCATGTGAAAAAAGCCGCAGGGACGGACGATATCTTCCAGGTCGGCAATATCCGCCGCCGCCAAAGATTCCAGCGTGGGATACGCCGCAAACAGCTTTGGCGTGATCTGGTTGACCCTTGCGTCGGTACACTGTGCCGAAAGCCGCACGGCGATCAGCAGCTCATAGGGCTTTTCATATTGCAGCGCACAGGTCGCCTGGGGATAAACCTCTTCCAGCGTCTGCACTGCAAGCAATGCACGTTCTTTTTTTGTCATGTGTGTTTCTCCTCTCCCAAACTGACGTTTTACCGTTCCACCACAACAGTCAGCAGCACCAGATCCTCTGTGCCGGTATTTGTGATGCTGTGCGCCGAACCTTTTTTGCAGATATGACAGACTCCGGCAGACAGTGGTTCTTCTGCGCCGTCTGTTACTGCAATGCCTTTCCCGGAAATCACATAGTTGATGTCATCGCTCGTTTCATGGCGGTGCATCCCGATGGAGCCGCCGGGATGAATGGCACAGGAAATCACTTTTCCCAGCGCATCTGCGTACATTTTTGCTGTCATCATTCCGGTGCCGTGATTCATGCCGGGAACGGTGACAGATTCTTTTTCATTAAAATCAATTCGCATAAGGTTACACCCGTCCTCTCTCAGCTGCCGGACGGATGTACCTGGTTTCTGTCTGCATCATATCTATCCTTTCTTCAAGTACGCTATAATTCCAGCAAAAAGAAATCGCAGTCCGCATAGGGATGGCTGAACCGCACCGACAGTTCATTTTCTGATACTTTCCGGAATCCGGCTTTCTCGTAGAACCGATGTGCCTGACGGTATTGTGCGGCGTGTCCAGCATCAATGTATGGATGCCGTTCTCTTTTGCAAATTGCAGCAGTACCGCATAAAGCTGCCGTCCAGATGTACCGGCTCGCCCTGGTATTTCTCATAGACGAAAAACTTTTTCAGCACAGCGACGCCGTTTCCGCAGGGCATAATGCCGATGGTGCCGGCAAGTTTTTCTCCGTCTCTGGCGATCCAGAAACTGCCGCCAATGCGAAAATAGGCATCTGTGATGTGCAGCAGATCCGGCTGATCTTCTACTGTGACGATGGGACGAGTGCCGTCATTCTGAAAGTGCAGCACCAGGTCTATCACATCCTGGGTGTAGAATTCTTCAAACGGGGTAATGGTAATCATAATTTCTCATCCCCTATTTTTTATCGCCGAAATACTGTGTCAGCAGCAAGATCAAAACACTGCCTGCAAGTATGCCGTCCATGATTCCGGCAGGCAGCAGGAACATCATCAACAGCAGTGTAATAACACAGGTGATAACAGCCAGCACCAGTCCCCACATTCTGTTTTTCAGCAAGCCAATTGCCCCGATCAGCCGAAGTACGCCATACATTGCGCCCATTACTATCATCAAGGAAAGATTTTCCTGAAAATAGGAAAGCTTAAACGAAAAATACTGCCCGATATCAAATTTGTCTGTTCCCAGAAGGAGTGCAGGTATCATGCACAAGACACCGCCGATCTCCATGAATCCCCCGTGTATTATCATCAAAAGGCTGCAATTTTGTATTTTTCATCTGTTATAACTCCTCTGTTTTTCCGATCACCCGGTATATTTCCTATATTATAACACACGCCCCGGCAAAAAGCAAGAAAAACAGACCGCATTTCCATCTCCGGAAACGCAGCCTGTTCTTGCAAAGGGTATATGAATAACTTGAAATTGTCAGAATGATAACATCAATTCAGATTGGTATAGCCCATGAGATACTGGTCTACTTCCTTGGCAGCCTCTCTGCCCTCACGGATCGCCCAGACTACCAGAGACTGTCCTCGGTGCATATCGCCTGCGGTGAACACTTTATCCACGCTGGTGCTGTAGTGTCCGATCTTTGTGGAAACATTGGTTCTCGGTGTCATCTCCACGCCGAATGCGTCTGTGACATACGCCTGTGCGCCTAGGAAACCTGCGGCGATCAGCACCAGATCAGCGTCCAGAATCTGTTCGCTGCCCGGAATCTCCTCCATCCGCATTCTGCCGGTCTTGGGATCATGTACCGACTGGAGCTTGATGGTCTCTACTGCACGGACGTGGTTCTTGTCATCCTTGATAAACCGCTTTACCGTTGTCTGATAGATACGGGGATCATGACCGAATACAGCGATTGCCTCTTCCTGGCCGTAGTCCGTCTTGCAGACACGGGGCCATTCCGGCCACGGATTGCTTTCCGCACGGGTATCCGGCAGCTTCGGCATCATTTCCAGCTGTACCACGGATTTGCAGCCGTGGCGGATGGCAGTGCCGACGCAGTCGTTGCCGGTGTCGCCGCCGCCGATGACGATAACATTTTTATACTTGGCGCTGATATAATAACCATCGGACAGATTGGAACTGATAAGGCTCTTTGTGGTGGCTTTCAGGAAATCCACCGCATAGTAGATGCCGTCTGCATCCCGTCCTTCGGCATTGATATTTCTCGGATTGGACGAACCGCACGCCAGGATCACAGCGTCGTAATCCTTGAGCAACTGCTCTGCGGTGATATCCTTGCCTACGTCTACGCTGGTGCGGAACTCTACGCCCTCTTCCTGCATCATATCCACACGGCGCTGTACCACTGTCTTTTCCAGTTTCATGTTGGGGATGCCGTACATCAGCAGACCGCCCACACGGTCTTCCCGTTCGAACACGGTGACATGATGTCCACGCTTGTTCAGCTGCAAAGCTGCCGCCAGACCAGACGGACCGGAGCCGACAATTGCCACACGCTTTCCGGTGCGGACTTTCGGCGGATTCGCTTGATATGACCGCTTGCAAATGCCTTTTCAATGATGGCATATTCATTTTCCTTGACTGTGACCGGATCGCCGTTCAGTCCGCAGGTGCAGGCCTTTTCACACAGCGCCGGGCAGACACGGGAGGTGAACTCCGGGAAACAGTTGGTGAGCAGCAGACGGTCTGCCGCCTCGTCCCAGAACCCGTTGTAAACCATGTCGTTCCACTCCGGGCAGAGATTGTTCAGCGGACATCCGGAGACCATGCCAAAGATCGGCTTGCCTGCCTGGCAGAACGGCACACCGCAGTCCATGCAGCGTGCGCCCTGTTTGCGGCGTTCTTCGTCCGAAAGCGGCGTGTGAAATTCACGATAGGTCTTGATTCGCTCCAGCGGCTCCTGTCCGGCATTTTCGACTCTCTCATATTCGAGAAATCCAGTTGCTTTTCCCATGATAGTCCCTCCTGTTAATTTCTCGTGTTGGCATAGAATGCTTCGATCTGTGCCTCTTCCCGGTTCATGCCCTTTGCCTCAAATTCCGCAATGCTCTCCAGCATCTTTGCGTAATCATGCGGCACGATCTTCTTGAAATGCGGCAGACAGGTATCGAAATTCTTGAGGATCTTCTTGCCCAGCTTGGAATCTGTCCATGCCACGTGTTCCTCGATCAAGCCCTTGAGCTGTGCCACATCCTCCGGCTTGGTCACTGCGCCAAAGCCGACCAGAGATTTGTTCAGCTTGGTGTACAGGTCATTTTCTCTGTCCAGTACATAGGCAATACCGCCGCTCATACCTGCGGCAAAGTTCTTGCCCACTTCGCCCAGGATAACTGCGCAGCCGCCGGTCATGTATTCGCAGCCGTGTTCGCCCACACCTTCTACGACAACCGATGCGCCGGAGTTCCGGACGCAGAAACGCTCGCCGGCTACTCCGTTAATAAACGCCTTGCCGCTGGTTGCGCCGAACAGCGCTACGTTACCGATGATGATGTTTTCGTCTTCCTTGAACTTCGATCCCTTCGGCGGGAACACTGCCAGCTTACCGCCGGACAAGCCCTTTCCGAAATAGTCGTTGCTGTCGCCCTCCAGCGCCAGGGTCAGTCCCTTCGGAATAAATGCACCAAAGCTCTGACCGCCTGCACCGTTACAATGTACCACAAAGGTATCATCGTCCAGGGTGTTGTAATATTTCCGAGTGATCTCCGCACCAAACAGCGTACCCAACGAACGGTTTAAGTTGCTGACATTGATGCTGATCTCCTTTTTCTGCTTCTTCGCCAGAGCCTCTTTCATCTCCGGAATGATAACGGTTTCATCAATGGTCTTATCCAGCTTGAAATCGTAAACATCCTCCGGCACGAAGTGCATCTTGACGTGGCTGTCCTCCTTGGCATACGGATTGGTCAGAATCCTGGACATATCGATCTTGCTCTCATGTGTGCCTGCCGGATACTGCTTCTGTACCAGCAGATCAGAACGGCCTACCAGTCATCCACGGTATGGATGCCAGTTTCGCCATATATTCCCGCATTTCCTGTGCCATAAAGCGCATAAAGTTGATGACGTATTCCGGCTTGCCGTGGAACCGTTTCCGCAGTTCCGGATTCTGTGTGGCAACGCCTACCGGACAGGTATCCAGGTTGCAGACACGCATCATAACGCATCCCATGGTTACCAGCGGCGCTGTTGCAAAGCCGTATTCCTCTGCACCCAGCATTGCGGCAATGACCACATCTCTGCCGCTCATCATCTTGCCGTCCGCCTCGATCACGACCTTGGAACGCAGGTTGTTCTGAATCAGTGTCTGATGGGTTTCCGCCAGACCCAGTTCCCACGGCAGACCGGCATTATGGATGGAGCTGCCCGGTGCCGCACCGGTACCGCCGTCATAGCCGGAGATCAGGATAACGCCTGCGCCAGCCTTTGCAACACCGGCTGCAATGGTGCCAACGCCTGCCTCAGAAACCAGCTTTACAGAGATGCGAGCCTTCTTATTGGCATTTTTCAGGTCGTAGATCAGCTGCGCCAGATCCTCGATAGAGTAGATATCGTGATGCGGCGGCGGCGAGATCAGTGCCACGCCGGGGGTGGAGTGTCTGGTCTTTGCGATCCACGGATACACTTTCTTTGCCGGCAGATGGCCGCCTTCGCCAGGCTTTGCGCCCTGTGCCATCTTGATCTGGATCTCCTTTGCGGAAGTCAGATACTTGGAGGTAACGCCGAAACGTCCGGACGCTACCTGCTTGATGGCAGAACATTTGTCCACAGCGCTGCCTGCGGTAACGATACGTTCCAGATCTTCACCACCCTCACCGCTGTTGGACTTGCCGCCGATGCGGTTCATGGCAATTGCCATGCACTCGTGCGCCTCCTGGGAAATAGAACCGTAGGACATCGCACCCGTCTTAAAGCGGCGCATGATGGACTCAACGCTTTCCACTTCTTCCATGGGGATGCCGCCGTCCTCAGCAAACTTGAAGTCCAGCGTACTGCGGAGGGTGATGTGCCGGTCCTCCGCATTGACGCAGGAAGTGTACTGCTTGAACAGGTTATAGTCGTCACGCCATGTTGCCTGCTGGAGCAGATGGATGGTCTCCGGATTGTACAGGTGTTCTTCCTGGTTGCTCCGTTCCTTGTGCCAGCCCACACTGCGCAGACCCTCGTCCATGCCCAGATCATTCGGGTCAAATGCACTCTCGTGCATGGTCATGCTGCGCTTTGCGATATCATCCAGATCAATACCGCCCACACGGCTGACAGTATCCGGGAAGTATTCGTTCATAACGCTTTCGCTGATGCCCAGTGCCTCGAAAATCTTCGAACCCTGGTAGGACTGGATGGTGGAAATACCCATTTTCGATGCGATCTTGACGATACCAGAAACCAGTGCGTCAATATACGCCTTGCTTGCCTGGGAGTAATCCTTATCCACCAGACCACGGTTAATCATATCATACAGGGAATCCAGTGCCAGATACGGATTGACTGCGCTTGCGCCAAAGCCCAGCAGCGTTGCGAAATGATGCACCTCGCACGGCTCTGCGGTCTCGATGATAAGCGAAATTGCAGTGTTCTTTCTGGTGCGTACCAGATAGGTCTCCAGGGCAGCCACTGCCAGCAGAGACGGGATCGCCAGATGATCGTGGTCTACGCCACGGTCTGTCAGAATCAAAATCGTTGCACCCTTGGCGTGTGCCTCTTCTGCCTGCTGATACAGGTTTTCGATGGCATCGTGCAGGGAAACGTCCTTGGTATACAGCATGGAGATATCTGCAGTTTTCAGTCCGTCAATATCCATGCCACGAATCTTCATCAGATCCAGGTTCGTCAGAATCGGGTTGTTGACTTTCAGTACCCGGCAGTTCCGCTCATCCTCTTCCAGGATGTTGCCGGAAACGCCCAGATAAACCGTGGTATCCGTGATAACCGATTCTCGGATGGAGTCGATCGGCGGATTGGTTACCTGTGCGAACATCTGCTTGAAGTAGTCGAACAGCGGCGGATTCTTTTTGGACATCGCCGGGATCGGTGTATCTGCACCCATTGCCGCAGTCGCTCGCCGCCGTTCAGTGCCATCGGCACCATCACGTGATACAGAGATTCATAAGTATAGCCAAACGCACGCTGCAGCCGGAGCAGTTCCTTGCCGCCGTGGCGGAACGGGCGCTTGTTCGGCACTTTCAGTTCGCTGAGGCTGAACAGGTTGTGATCCAGCCACTCGCCGTAGGGTTGACGCTTTGCATAGTAATTTTTCAAGCTCTCATCGTCGATCAGCTTGCCCTTGACGGTATCTACCAGCAGCATCTTGCCCGGATGGAGACGCTCTTTCTTTACGATCTTTTCTGCCGGGATATCGTCCAGTGCGCCGACCTCCGAGGACAGGATCAGACATCCGTCATCGGTCACATAGTACCGGGACGGACGCAGACCGTTTCTGTCCAGGACAGCGCCCATGATATCACCATCGGAGAAGATGATGGATGCCGGACCGTCCCAGGGTTCCATCATAGTTGCATAGTACTGATAGAACGCACGCTTTTCCCGGCTCATAGTCGGGATGTGCTGCCACGGTTCCGGAATGGTCATCATCACTGCCAGCGGCAGATCCATGCCAGACATGGTCATAAATTCCAGTGTATTGTCCAGACGGGCAGAGTCAGAACCACGCACATCCAGCATGGGGAAAATATCCTTCATGCGGTCATCCAGTGCCTTGCAGTGGAGAATGTTCTCACGGCTCAGCATCTTATCCACGTTACCGGTAATGGTGTTGATCTCACCGTTGTGTACCATCATGCGGTTCGGGTGAGAACGCTGCCAGCTGGGGTTGGTGTTGGTACTGAAACGGGAGTGGACAATACCGATTGCAGAATGATAGTCCGGGCTGTTCAGATCGTGGTAGAACAGACGGAGCTGTTTTACCAGGAACATACCTTTATATACAATGGTACGGCTGGAGCAGGACACCACATAGGTCTCGCTGTCCCGCTTTTCGAATACCATCCGTGCAATGTACAGCTTCCGGTCAAATTCCAGACCCTTTGCACAGTCCTCCGGCTTTTTGATGAATGCCTGCATGATGTGCGGCATACTGTTCAGTGCCTTTGTACCCAGAACATCCGGATTTACTGGCACTTCACGCCAGCCCAGAAATTCCAGGTTTTCCTCTTTCAGCACCTCTTCAAAGGTCTGCATTGCCTTTTCATACTTTTCCTTGGTCTGCGGAAAGAAGAACATTGCAATACCATATTCCCGCTTGTCGCCGATGGGGATGCCTGCCTCTTTGGCTACCTTTGAAAAATAAGTGTGCGAAATCTGCAGCAGGATGCCGACGCGTCGCCGGTCTTTCCCTCTGCATCCTTACCTGCTCTGTGTTCCAGCGTTTCCACGATCCGGAGCGCACTGTCCACAACCTTTCGGTCGGATGTGCCGTCCATGTTGACAACTGCGCCGATACCGCAGTTCTCATGCTCAAAGCGAGGATCGTACAAACCATTCTTTGCAAATGGTTCCTGGTTTCTGTAGTTATCCATGGTCACTTCTCCTTTGCAAGACAACAAAAAAGCGCTTTACAAAGAGAAATATCCCGATTTCTCTTCATAAAGCGCCATTGCTTTCCCTATTGCAGACCGCCTAATGTGCGGTTGCTTTTGCTAGTTTTTATTATAGACCATTCCGCATGGTTTGTCAATAGTTTTTTTTCGATTTTTCCGAAAAAAAACAAGAAAAAAGCAGAAGTTTTTCTTTTATAAAAAAGAGAAACGCCGAACTTTTTTCTATATTTCCGTTCTGCTTGTTTTTTGAAAGTTCCTGTCTCTCATACAAAACGAAATAAATGCAAGCTATGCAAAAACAATTGTTTTCTGTTCCGGACACGTGTCAGAACTTCCCCAGGATCTCCGCACAGCAAGCCGCCGTCAGTGATTCCGGCAGGATCTGCAGGGCATCATCTGCCGCCTGCCACAGCGCATCCCACCCGGCAACGCCCATGGAAATGCCGCAGCCCAGCCAGCGGTGCCACCATTGCTGCATGAGAGACAGTTCCGGAAACGCAGCCGCTTTTGTTTCCAAACCCAGCATTTCCCGGCAGAGGGGTGCCTGTGTGCCGGTTCGTTTCTGCTGTACCCGGCGCAGCAGCACCAGGGCAAACAGCGCCTCCGGTTCTGTCGCCGAAAGGCATTCCTCTGCCTGCTGATACAGCGCACCGTCTCTGGGATATGTTTTCGCAAAATCAGTTGCTGCGGCAGAAAAAATTGTGGAAAAGTTCTGCATAATCACACCTCGGTCTCTATCGGATTCGTGCAGCGCCGCCTAAAGCCAACAGGCAGACTTGTGCGGCACTGCTTTTGATTTATTATAGCATCTCCCACGGAAGAAGTCAAATGCCCTGCTTGCAATTTTCCAGCATTTGTGCTATAATAGCGTATGAGTTCAAAACAGGAGGTTCTTTTATGGTACTTGCCATTGATATCGGCAACACCAATGTTGTCATCGGCGGATTCCAGGAAAATCAGATCTTGTTTGTGGAACGTGTCTCCACGAACCAGAACGCCACATCCCTGGAGCTTGCATTTCCATCAAAACCATTTTGGAGATCTATCAGATCCAGACGACCGAGATCGAAGGTGCATCATCTCCTCTGTAGTCCCTTCCATCAACCACGCTGTGCGCAAGGCGGTAGAAAAGATCGCACACTGTCCGGTGCTTCTGGTGGGGCCGGGGGTCAAACCGGCTTACAGATCGCCATTGACAATCCGGCACAGCTGGGCAGCGACCGTGTGGCAGACGCTGTGGCGGCACTTCACGAATACCAGCCGCCTATTGTTATCATTGACATGGGAACGGCTACCACGCTCTCCGTTATCGACGGACAGCGGCGGCATATCGGCGGCATGATCGCTCCGGGCGTGGGCATCTCCATGAACGCCCTGACGGAAAAGACGGCGCAGCTGCCAAAGATTTCCCTCGATCCGCCGAAGCGATGCATCGGCAGCAACACGGTAGAATGCATGAAAAGCGGCATTCTCTACGGTGCAGCTGGCTGCATTGACGGGCTGCTGGACCGCATCGAAGAGGAACTGGGCGAAACGCCTACGTTTCTCGCTACCGGCGGTCTGTCGGAGTTTATCATTCCCCACTGCCGGCATAAAATCGTACTGGACAACCTGCTCCTGCTGAAAGGCTTGCAGCTGATTTATCAGAAGAATATGGAAGCGTAACAGGAAAAGGCAGGCACTGTGTCTCAGTTTGAAAAGGGAAACAAGTCAGGATTTGATAGGAGAACTGTGACTATGATAGCGTTGAGTACATTAAAAAAATATTAGAAAGAAATGAAGAACGCCTCCCATTATTAACGCTCGATGATTTTTCAATGGAAATACAGCGGAGGACTCCATTGCTCCGAATCAATGGGGATTTGGGCGTCCGACGCTTTCTGAAATATGGAATATGCTACAAAAGATTGAGCTATTGCCCAACATAGCATGGGTACGTGTTGCACTGCATGATGATACAGAAATCGTAGAAAACGATGGAACAGAAGAATTAGTTCTTGCAGGAGATACAATCGTAATTTGCACAACCATTTCGCCTGCGGAATTAGAAAAAATTGTGAATTGTAAATGGTTGTGCTCTGATGGAGTAATCAAAACGAAATTAAATGCTTATTCGTGTGTACCAGCAATTCCAGAAAACTTCGATTGCTTGGAAATTGTGTGGGATTGATCTGTAAATTCCAGTTTTTTCAAAGAACAACACAATGCACATAAAAAAGGGCTGCCGTGAGGAAATCCCCCCGGCAGCCCTTTTCTCTTTTTTATCATACCCCACAACAATTACTGCTGCGGAAATACAACCTTACGATAGGTGTCAAAGTGCATCCACTTGCTGAAGAATGCCTGATCCTGACCCTTGGTCTGTGCGTATTCCTCCAGGAAGGTCTTTGCCTCTTCCGCAGAGTGAACCAGCACCTCAAAGCCACGGCCGTTGATGACCGGCACGTTGTCATAGGTGTACTCGCTTGCCGGAAGGATGGCTGTGATCTTCTTGTCACGGATGCGCACTGCCACACCGTCACGGAGTACGATGCAGTCAAAGCTGTCCGGATAGTGATAGCTGTCGCCGCTGGTGGGAATCTCATCCCCTACCGTATAAGTCCGGCTTACCGGGGTATACTTCAGCACGTTCAGGCTCTCGGTATCATAGTAGAATTCCTCGAAGATGTCGCCTCTTGCCTTGAGGTCGCCGTACTGGAAAGAATTGCGGTCGGCAGTGCTGCTGACCTTTTCGCTGACCGCATCGACAACGCCGCAGGCAGATGTCATATTGGTAACACGGTCAATGAGGATCAGTTCGCCCAGTACCTTATGGTTGGAGAACAGGTCTGCCACAATGCCCTCTGTCAGCAGGATCTCGCAGACAGCGATGCCGTTCTTTTCCAGGGTGTCTGTCTCCTGGTGCGCACCGGTGTTGACATCGATGGCATATTCTACCTTTGTCAAGATGCCGGGGATCAGCTTGGTTCCCAGTTTTACCAGATAGTCCTTACCGATGCTCAGCGGCTCGTCGTCCATCCACAGCAGAGAAACGGTCAGTTTCTTATACACTGCCACATCTGCATCCTTGACGAAAACGCATCCACGGGAAACGTCTACTTCCTTGTCCAGCGAAATGGTGACCGGCTGTCCCTCGAATGCCTCATCCACGGACTTGTCCGTCATGAGGATGCCCTTGACAGTAGCAGTTTCATTGCTGGGCAGCGTGGTGATGGAATCGCCCACGTGAATCGTGCCAGCCTCGATCTGACCCTGGAATCCACGGAAAGTATGGTCCGGACGGCACACACGCTGTACCGGCATATAAAAGCCCTTTTCGTGGCTGTCCGAATGGATGTCCACATTTTCCAGGTATTCCAGGAGCGGAACGCCGTCATACCACGGAATATTCTCCGACTTCTTGGTCACGTTGTCGCCCTCTGTTGCAGACAGCGGAATGATGTATACATTTTCCAGATCCAGTTCCTTGCGGAGTTCTGCGATCTGTGCCTCGATCTCACGGAAACGCTCTTCACTGTAGCCCACCAAGTCCATCTTGTTTACCGCAAAGACGAAATAGCGGATACCCATGAGCTTGCAGATCCGTGCATGGCGTCTGGTCTGTACCAGAACGCCCTGGGATGCGTCCACCAGGATGACGGACAGGTCAGCGAAGGATGCGCCAACTGCCATGTTACGGGTATACTCTTCGTGACCCGGTGTATCTGCAACGATAAAGCTGCGGTTGTCGGTGGTGAAATAGCGGTATGCCACGTCAATGGTGATACCCTGTTCCCGCTCTGCCATCAAACCATCCAAAAGCAGAGAATAGTCGATCGCACCGCTGCGGCTGCCCACCTTGCTGTCCAGTTCCAGGGTCTTTTCCTGGTCTGCGTACAGCAGCTTTGCATCATATAGAATGTGTCCGATCAGTGTGGACTTTCCGTCGTCTACGCTGCCGCAGGTAATAAATTTCAATAAACCTTTCATTAGAAGTATCCCTCCCGCTTTCTGCGTTCCATGCTGCCGGCTGCCTCATTGTCGATAACTCTGGAGGTACGCTCCGAGGAGACAGAACTCAGTGTCTCGTCAATGATCTCATCCAGTGTGGTAGCCGTTGATTCAATACCGCCGGTCAGCGGATAGCAGCCCAGGGTACGGAAACGAATGGACTTATACTCCGGCTTTTCGCCCGGATTCAGCGGCAGACGATCGTCATCCACCATGATGATATTGCCGTCCCGGTAAACCACCGGTCTTTCGGCTGCGAAATACAGCGGCACAATGTCGATGTTTTCCCGTTTGATATACTGCCAGATGTCCTTTTCTGTCCAGTTGGAGATCGGGAATACCCGGATGCTCTCACCCTTTTTGATCTTGGTGTTGTAGAGCTTCCACATTTCCGGGCGCTGGTTCTTCGGATCCCACGCCTGTGCCTCATTGCGGAACGAGAAGATACGTTCCTTTGCACGGGACTTTTCCTCGTCACGTCTGCCGCCGCCGAATGCTGCGGTAAAGCCGTACTTGGTCAGCGCCTGTTTCAGCGCCTGGGTCTTCATGATATCGGTATAGCTGCGCCGTGGTCAAAGGGATTGATCCCCTGCTTGACGCCCTCTTCATTGGTGTAAACCAGCATCTCAATGCCCAGTTTCTTTGCGGTCTCATCCCGGAAACGGATCATGTCCTTGAACTTCCAGGTGGTATCAATATGTAAGAACGGGAACGGCGGCTTTTCCGGATAGAATGCTTTCATCGCCAGATGCAGCATTACGGAGCTGTCCTTGCCGATCGAATACAGCATAACCGGCTTTTCGCATTCTGCTGCGACCTCACGGATGATATAGATCGCCTCAGCTTCCAGTTCGTCAAGATGTGACAATTCCTGCATAAGGTTTTCCTCCTTAGTATTGGTTTGACTGTTTGGTATTGATCCGGATCTCCGAAGTTTTCCCGTTGGGGTGATCGACGATCCAGCGTAAAATATCGCCCTCTTTTTCTGTGTGTACCAGGCTGCCCATGCCGCCCATATCTGCACCCAGATAAAAGCGGATGGCGTGAACGGCACACTCTTTCAGACAGGAAGTACATCCCCAGCAATCCTTGGGATACTTGATGAATGCCTTTCCGTCCTGGTTCATGTGAATCAGACTGCCAGGGCAGACCATGCGGCACTTTCCGCAGCCGACACACTGCTTTGCATCAATTGCAATGCTCATAGTTCTGTCCCTCCTCGACCAGTTCCCGGAAGACCACTTCCAGCTTGCCATTTCGCATCCGGGAATTCACATATTTGCGCCAGTTCTGATCGTCCTTCTCCGGATGATCCAGATTCTCGGCGAAACTGTGCCAGCGTGTTTCTTTTCTTGCTTTCAAATGTGCGATAACGCTCCGGCACACTAAAAGCCGCTCCCGCAGCTCGTAAATATACATCAGTTCCTGATAATCGTCTGCGTGCAGCTGATCGGAAAGTTCCGTCAGCCGTGCAATCTTATCATCAGCAATATCCAGTCCTTTCGTGGAACCGATAGTTTGTGCCAATGCCGCCGGCATAGGTATCCATCACCGTCTGCATGGCATCTTCCAGCTGCTCGGTATCGAACAGACCGCCGGCATCATTCAGAAAATGTTCCAGTTCTGCCAGATGCGCCTGAACATCCTGTTCCTCCGGCGACTGCGGCTGGTTTTCTTTCAGAAATTCCAGAACAGACTCCGCAGCGATCTCGCCCTCTGCCAGAGCGCCGGTCACGTACTTCTGGGGACATCCGCCGGCAACGTCTCCGGCGGCATACAAGCCATGCACTGTCGTGGCACGCTTGGTATCGACCCAATAGCCGCTGGCGGTATGACCGCCCACAATGTAAGGCTCTGTTCCCTCGATCTCCACATTCTGCTGTGAGGGATTTTTTCCGTTCTCGATCCATTTCAAGGTCTGGGACGGTGCCATGTTCAGATACGCTTTCATCAGCGAATCGTCCTGTTCCGGTGTAATGCCTCTGTCCGCAGATAGCAGGGACCTCTTCCGGCAAGGTTTTCGCTGACCGTGCCGTAGACACGCTCCGAAGTGGTCAAACCGTATCTGGTCTCATACACTTCGCCCAGCGAATTCACCTGCTTGGCGCCAACACCCTGTGCCAGCGTTCCCGTGGGAGCAATAGTGTCCTTGCAGCGCAGTGCAATGAAACGCATTTCAAAGGTCGTCATCTCTGCGCCGGCACGGATGCCCATGGCGTAGCTGCTCCTGTGTTAAACGGCGGATACCACATTTGTGCCGGGAAAGCGGGATGATTGGGCTTGTACAGTCCGGCAGCGCCGCCGGTTGCGATAATCACCGCATTCGCTCGATCACATACACGTTGTCATCCTGGATGCCAAAGCCGAACGCACCTTGAATGCGGTTGTCCTTGACGAAAAAGTCTGTGATGTTCACGTGATTCTTGATCGTCACCTGGGGCAGGGATTCCACTGCCTTTGCCAGGATCGGTTTCATGTTTTCACCGTTGATCTTCAGATTCCGGTTGCCACGTGCCACATACTTTCCGTTTTCATCCTTGAGGATGACCAGCCCCAGACGTTCCATGTGCTCCGTCACCTTGTTGAGCCGTTCCGACATGGTGAGCAGCAGATCTCCACGGACGATGCCGTCTGCATCCTTCCGGGCATAGTCCACATAATCCTGGGGCTTTCTGCCCTCGGTAATATAAGCATTCAGCGCATTGACGCCAGCCGCCAGACAGCCGCTCCGCTTAATGTGCGCCTTTTCACAGATCAGCACTTTTGCATCCGACTGCTCTGCAATGGTCAGCGCCGCATAGCAGCCTGCCGTGCCGCCGCCGATAATCAATACGTCTGTTTTGCAGCGTTCTATTTTCATCTCATCACCATCTTTTTCATTCTGCAGCAGATACTGTTCTGCCGATGCCACGCAGTTTGCACCGTCTGCCGCAGCGGTAACCACCTGCCGCAAAGGCTTTGTGCGGACATCTCCGGCGGCAAAGAGTCCATCCAGAGAAGTGACGCCGTCCTCGCCAGCCTTGACGTAACCGTGTGCATCCAGGTCAGCCAGACCACACAGCGCTCTGTGTTCGGCACACTGCCGATCGCCACAAAAACGCCGTCCAGAGTAAGCTCCTCCGGCTGACCGCTATGGTCGATCTGCAGTACCGAAACACGCTTTTCGCCCACAACCGCAGTTGGAACTGCATTTGTCACCAGAACAATATTTTCCGTCTGCTTTACCGATTCCTGCAATGCTGCATTGGCACGGAAAGCATCCCGGCGGTGTACCAGATAGACAGTCTTTGCCATGCGTGCCAGATACAGGGCATCTCCCAGCGCCGTATCGCCGCCGCCGATGACTGCAACTGTCTTTCCCTGGTAGAATGCACCATCGCAGGTGGCACAATACGACACGCCCGGCAGTTCCGCACCCGGCACATCCAGCTTTCGGTAAGATGTGCCGGCAGCATAGATCACGCTCTTTGCAGAAACAGTCGTACCATCTGCCAGTGCGATCTGAAACACGCCGTCCTGCTTGGTCAGCCGCTCTACATCATTTTCGCAATTGATGCGCCCAGCGACTCTGCGTGTTCCCGGAACTTTTCTCCCAGTTCATAGCCGCCGATGTGCAGCAGTCCGGGATAATTGTCCACCTGCTCTGTCACAGCGATCTGCCCGGCACCCATGGTGTCACGCTCCAGAACCAGCGTCCGGAGTCTGGCACGGCTGGCGTAAATTGCCGCCGTCAGTCCGGCAGGACCGCTGCCGATGATGATGATGTCGTACATAGCTTACTCCTTGATCTGCAAGTTCTCTTTTTCTGCGTCAGTTCCTTCGATATGGAAGGAGTTCAGCACCGGATTTTCCCGATCCATCAGAGAGAGGATCATATAGCTTGCCTTGCTGTCATACGCCAGCCGCTTATCTTCCTCAGAAGGTCTGGACGGCGACTCCGGATGAGAGTGCCAGTTGCCCAGCGGAACCAGCCCGTTGGCACGCATATCCTTGACTGCTGCCAGCTGTTCCTTCGGGTCCAGGCTGAAATGTTCATTGGAATGGTCGATGTTCGTCAGCAGGTAGACCTTCTTGACGATCTTATCCGTTCCGTTGATCTCGCCGGCGATCAGACCGCAGGCCTCGTCCGGCAGTTCTTTTCTGGCGTGTGCCAGCATTTTTTCAAAATCTGATTTGTTCAACTGAATCATAATCCAACACCATCGCATTCTGCCTGTTCATAGTCGATCAGTTCTGTGATTGACGGATGTGTACCGCATATTGCGCAGCCGGATGTTTCAGACGGCAGCTTGACCTTGCGGAATTCCATTTTCAGTGCATCATAGGTCAGCAGATAGCCGGTCAGCAGGTTGCCGATGCCCAGGATGTACTTGATTGCCTCCATTGCCTGGAGACTGCCGATCACACCGCCCATTGCGCCGATAACACCAGCCTGTTTGCAGTCGGTACGGCATCCTTCGGAGGCGGATTCTTGAATACGCAGCGATAGCAGGGACCTTCTCCCGGCACATAGGTCATGAGCTGACCCTGGAACCGGATGATTCCGGCATGGGAGAACGGTTTCTTTGCCATAACGCAGGCATCGTTGATGAGGAACTTTGCCGGAAAATTATCTGTGCCGTCAATTACGAAATCATAGTCCTTGATAAGATCCATGATGTTTTCGCTGGTGACGAAAGTCCGGTAGGTATTGACCTTGACATCCGGATTGATCGCCTCCATAGTTTCCTTTGCAGACTGTACCTTCGCCTTGCCCACATCAGCGGTAGCATGAATGATCTGCCGCTGAAGGTTGGACAGGTCTACCTCATCTGCGTCTGCAATGCCGATAGTACCCACGCCAGCTGCTGCCAGATACATTGCTGCCGGAGCGCCCAGACCGCCTGCACCAATAATCAGCACCTTGGCATTCAGCAGCTTCTTCTGTCCCTTTACGCCAACTTCTTTCAGAATGATGTGGCGGGAATAGCGCTCGATCTGTTCGTTGGTAAATGCCATCTTACTGTCCACCTCCCATGAAATAGAGGAACTCTACATTGTCGCCGTCCTTGAGGACAGTCTTTTCAAATGTACCGTTCTCTACGAACTCATCGTTGATGGTAACGGTAACGTACTGCGGTGTTTCCACATTCTCATCTACGATGAGCTGTGCAACGGTCAGACCGTCTGCGACTTCCTTCTGTACACCTGCAACTGTGATTTTCATAATGATATACTCCTTTATGTACCGGAAAGGATTCTCATAGAACGAAATGCTTTTCTATGAGAACCGTTTCCTTATTTCAGATTCTCTACAATTTCCGTTAATTCTGCTTTTTTTACCAGACCTCTGCGTCTGTCCTGCTCTGCTCCGTTTTTGAAGAAGATCAGCGTCGGCGCTGCGGTCACCTCGTATTTTTCTGCCAGCGGCAGATCAAAGTTGATGTTGACCTTTACCACTTTCAGCGCATCGCTGTAAGTTTCTTCCAGTTCCGCCAGAACCGGTGCGAGCCGCTTACAGGGAACGCAGCTGTCCGAGTAGAAATCCGCCAGAACCAGACCATCTGCCTCCAGCACTTCTTTCTGGAATGTCTCCTGGTTTACTCTTTCTGCCATTCAATCACCCACTTTCTTGACGATCAGATCATACGTTCCATCCTCATTCTGTAAGAGTTTCAGAATCTTGTGACCCTCTTCCTTGATGCTTCTCGGCACGTTCTGTACCGGTTCGCCGTCATTCATGTGAATGGAAAGAATCTGTCCGTCGTCCAGTTCCTCCAGTGCCACCTTTGCCTTGACAAATGTCACCGGGCAAACCACATCTGTGATATCTACTGTGTCGTCAATATGAAATTCAGCCATTGTAAGCCTCCCAAATCTTCTCTTCGAATTTTTCTCTGCCTACCCGTTCCAGTGTGAACTGGAATCGTTCGCCAGCCTTGGCGTTGTCGTCAAAAAACTGCACGGTCGCATCGCAGACCTTCAGCAGCTTTTCCTTGTCTGCAATAAACGGAATGATCGGTTCACCCTTGTGGATGCTGTTGCCGAACAAGCCGCCGAAGGAAACAATATAGCCGTGTACCGTGTCCCACGCCTCTGTCGGACAGGCTTTCACGCAGCGTCCGCAGAAGTTGCACTTGCTTTCGTCTACCACGATCTTATCCCCTTCATGGGTGATCGCACCGCTGCGGCAGGCTTTGACGCAGACACCGCACTGAATACAGTCCTCTTCACGCCATTTCACCTGGATGCCGCCTTTGATGCCCAGGTCGTTCTCCTCGGATTTCAAGCAGTTGTTCTGACATCCGGTGATGCCGAACTTAAACTTGTGGGGCAGCTCCCGTGCAAAGTACCGCTCATCCAGTTCCTTTGCCAGCGCATAAGTATCAATACAGCCGCTGGGGCAAATCGCCTCGCCCTGGCAGGCAGTAATGGTACGAACTCTCGGTCCGCAGACACCCGGTTCTACATCTCCCTCAGCCAGCGTTGCCTTGACCTCTTCGATCTGATCCAGTTTCACAAACGGGATCTCTACGCTCTGCCGGGAAGTCAGATGTACGTGTCCGTCACCGAACTTTTCCGCAACCTCTGCGATCTTCGCCAGCTGCTTTGCGGTAAGATTGCCGCCGACCACACGAAGCCGGAGGGAAAAGTTATTCTTTTGTTTCTGCCGCATGAATCCGCCCTTTTTTAGGGTCGCATAATCAACTGCCATTTAACATTCCTCCTGCATCTTCGTGATTGCCTGTCCGAAGTCCTCGATCAGGTCTTCAATATCTTCAATGCCTACGCTGATGCGGATGGAATCCTCATACACGCCGGCACTTTGTTTCTGTTTTTCATTGCTGTGTGCGTAAATGGTGCTTGCCGGATGGATGACCAGCGTCCGCACATCGCCGATGTTTGTCGCATTGGTGGCATACTGCAAATGGTTAATCAGACAGAATGCCTTTTCCTTGCTCCCGGCACGGAGCGTCAAGATTGCACCGCCCTTGCCGCCGAACTGTTTCTGCACCAGCGGATAATAGGGACTCTTTTCCAGCGCCGGGTAGTTGACTTCCACGCCGTCCACGCTGTCCAGGAACTTTGCCAGCTGCAATGCGTTGTCACACAGCCGCTCCATACGCAGTCCCAGGGTTTCCAGTCCCACGGAGTTGAGGAACGCATTCATCGGAGACAAACATCCGCCTACATTTCGCCAGATGGCATTCCGGAGCTTTGCCAGATAAGCAAACTTGCCGTACTTGGCATACGGTTCAAATCCGTCATACCGGCTCATATCCCAGTGGAAGTTTCCGCTGTCCACGATCACGCCGCTGATGGCATTGCCGCCGCCGTTAATGTACTTGGACGAGGAATGCACGACCACATCTGCGCCGTATGCAAACGGATGGATGAGGTACGGCGTTGCGGTGGTGCTGTCGATAATCAGCGGAATGCCGTGTGCATGAACCAGTTCAGAGACCGCTTTCAGATCCACCACATCCAGTTTCGGATTGCCGATCAGCTCTGTGAAAACCACCTTGGTGTTTTCATTGATGAGCGGTTCGATCTCTTCGACCGTTACCGACTCTGCAAAGCGTGTGGTGATGCCGAAAGCTTTCAGATCTGAAAACAGGTCGATAGTTCCGCCGAACAGTCCCGAACCGGCGATCACTTCGTCTCCGGCGTGGAGAATGTTCAACAGCGCCATGGTGACTGCCGTCATGCCGGAGGAACAGCTCACTGCGCCGATTCCCTGTTCCATTGCCGCCACTCGCTTTTCAAAAGCATCTACTGTCGGGTTGCTGATTCTGGTATATGCAAATCCCGGCGCTTGATTATGAAAAAACTTTTTCCAGTTTTTTCTGCC
>ENA-OQEX01000165-OQEX01000165.1-human-gut-metagenome-genome-assembly--contig:-NODE-165-length-39131-cov-4.968388_pt1 | contig 39131 bp, 38 predicted proteins | sample MGYA00242802_ERZ504649 | MGnify/ENA primary metagenome ERZ504649 (study PRJEB26092, sample SAMD00036194) | human gut metagenome | host: Homo sapiens | study: EMG produced TPA metagenomics assembly of...
CTGTAGACCAGTTGCCGCGATAAACAGTAGTAAAAGTACCGTCGTAACGGGAGTCGTTCACCTTGTCGCAAACGTCTTGGTAAACACACCCAACGGAGGAGCCATACGGGTCCAAGGGCGGCCATAACATTGCTCGGCAATACGGTTGATGACAGCCTGATTATCAGCGAACGCGCGTCGGTATAGTTCCAGTTCATCATCCATCCGGCAAAGTTATCGGGAGCACCACCGCCACCGTAGCTCAGGCTGCCACCATTATAATACTCGTCTTCCTGCGTATGGTCTGCATAGAGCAGGATTTCCATGTTACGGTCATTGGGTCCGGCATTCACCATCCAAAAGCTTTCCTGCAAGCCGAAAGGACCGGGGTTCTCGATAGCAGTAACCGCCACATCGTATGCCTGCTGGAAGTACCATGCCGCATCGTGTCCGTCGGGGTCCGTACGCTGGCACTCGGGATAAGTAGGAATGTTATTCGGATTCTTCAGCCACCAGGCATAAGTCAGATAAGCCTTTGCCAAGTACAGGCGGGCAACGGTCTTGGTCACTCCACCCGTCACACGAGGATTAGCGGGCAAGTTCTCGATAGCGGTCAGCAAGTCGGGGAAGATGGCTTGGTGTACACTTCGGGCACGGTATTGCGCACGGAGGTACGTGAAGGAGTGATATTGAACTTCAGTTCGCCGGAACCTAGGTCCAGAGGCACTCCGCCGAAGGTCTGCACCAACAGGAAATAATCGAACGCACGGAAGAAGCGGGCTTCGGAAACCAATGATTCATTGACTCCTACTTCGGCACCGTTCTCTATCACTCCGTTAGCGGTGTTGATGTTCGAGAAAGCGGTTCCCCACAAGGCGTCGGAACGGCAAGTCGTGGCAGTCAGGTTGCCTACTCCGGACAGGTCGGCATCCTTGAAGTTACCATCGGCACTCCATCCCCAGGTTGCCTCATCGGTTCCCGTCAGACAGGAATTATAATAATAAGCTTGTCCGTAAATATAGCGCAAGTGTGCATACATGGAGGTCACACCGCCTTCCACTCCCTTTTCTGTCTTAAAGAAAGTAGGATCATAACTGCTGCGCGGCTGCTCGTCCAGAATGTCTGAACAGGATGCTGTCAGAAACAAAGCCAATGCGGCTGTTCCCAAAACTCTTATTTTTGAAAATATAGGTTTCATAGTCATGCTTTCATTTAGAATGTTAAGTTAATACCGAATAAATAGTTACGGGTGGACGGTGAGTTAGTACCTACTGTCAGGAATCGTTTCTGAATACCTTCTGTCACAGCTACATTCTCGTTACCGTAAGAGTTGGTTTCGGGATCCAGTCCGGTTTCTTTATGGAAAGGAGAACAGATGATGAACGGATTCTGTACGGACAGGTAAGCACGCAGGCTCTGTACGCCCATGCGGGTCAGCCAAGCCTGCTTCTCGAAGTTGTAGCCCAATGTGATGTTACGCACTTTCCAGTAAGAAGAGTCAAAATAACCCAATGTGCTTCCGTATTTCGGATTGTCACCACTCTGGATACCACCCGGTTTCGGGTACTTGGCACCCTTGTTCTCCGGTGTCCAGTAGTCTACATCCACTTGTCCGCGACGACCGGTCAGCATATTCAGGTAACCGTTGCTGTGGTGCAGCGTACTGATCAGCTTGCCTCCGCAACGGAAGGCGGTGATAACGTTCAAGTCGAAGCCTTTATAGGCCACGCGAGTGCTGAAACCTCCTTGGAATTTAGGTTCCAAGCTGATAATCTGACGGTCTTCGGGACCAATGGCGCGAGTCGGCTTGCCGCTGGCATCACGATCACCGGTATATTTCACTTTGATCATACCTTCATTGCCACCTGGCTCCAGAATGTCCAAGTATTGGAAATCGGGATCATCACTGTTCCATAAGCCTACTTTTTCATAGTCGTAGATACAGTCGATGGGATGTCCTACAAACCAGTTGTTCGCTTTATCATCTTTGGAGCCCGAAGCCAGTTCGGTCAGTTTGTTACGGTTGGCAGACAGGTTGAGGCTTGCCTCCCATGTCCATCCGTTATGGTTGTCCAGAATCGTTCCGTTCAAGGTAAATTCAAAACCTTTGTTTTCCGTCTTTCCCACATTAGCCATATAGCTGCTTACTCCCGAAGTGAAGGAAGGCTTACGCTTTGCAGCAAGTCGGTGGTTTTCTGAATGTAATACTCAAATGTACCGGACAGGCGTCCTCTCAGCAAGGTGAAGTCCAGACCGAAGTTCCATGTAGAAGAATATTCCCACCCCAATTCGGCATTAGGCAGTTCGGATACATAGTAACCGGTGACATAGCCGGTAGGACCGAAGTTATAAGGACGGGTTGCCAAGCGTCCCCAGGTCTTGTAAGGATCAACAGCCTGGTTGGAGGTCTGTCCGTAACCTACACGCAGTTTCAGGATATCTATCCAGTCCACCTCGTCCATAAACTCTTCCTGACGAATGTTCCATCCTGCCGATACGGCGGGATAAGTGTGCCATTGGTGTCCCTTTGCCAAACGTGAAGAAGCGTCGGCACGTACAGTCGCCATCAACATATAGCGATTGTCGTAAGTGTACATCACACGGCCCATCCAAGACATCAGACCGCTCTTCTGATAGTTCCAGTTGTCGGGGTTCACCGTAATGGTGCCTTCCGCACGCCCGATGTTGTAGAATTGGAAATATTCGGCAGGAATATCCCGTCCGGCAACGTCCGAACGTGTATAGACAGTCTGTTCGGCAGAGTACATACCGACAACGTTCAGCTGGTGTTTTCCGAAAGTACGGTCGTAAGTCAGCAGGTTCTCCACAGTCCAGTTGGTTGTTTCCGAGTGGTTCAGCGAAGCGGTAGACGGAGTGTCGGCCGTAGTGCTGTTGATGCCTTCGCCGGTGAACGATCCACCTTTAGTAGAACGATAGTTCAAACCCAGGTTGACACGGTATTTCAAACCTTCCACCCACGGGCATTTCACTTCGGCAAACAGGTTGTTGTACATACCGAAGCCTTCGGTCTTGCTCAGCCAACTGTCTTCCAATTCTTCCACAACGCCTCTGGTCAATACAAATGACTCATCCTGACTGTTGTATTTCACGGTACGTTTCAATGTGCCGTCCGCATTATAGGGGTTAGCGATAGGAGACATGGCAAGCACACCATACAGTCCGATATTGGAACCTTTGGTGACGTTATAGTTGGTATTGTTCACCAGTCCGAAGCGGAAATATTTTCCCACACCCTGATCGAAAGAACCACGCAGAGAGTAACGGGTATAGTTCTGAGTAGGAATGACACCCTGATCCTTATAGTAAGCCGCGCCAAAGCTGTAGCCTCCACCGTTGGTACCACCGGACACGCTGACATCGTGGCTGTTTACATAACCGTCTCGGAACATCAAGTCCTGCCAGTCAGTATCCACATCGTCCGACTCGTCCACCGAATTCTCGAACTTGCCTGCCAGTTTACGCATTTCGGCAAACTTGCTGCCGTTCATCATGGGATATTTGGAGAATACTTCTTCATACCTGCATACCCATTGTAAGTAAACCGGGCGGGACTACCCTGTGCACCTTTGTGTGTAGTGATCAGGATAACACCATTGGCACCGCGCGAACCGTAGATAGCAGTAGAGGATGCATCCTTCAAGATATCCATGCTCTTGATATCTCCGGGATTGATATCGGACAAATTACCCATAAAGGGGATTCCGTCTAATACTACCAACGGGTCGTTACTGGCGTTCAACGAACGGGTACCACGAATACGAATCTGCATGGAAGCGCCCGGTGCGGAAGAAGTCTGAGCCATATCCACACCTGCCACGCGGTTCTGCAAAGCGTATGTAATATTGGTGGCAGGCATCTCACGCAGCTTCTCTCCGCCTACCGATGCAATAGATCCGGTCACGTCACTCTTGCGGGCGCTACCGTAACCAATCACCACCACTTCTTCAAAGCTTTGGAATCTTCCTTCAATGTAATCTTTAAAGAACTCTTTCCCGCTACCGGGATTTCCTCGTTCTTGTAACCGACAAAACTCACCACCAACACGGCGTTTTTCGATACATTCAATGCAAAGTTACCATCAAAATCGGTAATCGTACCGTTGGTAGTGCCTTTTTCCAAGACACTGGCTCCGATGATAGCTTCACCACTTGTGTCCTTTACTACACCTTTTACCATCACGCTCTGTGCAAATGCCCACAGAGGAATGAGACAGAACAGAAGCATCAGCCCCACCGGCCTAAAATTCATAGCATTTTTCATTAATACATTAATTTAAGTTATACAAAAAATCAAATAGTCATTTATTTTAAGGTGGCATACATGCCTATCGTTGTTCCGGTAAAGCCTCCGGCAGTGGCCGTTGACAGATACCCGGCGTCCACGTTCCTGCACAACACGTTCCACACACCTTCCTGGCGAGCATAGTAGAAATCATAATGTGTTCCGCGCGAAACCACCTTCAGGTCGGTAAGCACTCCTCTGTCGTCCAAGCGAACGGAAGCCAGCATCTTACTTTCCCCATCGCCTATCTGCCTGAGGGAAATACATTCACCTTGGTCATCCCTGCCTACAGCCAGGAAATATTGATGCTTTTCGTCCTTGAACAACAATATGCCGCTTGCTCCGCCTTGCTCTGCGGACAGAACAACATACGCGTGCTGCATTCGAACTTATGATGCTGCAACCGGCGGCATATAAAAGCCGGCACCTTCTTTTCGGAAGCACTGACTGAATCACATTTCAAAGTGAGATAACCCGGAGTCTGGGAAAGCGAGTAAAGTCCGGTAGCAGGAGCACGCAAAGTCATCCATTCCATACCCAATGTTTGTCCGTCGAAACCGTCATTCATTTCAAAGTTTCCGAAGGTGGCAGATTCGTCACGCTTCACTCCTTCGCGGCGGACAATGACTGGCACCAGATCATCCCCCTGCGTCATATAGGGGAAACCATCCTCACTCCACTTGACGGGCATCATAAAAGTCTCACGTCCTAAATTCTCGAACGTGTTGTTTATGGGACGGCAAGCCAGAAAGACTGCCCACCAATCCCCTTCCCGGGTTTGAACCAAGTCGGCATGTCCGGCGCACGTCACCGGATTGGGACGCTCCGCATCCAGCTGACGCTGGGTCAGAATAGGGTTATTCTTCCACGGTATGAATTTGCCCGTCGGAGAATCACCACGGAAAATTACTTCCGAATGCCATCCGGCTGTTCCACCCTCGGCAGACATCAGGAAGTAGTTCCCGTTTATTTTATAAAGGTGCGGACCTTCAATCCAGATGGGCTTGTCCTCCGGACGAGCTCCCTTGTTCACCAGAATCTTGCGCGGTCCCACCGTCTTGTCCGCATTCACATCAAATTCCTGCACACGGATGGTACGATGTCCACTGTATTCGGGCTTGTTGTCCGGCGCGTCATCATTATTGACAAGGTAGGCCTTCCCATCTTCATCGAAAAAGAAAGAGGGATCAATGCCTGTCACTTCGGGCAACATAATAGGATCAGACCATTCGCCAAAAGGATCTTGTGTCTTCACAAAGAAGTTTCCGGCCCCTACATTGGTAGTAACCATATAATAAGTCTTGTTATGCGGGTTGTAGGATATGGCCGGAGCAAAAATTCCTCCGCTTACGTGTTGCCCCTCCATGTTGACTAATTGAGAAGGACGATTCAAGATATGCCCTACCTGCTTCCAGTTCACCAAGTCCTTGCTGTGGAAAAGAGGCACACCCGGATAATAAGTAAAGGTGGAAACAGCCAGAAAATAATCGCCTTCGCCATTGGTGCAAATGCTGGGATCGGAATACCATCCCGGCAGAATGGGATTATAAAAATAATCATCTCCCGGAAGCGGATTGGAAATATAGACATCATCCTCACCTTTATAATTAAAGTAATCGAAAAGAGCGACAGACTTTCCTACAACTGGCAAATCATTTCCTTTCTTGATCGAACTACATGAGGTAAAGGAGGAGCCCAACACCCCTAAAGCGATCAGCACGCCCGACCATCTTTTCAGCTTTTGTTTTTGTTTCATTGTCTTTCTAGTATTATAATTGACCAATTCCTTTACGGATTTCAGACGCAAATATAGAAAGTGTCGCCGAATATAAATTCTCTGCATGATACACGCATCTTTCGTAGAGTTACATCTTGCTTCAAACGTGTTACATGAATCTTTATTTGCGTTACAATACATACATAACATACTATATTACAACAAATTATAATTACGCCACCAGATACTGTAATTGAAGAACACGGATATAAAAAGACCGTTTGTAAGTCCCGGACGACGAACGGAATCTCTGCAAACGGTCTGTTTGGACAATACCCGGCAAAGCAACCGGTCCAATCTGTCCGGATGATGTATCACTGATTTATTTTTAGACAGATTCTATGGTCCTTATTTTTCCTTCCGCATCGTACTCCAATTCGCACACCTTCAGGCTGCGCAACCAAGTGGTTCCCCCCGAAGGGACACAATCGTGGTGAAACAGATACCATTTTCCTTTGTATTCTACAATGGCATGATGAGTAGTCCAACCTACCACAGGCTGCAAAATAACCCCTTGATAAGTGAACGGACCATACGGATTATCTCCTGTGGCATAGCAAAGCAGATGAGTGTCTCCCGTAGAATAAGAAAAATAATATTTCCCGTTATACTTGTGCATCCATGAAGCCTCGAAAAAGCGGCGCGCATTGTCACCGGCAGTCAACGGATATCCGTGTTCATCCAGAATAACCAAAGGCCGCGGCTCTTCGGCAAACTGAAGCATATCGTCCGAAGTTTCACCACACGTGAAGGCAAAGCCGGTTCACCATCAGCCGGAAAAGCCGCACACTCCAATGCCTTGTTGTTGCGATAACGCTGAAGCTGCCCGCCCCATAAACCGCCGAAATACATATAATAGTTCCCATTACCATCATCAAATACCGCCGGATCTATACTGTAGCTTCCACGCATGGGATCGGGCTGGGGAATGAACGGCCCTTCGGGGCAATCGCTCACCGCCACGCCGATACGGAAGATGTCGTTCCGGTCTTTCAATGGAAAATACATATAATAGTTCCCGTTTTTACGAGCCACATCACAATCCCACAACTGACGCCCGGCCCAAGGGATATCCGAAACTTTCAGTACGACTCCGTGATCGGTCACTGTTCCGTTCATCACATTTTCTGTAGAAAAGACATGATAGTCACACATGTCAAAATGATCACCATTGTCATTCTCCTCCACTCCGCTCTCGCGGTCATGAGAAGGATAAATGTAAAGCTTTCCGTCAAAAACATGTACGGCAGGATCTGCCATATAGTCTCCAGGCACCAAGTATCTGAATTTCTTTTCCATATCGTTACGTTATTAAATGTTCTGTTTTCCAATCAGTTCTTCCACAAAAGGTTTCGGCCGGCAATCACGGTCGAACAATAAAGGATAATCCACACGTCCGGGCACAGGGAAATTATTCTTCCATGAGTCACCGTCCGTCACCCCCCACGCCGTCACACGGGTAATGATATTCGAATGTTTCAGGAAAAGACCGAAAAATTCCTTCATCCGGTTATTCCATGCCACAGACACAGAGTCGGGCAAACCGTCGGGATAGGGATTCAGGGATTGTTTATAAGACACCGTGTCCGAAATATTGGCTCCCATCCGTGCCGTGGGCAATGCACTCATATCCCATTCGGTTACCATCACCTTTACTCCGGCAGCTGCAAATGCCAGTATACTGGCTTCAAATTCGGACACTGACGGATAATCCATTCCCATGTGTCCCTGCATACCTACCGCGTCGATGCGCAGTCCACGGTCTTTCAGCATCTTTACCAATTCGACTACTTTGTCACGCTTAGCCTTCCCGTCCATGCCATAATCATTATAGTAAAGTTCGGCTTCCGGATCTGCCTCATGAGCATACTGAAAAATAAGCGGGATGTACTCTTCGCCTAATATCTCGTAAAAAGGAGATTTACGCCAGGAGCCGTCCGATTCAATGGCTTCATTCAACACATCCCAGCCCTTTATACGCCCTTTATAGTGCGTCACAATAGTCTGGATATGTTTTTTTATACGCTCCTTCAAGATGTCGGCACTTACTGTTTTTCCTTGTTCGTCCACACAGAACCAAGGTGCCAGCTGTGAATGCCAGATAAGGCAATGCCCGATAACAGCCATATCGTTCTCCTCGCCAAAACGAACCAACCGGTCCGCTTCCGTAAAATCAAAATGGTCTTCCTCCGGATGAATCACTTCGCATTTCATGCAATTCTCGGCCACAATGGAATTAAAATGACGTTTTACCACTTTCGAGGCGCAAGTATCCTGACCTGCTGCCTGACGTACATTCAACGCTACCCCCATCAGAAACTTGCCCGAAGCTGCTTCCTTCAGCGAAGGATCCGGCTGCATACCGGCCTTCCGGTCATTGCCGCAAGCGGCCATTAATCCGGCAATGGCAGCCAATAATGTTACATATCTTATTTTCATATTACAAAGTTTTTAAGGTAAATAACTTGTTCTTTTTCATTAATAATCGGCCTTACTGCGACGGTCAGCAAGTTCCGCCTGCATCTGTTCGTTGTATTTTTTGTAATAGGATAGAAGCATAAGGTAGCTACTCCCATTCCAAATATCATAGCCGGAATCAGACTGGAGGAAAGTACAATCCCCCTTATAGCCGTACCGCTTTGCTCTGCCCCGATACCGGACACATACCCAAATCCTGAAAGCAGAAACCCCAGGATGGCCCCACCGATACCCAGCCCGGCCTTCAAGGCAAAAACTACACCAGCAAACACAAAGCCTGTGGCGCGACGGTAATTTTTATATTCTGAATAGTCGGCTACATCCGCAATCATCGCCCACAACAAAGGTACAGTCGGCGCGTATGCCAAACTCTTCAGGAAATTCAGTACAAACATCGTTTCCACATCCGCTTTTCCCGGGAAATAGAACAAAGCTGTAAAAATGGCCGTAAGTGAGAGGCAAACGATAAAAACGCGTTTCTTACCATAACGATTTGCCAAAAAGCCGGACAAGAGAATCACCCCAAAGAACTGGACAAGTGCTCCCAACATATTAAACACTCCAAATCCTACCTCGTATGCCTTATCGGAAGAATTGACTACCAGCCCGAAAGCATTCAACACAGCATACCCCGCGCTGCCATCCGTTTCCATTGCCACCAGTCCCAGACGGTCAAGAAAGGCATACAATGCTCCGGCATCCACATAATTCTCAAAATAATAGTTCATGGCACTACCCCACATGGCAAGCGTAATAAAAATGAAAAGCGTAAGTATGAACATAGCCCGCCAAGGAACGCTTCCAAACACATCCTTTATATCCTGACGCGTATCTGTCTTTTGACTGGCAGGCGGCTCTATGCGCTCACGAGTTGAAAAGAAAGTAATGACCAGAAAAACGAACCCGATACAAGCGAACAAAGAGATGGTACATAACCAGCCATGCGCTTTGTCTCCACCATCCGAAAACTTGCTTACCAAAGGGAGCGTAAGTCCCTGCACCACAAACTGGGCAATGGTAGCCGCCACAAAACGAATGGAAGTGATACTGGTACGTTCCTTTATATCACCGGACATCACTCCGCCCAAAGAAGCATACGGCGTATTGTTAAAAGAATAAAGCTCATCAGCAAGGTATAAGACAGCGTAGCATACAATGCTACCAGCCTTTATCTTCAATGCCCGGATTATAGAAAGCCAACACATAGAAAACCATGAAAGGCAACGCAGTCCAAAGCACCCACGGACGATATTTCCCGAAACGTGTCTTGGTGCGGTCACTCAATAACCCCACTGTAGGATCGACAAAGGCATCCGTGATACGCGCCACCAACATCACCGTACCGGCAATGGCACCTTCCAGACCGAATATGTCCGTATAAAACTTTGTCTGATAAATCATCATCATCTGGAAGACCAGATTAGCCGAGCAATCCCCCAGGCTGTAACCGATTTTCTCGGCCATCGAAACTTTTTGACTTTGTGTATTCATGGTTATTACATTAAAATATCTTCCATAAAAAGTAATTCCATCCATTGGCTGGAATTACTTTATGCCTATTGAAAACAAAAATGAGCTAAACAAAATGTTGTCCCTGCTCCAATCTTTAGAATCTTATTCCAGACGAAACAAAAGTACACAAAGCTTTATGATTCCTGTAATCACAATGATACACGCATCTTTACAGGCAGAACAGACGTGCTCCGCCTGTAACATTTTTCTTTGATGATGTTACATCCAGGCCTATTTACCTTATAATTAAACAGAACGGGGGGCTGTTCAACATTGAACAGCCCCCCGTTTCCCGACAAACAGCATTCAGCGTTTCTCGTAATACTTCACCCAGTCCACCCACATTTCCACAGGTAATTCTTTCGGGTCCACAGCGCCAACCCATGAACCGCCCAACTGCATATCTATCAATAAATAGTAAGGTTGATAGAAGGAACTGCCCTTCCTTGTCCGTATCAATGCGCGGATAAGTATAGGTATGACGATGATTGACAGCAAACACCAGGCTATCCGGATAAATATCTACCGAATAGATATTGTATTCCTCAGGATTTATCTTATTAATACCTCCGTGAGGCGGATTATCCTTTATACCTAAGACATGTGTATAGTAAGAATGGGTAGTCTGATAAGCAATACGATCATGATTCAACCGTTCCATAATATCAATCTCACCTCCTTTGGGCCACTCCGCTTTTTCGGGAAGCATCCATATAGCCGGCCATGCCCCCTTAGCGGCTTGCAATTTAGCACGTATCTCCACTCTTCCCCCTGTAAACAATTTCTTTCCTTTGGTATAGACACCTCCCGTCAGATAAGGAGCCGTATCATTTTTTTGAGTATGATTGGCTATTCCACGAAGTATCAGATTCCCATCCTGCATAGCATAACATGAATCATAATAAGACATATAGTTGTTCCAATCGGATGTTCCGCGAGGTATCTTAGTCCATACCGATTCGTCAAAACTGTTTTTTTGATCAAATTCTCCACCCATACCAGCTTCCATTCTTTACTTTTAACCGATGTCTTACAAGCACTCACCAAACAAACCAGCCCCATACAGGCCCAAACAAATAAAAGGCTTTTTCTCATAGTATTTATTTCTATCTGATAAAAAAACAATGCCGTATCAAACGAAATATAATCTCATTCAATACGGCTAATTTATCTATTAATAATGTATTTATTTCGCCAAGCTATAAACCACATCCATTATCTTCTGGCCTATTTCATCTGCCGCTTCCATGGTTGCAGCCTCAGAATAAACACGGATAATAGGTTCAGTATTACTCTTACGCAAATGTACCCACTTGTCTGGGAAATCGATTTTCACACCGTCTATGTCGTTTATCTCTTCATCCTTATACAGTTCCTTTATTTGGCAATAGCGTCCACATCCGTTTCCGGAGTCAGATCAATGCGATTCTTGGCAATGAAATAAGGAGGATAAGTAGCACGCAGTTCACTGACTTTCTTCCTTCGTGTGCCAAATGGCTCAGGAATAAAGCAATTCCCACCAATGCATCACGTCCGTAATGGCTTTCAGGATAGATTACTCCACCATTTCCTTCACCTCCAATCACTGCATGAGTCGCTTTCATCTTGGTAACCACATTCACTTCCCCTACAGCCGAAGCATTGTATTCGCAACCATATTTACGGGTTACATCGCGCAAAGCACGGGTAGAACTCAAGTTAGAAACGGTATTTCCGGGAGTATGTTTCAATACATAGTCTGCCACGGTCACCAATGTATATTCTTCGCCATACATTTTTCCATCCTCACAGATCATAGCCAGACGGTCAACATCCGGGTCTACAACAAAAGCCACGTCACAACCGCCTTTGGCCATCAACCCCATAATATCCCCCAGGTTCTTTTCCAAGGGTTCCGGATTATGCTGAAAATCACCGTCGCTTCACAATAGAGCTTTTCTACATGCTTCACTCCCAATCGTTCCAACAATTCAGGAAGAATAATACCGCCAACTGAATTAACGCAATCTATAGCTACACGGAAATTGGCCTTACGGATAGCATCCACGTCTACCAATTTCAAAGCCAAAACACTATCTATATGTTTCTGATTGTAGGTATTGTCTTCGCGATAACTTCCGATGTGGTCGATATCGGCAAATTCAAACGCTTCCGCTTCTGCTATACGCAGCACTTCATTTCCTTCTTCTTTATTCAGAAATTCTCCATGCTCATTCAGCAACTTTAAAGCGTTCCATTGTCTGGGATTGTGGCTGGCAGTCAAAATAATACCACCACACGCTCCTTCCATGGTTACAGCCAATTCTGTAGTCGGTGTAGATGCCAGTCCGATATTCACCACATCAAACCCCATTCCCATTAAAGTACCGCATACCACGTTCTTCACCATTTCGCCGGAGATACGTGCGTCACGTCCTACTACAATTTTATTGCTCTTTACTGTAGTTGTTTTACGTATCAGCGTTGCATAAGCTGATGTAAATTTCACTATATCCAGCGGGTTCAAACCTTCCCCCACGTGTCCTCCAATGGTTCCACGAATTCCGGATATTGATTTAATTAATGTCATCGTGCTAATTGATAAGTTATTTCATAGTAACAAGGATAGACAGAAGCAGAAGCGTCAGATTGTCCTTCACTGTGAGGTACAATCAGTCTGACCTTAGAACGACCGGAAATCTCCCTGCCGACCTTTATGTAATTGAATGGAATCAACCATCCTGAAGGTACATAAGGTGTACCCCAAACTGTATACATTATACCGGAGGTGAATGTAGCAGAAAAAGATTTTCCACTTTTTGTCAGCATCATAGCATCCGGATAAACCATTTGAGAATTCCCATAGTCTGTATTCCAAGACAAAGAATCTATTCCATCCGAAGTAATCTGTTCCTCCACATACCGGGCCAGAATCTCATAGCGACCGTCTTTCAAACGCTCACCATTTCCTTCTGCCACAATCTGCATATAAACACCTGTTTCCGAGAAAAGGACAAACTGGTTTTCATCCACATTGGTTGTAGAATCCTGTTCCTGAAACTGTTCAAAGCTGATCACATTGATATCTTCCCGTTCAATAAATCGTTTGATAGCTTCTCTCTCTTCTTCTTTCATTTCAGCATAGGTCTTTCCATTATTGCAAGACTGGAAGACCAGCCCTAAAAGAAACACAGATGCGAACAATATACCTAATTTCTTCATTCTAAGTTCTGTTATTTTCGGGCAAAATTAATAAATAAGCCCCTAACTTTTATATTGTTTGTATGCAATTATACTAAAATAACTATTTTTTTGCCAGAAGCAGTTCCTCGTATTTCACCAAAGCCTGTTTAAACAGATCGATAGCTTCATCCATTGTACCATAAAACTCACCACCGGATGCATTCAAATGACCACCTCCATTAAAAAATTCGGCAGCCACTTTATTACAAGGGAAAGTACCTACAGAACGCAGAGATACCTTTATCATATTCTTTTCCGTATCCTCACGCAAGAATACGGAGAAAATAATATTCTTTATGGAAAGCGGAATATTCACAAACCCTTCCGTATCTCCTTTTACATACTGGAATTTACTTTGTTCCTCTTTTGTCAGCCAAATCAATGCCGAATTGAACTGAGGGAATACTTGCATCTTGTCGTACAGCACATATCCCATCAGGCGTAAACGTCCCTCAGAATATGTATTATAAACTTTACGATAAATCTCATCCTTATCAATGCCTTTTGAAAGCAGTTCACTAATAATGAAATAAATTTCACGGTCATTAGAATTATAAGTAAAGCCACCTGTATCGGTCATCATCCCCGTATAAATACATTCAGCACCTTCTTTGGTGATATCCTCAAAATACCCCAGACGGCATATCAACCGGAAAACCAATTCCGATGTAGAAGATATTTCAGGATGAGAAATAATGATTTTACAAAAGGCTTCCGGATTAAGATGATGGTCAATCATCATTTTACGTGCCGGCGACTGAGCCACAGCATCCGCCATCGCATCAATACGAGACAAAGCATTGAAATCCAGACAACAGATCACATCTGCCTCATTCAGCAGCTTATTGGCAAATTCAGTATATTTATCGTACCGGATTATATCCTTGGCTCCCGGCATCCATCTCAAAAAATCCGGAAAAGCATTGGGAACAATGACATTCACCGTTTTTTCCTGTGATTCTAAAAAATGCCATAATCCTAATGAGGAGCCAATGGCATCACCATCCGGTGACACATGGGTAACAATAACTATTTTATCAGCTCTTTCAAACCATTTTTCGGCATGGTCTATATTAGCCTGTGCAATTACTTTTGATAACATATTCAATCTTTTTCTTTTGAAATGGCAAATTTACAAATTAATTCTTTATTCACAGAAGAATATGGTAAGAACCTTTCGGAGATATATCAATATAATCCAATCCCAAACCTCTACACTCGTCCTTTAACAAATTCAATCTATACCCACCGAGCGAAGCATCCAGTATGACCTTCCTAATTTTAAATATTTTTTGTAATGGGGCAATTTTTCCTTTAAAACCTTTACACAAGTACATATAATCAATATCCAACAAACAATCAACCGATCTGCTCCGCCAGCGGTTATCAACCAAAACACATATATTCAGACCTTTATAATGATAAATGCTATCCTGTTGCCAAACATCTTTTTGAGGACAAACTTTTACTTGCGAATGAGCAGGATTAACTGAAAAGACTCCTCTTTCATATAATATAGACAACCTGAAAATCCTATAAAAAAATTGATTCCACACAAAACAGTAATCAACAATTTCCGTGAAGGAGATAACAGATAAGATAATAACACAAATAATAATACATAAAGAATACCAACCTGAAACAAAGACAAATGTATATCGCCGGAATGTGATATAGGCAAATCCCCCACCCATTGCATACTGTTATTCAGCAACCACAACACCCCGTTCAATCCTTTTACCACCCATATATGCAATACCGTAAAAGGAGACAACACAAAACTTGCTACCGATCCATAAATTATAACAAATACTAAAGGTGCCACTATCAAATTGGCCGGTAAAAAACAAACAGGAAAATAAGCGAATTTATAAATAACCACAGGAGCTGTCCCTAACTGTGCCGCCAGCGAAACCGCCACTATCCCCCAAATATAACGAGGTACAGGGTGATGCACCCGCCAGCACCGAAAAATGACAGGATAAATAAACAAAATTGAAAATACAGCCAGAAATGATAGCTGGAACCCGGTATCAAAAAGATAAAAAGGATTATAAAGCAGCATAAAGAATGCCGCTATAGCCAAAGTATTCAATGACAAAGTCCGTTCTCCTGCCGCACGTGCACTGTCATTAACATACACATTACCACCGCCCGTATAACCGAGGGAGGCAAGCCCACTAAAAAAGCAAATGTCCATAACAACAACACAATAATGCCACACTTTACCCATCGCAGCAGGCAACTTCTATCCAGCGGACGCAATATCCAACACAATAATCCCCACAAAACAGCTATATGCATTCCTGACAAAGCCAAGATATGGCTCACTCCCGCCACTTGATAAGTTTCACGTAAATCCTCACTCAGTTCCTCCTTATAGCCAACAGTCAAAGCCGACAATACGGCAAATTCATCTCCCGAGAATCCCCACTTCCGATAACTGTTCAGTATTTTCTCTCTCCATACACCTGTCCGCTGTTTCCATGTCAATGCCGATTTCTTGCCTGTCCATTGCCAATACCCCGGAAAGATTACGGCCGTTCCGCTAATTTGCTGTCTGAAAAGATAAGCCGCATAATCAAATTCTCCCGGAATCACCTCTCTTTCAGGAGTCGAGATACGTGTATAAAAGTTCAAATGGTCTCCACATCGTAAATTTACAGAAAGACTATCTTTCATAATATAGACTAGTATCATACGATTAACAGGAACTATCCCCCTCTCAGACATTTCTTTATCTATCCGCAATTTACAGAGATATGTTTTTGCCTTTTCTTGTGGAACATCCACTATCACCCCTTGATACATATTCTTCCCTGATGACCATTCATAGTCCACCCGTTGCCATTTTTGCTGTAGCAACAATGCCCCTACACAAAATAGAAACATAAAAACCATGCCTCCAAATAACCATCGGGAAAGGTAGCCTTGCCATTTCACCAATACAATCAAGCCAATCAAGCACCCCAATATTCCCGTGCCAGAAACAAGCACAGGCAAGGCGCCTTGAAAAAAATGATCGGATACAAAAATTCCGGCGACTAGAGGTATAGTCAACCGGAACATGGAACAAGGCTTTACAGCCGCTATATTTCGCACTTTGGTTTTAAGTTCAAAGAGATTTCAGCCGATGTATCATGTCTGACATATCAGGAGCTTTGAACACAGCATTTCCTGCCACTAACACGTCTGCACCAGCCTCTACAAGCTGTCTGCCAGTTTCCAGGTTCACCCCCCCGTCAACCTCTATCAAAGCCCGTGAACCTGTATGCGTTATCAATTCACGTAATTCCCTCACCTTATCCAAAGTATGTACAATAAATTTCTGACCACCAAAACCGGGATTCACACTCATCAGCAACACCATATCCACGTCACGGATAATATCGACCAACATAGCCACAGGAGTAGACGGATTCAATGTGACAGCCGCTTTCATTCCGGCATCCTTTATTTGTTGCACCACTCTATGCAAATGTACACAAGCTTCATAATGCACATTCATCATCATTGTTCCCAAATCTTTCACTTCTTTAATGAATTTCTCGGGATTAACAATCATCAAATGTACATCCAAAGGTTTTTCACACAACTCGGCTACATATTTCAATACAGGAAAACCAAAAGAAATATTCGGTACAAACACACCATCCATTATATCAATATGCAACCAGTCGGCATCACTACGATTTATTTGTTCTATGTCTGCCTGTAGATTAGCAAAATTGGCAGACAATAAAGAAGGGGATATCAGAGGTCTATTCATGGTTCACTGTTCTTATTCTTTTTATACAGAACAAAGATAACCATATTTTATATAAGAACAGTGAAAAAATTCATTTTATTTCGGCAAAGTAAACCGCACACCCAACTGTATATTAAAATTAAAAGGATGTTCTTTGCGAATCGTATTTACATTACTGCCGTCATCAAAGTAATAAACAACTCCCGGCTCCGTATAAATACCCAATTTCTCTGTAATCTTAAACTGCGCACCTGCCGCTGCGGACAAAGACCATTGCAAAGGTTTCACTTTGACATCTTCTTCCCCTCCCGAAAATTGTTCATCTTTTCCTGCATTTGATGTAGAAACACTGCCGATAATGCTTCGCTTTCCAGATACACATTTTTCTACCGCTCCACCTGCCGAAGCATACACTTCAAACCGCTTGTTACTCCATATATTCCGGTTCACTTTCAAAGGAATACCCACATAATGCAGTTTCTCTTCCCAGCCATAATTGTTTTTTTGAGTTCCCGAACGTGTTTCGGATGAAAGCTGGGTATAAGTCACCCCAGTTTCTACAGCCCAATCATCACTTAAATCAAAACGAAGGGAAGCTCCAAAAGTAACAGGCATACGATATTTTATATCAGACTGCGCATTCTGTCCTTCCGACAAGTTATTGAACTGAACCAGCTTATCAATTTCAGCCCTTGTTTCCACTCCATAAGCACTATTCATTGTTGCGTTCCTTGCACCATTAGGCAAAGGCAAATATCCATCCATACTAGTCGAGGATGAAAAGGTTCCATTACTGGTAGAAAGTCCTATCGACCAGTTTCTGTCCTTCTTTCTATGAGGAGCCACATAAGCGTAATTCGTTTTGGCAGCCGAATAGGAAGATCTGCCGGCCTGTTTCTGTTGTTTTTGTTCCACTATAACAGATTCCTCTTTTTGCTCTTCAATATAATTTTCCTCTATCTGTATCTCTTCTACCTCTTTATTTAGCAAAACCTCCTGTTCGGCGGCTAACGCCTTTGCCGTAACAGACCGAACAACTTTTACATGTTTCTTTTCCTCAGAACGGGCAGCAGGAACTACCAAGGCCATAGGTTGCTCAGGAGTGATTGATCCCGGCACCAACTCATCGGTTCGTGCATTACATTCAACCCTGCCGATTGTTGCTCCAAATAGTTTGCTGAAGGTGACTGCCAAAACCATACAGTCAATGAAGACACAACCACTAACAAAGCAACAGCTGCTGCAGCCTGCCAGCGGCGCCACATCGGAATTACTTTCGGAACCGTATCCAGCTCCTTTTCCAACTGTTCCCAAAGATCAGCAGGAGCCGGTTCCGAATAGCCTTCCATCCGAGTGCGGAAATTTTTTATCCATTTATCTTTTTCTTTCATTCCTATATCCTCTTTCTATAATCATTTATTTTTTTCATTAATAAGGTTTTGGCTCTATATAATTGAGACGATGAAGTATGTTCTGTAATTCCTAGCATTTCAGCAATCTCCTTATGTCCCTTTTCTTCTAATACATATAAATTAAAGACCGTTCTATATCCATCCGGAAGTTCTTTAATGAATTGCATTAAAACAGATTGGGGTATTTGCTCAAAATCATCCTCATCTCCATCTATCACATCGGGTAACTCTTCGACTATCACTTCCTGATTGGTAGAAGCTTTCTTGCGAAGATAGCCCAGTGCTTCATTTACCATAATACGTGCCAGCCATGCTTTCAATGACCCCTCTCCTTTATAAGTAAATTGACTGAATGAACGAAATATATTCAAAAATCCATCATGTAAGACATCCTGTGCCACTTCCCTATCACCTGTATAACGAACACAAATGGCCATCAATTGCCCGGCATAACGCTCATACAATTGCTTGCGTGCAAGGTTATCGCCCTTGCCGCAACGTTCCACCAATTCTGTTTCATTCATTGTTTGTGACACTTCTTTATTGAATAAATGATAAGACTGCAAAAATACTGCATCCGGAAGAATAAAATTTTTGCTTAAGCAGATTTAACATTTTTACAAGCAGTAAACTTACTATCTTCGCATTTAAGTGATAGAAACAATTCTAGAAACAGAAAATATGAGAAAATATAAAGCGACAGTTCTTGTAATAATTATGGTAATGCTGATTCCATTTACTCAGTCTTGCCTGAATGACTATGATGATGACATCTACGACATACAAGCAGAAATGCCTTTTAACGCCGCTTTAGCAACCGTAGTAACTCCCAGTGAAGTACCCGGTGAAGCAGTGATAGAAAGCGATAATGATGGAATCGCATACGTAGTGAATCCCGATAAATTAACACGTTTTGAAACAAATAATCCGGGACAACGTATTTTTTATACCTATATAAATGCAGCCAATCCGACCGGAGATGCAAGTAAGAAAGGACCTTTTATTTCTATAGATTACTTGCAGAAGATCTTAACCAAACCAATGGATACACTAAAAGAAAACGATGAAGATATTTACGGACATGATGGAATCAACCTCATCACTCCCATTATGGGTAAGACACACCTGACCCTTATGTTCCAAATATTAGGTTTCAACTCTAATATCAAACATCGGATCAGCCTTGTAGCCACAGAAGGAACCGTTCCTGACGCAAACGGATATATGGCCGTAGAATTACGCCACAATGCCGAAGGTGACAGACAGGAATATCCGAGTCCCGGTTATGTATCCTTCCCTTTATTGGATGTTCCCGGATATAAAGAGGGTAAGCTACAAGGATTTAAAATAAAAATGAATACCATTAACAATGGCGAAGAAACCGTTACAGTAAGTTATAATAAAAGTAAATCTACAAACTTTCCGTTCATACAGAAAGATATATCCAACACAAAAATTAAATGATTCTTAACAACTCCTTGTCTGTCTTATTGTAACGAAAAGGCTGTATCCGAAAATCTTTCGATACAGCCTTTATCATTTATACCGACTTATAGTGTACTAAGATTATACCGTTAATACATCAGCAACACACATACTAACGTATCATTTATTCCACCTTATTATTATCCGAAGTTCTGTAGCCTCTCAAAAAATCAGCCACATTCATACGTTTCTTTCCTGCCAGCTGCAAAATAAGCACATTAATAAAACCATCTTTTACAGCCACCTGAAAATAAGTCTTCATATCCGTACGGATATCGCCTATATTCATCTCATGGGAAACAAAAACTTTCTCCGTTTCATATATTTTCAAAACCTGACGTGTTCCATCAGCCACACAAAGCTCGGTCCATGCAGCCGGATAAGGAGATAGCCCACGAATAAAGTCATAAATCTGCTTCACACCTTTATTCCAGTCTATACGGCAGGTCTCTTTAAATATTTTCGGCGCCGGGCGCAATTCCGTTTCCTGCCGGATCAAATTTTCCTGAGGAACAGGTTTCACACTTCCATCCAAAATAGCATCCACGGTTTCCAAAACCAAATCTCCCCCCAAATACATCAGCTTATCATGTACTATTTCCACATTATCCGTATCAGCAATAGGAACACGCACCTGCTGGATAATCTCACCGGTATCTATCTCATGTTTCAAGAAGAAAGTCGTAATACCAGTTTCCGTATCTCCGTTTATCACCGCCCAATTAATAGGAGCAGCTCCTCTATATTGAGGTAATAAAGATGCATGCAAGTTAAATGTGCCCAAACGCGGCATATTCCATACTATTTCGGGAAGCATACGGAAAGCAACTACAATTTGTAAATCGGCTTGTAAAGACCGGAGTTCCTCTACAAAAGCCTCATCCTTCAATTTCTCCGGCTGAAGTACCCTCAGACCTTGAGAAACAGCATATTCTTTCACCGGACTAGGTTGTAGCACACTGCCATGTCGTCCCATCGGTTTGTCGGGCATAGTTATCACACCTACTACATTGTAGCCTCCTTCAACCAATCTTTTCAGGCTCTCCACCGCAAAATCGGGAGTACCCATATATACGATCCGCAAATCTTTCTTTTCCATATACTTACATTATTTAATCTTCAGAGAAATCAACCAATACCTGCCGGTACGAATTAAATATTTTCGACTTGGAAACAAACCCTTTGTATTTTCCCTCTTCATCAATCACAGGCAGGTTCCAGGCCTTTGTATCATCAAACTTCTTCATCACTTCTTCCATTGAATCAGTAACATTGATCCGTGCCGGAGGAGAAATCATAAATTTTTCTACCTTGAAACGATGGTATAATTCCTGACGGAACATAATATTACGGATATCATCCAATACCACAATGCCCAAAAGTTCTCCATTGACATCCACTACCGGAAACAAATTGCGTTTAGCCTGCGAAATGACTTTAACCATTTCACCTAAATCCATATCAGGACGCACTTTCTCAAAATCAGTTTCAACCACACTGTCAATATTCATCAAAGTCAATACGGCCTTGTCTTTATGATGTGTTATCAATTCACCTTTCTTAGCCAAACGCATAGAATAAATACTATGTGGCTCGAATATCATAATGGTAAGATAAGAACTGACAGATACCATCATCAGCGGAAGGAACAAATCATACCCACCAGTCAATTCTGCAATCAGAAAAATACCTGTCAGCGGAGCATGCATTACTCCCGACATCAATCCCGCCATTCCCAACAAAGCAAAATTTTTCTCCGGAATATAAGGACCTATATGCAGTTCATTACAAAAATGAGCGAAGATGAACCCGGTGATACACCCCAAGAACAAACTGGGAGCAAAAATACCCCCACAACCACCACCGCCATTCGTTGCACTGGAAGCAAAGACTTTGAAAAGTACAATCATGGCCAAATAGACTAGTAACAAATTATCGAACCCATAAAAGATAGAGTTATTCATTACTGTATTCCAGTCATGATTGGTTACGCCATTCAGCAATAAATTAATAGTATCATACCCTTCACCATATAATGGAGGAAATAAGAAAATCAATATGCTCAGCATTGCACCGCCTATAGCCAGCTTGATATACGGATTATTATATCGACGAAATATATTCTCCACAGAATTCATAGCCCGCGTAAAATACAAAGAAACCAATCCGCACGCAATGCCTAACAGAATTGCCGAAGGAATGCGCTCCATCAAAAACGGTTCATCCATATGGAACTTGAACATGGCATCGGGACCGGTAAGAATATAAGAAACAGTAGCTGCCGTGACACAGGAAACAAGAAGAGGCAACAATGATGCCATCGTCAAATCAATCATCAAGACTTCCAAAGTAAAAACCAAGCCTGCAATAGGAGCCTTAAAAATACCGGCCACAGCACCTGCCGCACCACACCCCACCAACAGCATCAGAGTTTTATGCTCCATCTTGAATACACTTCCCAAATTAGAACCGATAGCCGATCCGGTCAACACAATCGGAGCCTCTGCACCTACGGAACCACCAAAACCGATAGTAATGGCACTAGCTATCACAGACGACCATGTATTATGCCGCTTGATGCGGCTTTGACGACGGGATATGGCATATAATATTTTCGTCACCCCATGACTGATGTCATCTTTCACAATGTAACGAATGAACAATCCGGTAAGAAAGATTCCAAAAACCGGATACACCAAATACAACCAGTTGACTCCTGTAGAATCAAAATTTTCAGTCAGAAATTCCTTGATCCATTCTACTAGAAACTTCAAAAACCACGCGGCCAATGCCGTAAAAATACCAGCAAGAAAACTTAATATAAGAATAAAGTGTTTCTCTCTTATCTTCTTTTCGCGCCATAAGATAAAGCGCTGTAACCAACTTTTCTTATTTTCATCTATAATTGCGTCCATTCCTTTTTTTACTCTCTAATAATCTTCACTTCTCCCCTTTACCCAGTTTGATAATGCTGGATGGTTTGGGATGCCCCACTTCATCTTGTCTATACTCCACAATATAGTCTACAGCTTGTTTTACTTCTTCACTGATTTCACTGAAGTTGGCAGGTGAAGGCTGACCGCTGATATTGGCAGAAGTCGACACAATAGCTTTACGAAATCGGAAACAAAGTTGTTTGGAGAATTCCTCAGCCGTAACACGAATACCAACACTGCCATCCTCAGCCAGCAAATTCTCTGCCAGATTACGTGCCCCATCATAAATAATAGTCAATGGTTTTGTGGCAAACTCAATCAAATCCCAAGCTACCGCAGGTACATCACTAACATAAAAATTTACTTTTACCGTACTGTCCACCAATACAAGCATCGCTTTACTATCAGCACGCTTCTTTATATCATAAACTCGTTTTACCGCCTTCGGATTAGTTGCATCACAACCTATTCCCCAAATAGTATCAGTAGGATAAAGAATCACTCCTCCCTTCTGCATCACTTCACAGGCTTTCTTCAAATCCTCTCTAAAATCTTCGTTCATATCGTTTTTTATTATTTGGTTCTCATTTCAACAAGTTGCAAATGTAGCAAATCCTCTTGATAATGACGAGTTAAACTTGAAAAAAAGATGCCTTGACTGTTTCGGAAAACAATCAAGGCATCTTGTCCAAACAATAAGGATACTTTTATTCTCCCGTTATCTTCTATTTTAAAACAAAGTATTCGTATCCTCCACCAACCTGCCCATAGCCCAAGCCGCCCGGATATTCAGTTCTCTATCCAAAATCAACACATCGGCATCCATATCTTTCTGCAATGCCCCCTTCCGGTCATCCACTCCCATAATTCGTGCCGGAGTTTCAGAAGCCATCCGTACGGCGTCAGCCAGCGGAATACCAGCTTTTACCATTGTTCGTACTAATACATCCATGGTTGCTATACTACCTGCCAATGAAGAATGATCAGCCATTTTGCACACACCATCCTCAATAATTACATTAGGATCTGTTATTTCCATTCCATCAGCAGCGGCATATGCCAAAGCATCCGTAACCAAACAAGTTTTTTCCACTCTCTTCAATTTATAAGCCAACCGAAGAATAGTAGCAGGTAAATGGATACCGTCAGCAATCAATTCGATAGTCATTCCGTCTGTCAGATAAACACTTTCCACTGTCCCTTCGTATTTATATTCACGACATTTATGGAATCCCGGCATGCGTTATAGAAATGGGCAGTATGAGTAAACCCGGCTTCAAACGCAGCTTTTATCCCCTCGTATTCTGATTCTGTATGTGACACAGCCACTAATACTCCTTTTGACTTCAAATAGCGGGCAAATTCCAACGCACCCGGAAGTTCAGGTGAAGCATCCCAACGCTTGATGCAGTCAGTACTTTCCAATAAAGAAGTATATTCCTCTTTATCAGGATTCTTCAATTTCCCGGCAAACTGCTCACCTGCTCTTTTCGGATTCAGGTAAGGGCCTTCTACATGCAACCCCAAGACAGGACTATCCTTCTCGTTCATCAAAGTTTCGCACACAGTTACCGCCTTACGGATTTCAGAAAAAGGAGAAGAAGACAAAGTTGGGAAAATACTGGTCGCTCCATGTTTCTGATGGGCTTTTATCGCTGCACGGAACGCCTCTTCCGTACATTCATTAAAATCGTGGCCACCACCGCCATGAGCATGCATACACACATATCCGGGTACAATATACATCCCTTTAGCATCAATCAGTTTCGCACCGATCAGTGCCAGGTCACAGTTAGTCACTTCCAGTATTTTATTATCCCGTATCAGTACAGAGCCTTCGTCCAACCAACCTTGCGGAGTAAAAATCTTGCCGTTAATAATTTGAGTTAACATGATTAGCGAGTATTAGATAATATTTATTTAATGCTTTTTGTAACAACAAAAGTAAACACTTCTATCGAGAAAGAAAAGTAAATTCTTCATTATCTTTTTGTTTCTTCAATGAGAATATAGGCAGAAACAAAAATATTCCAAGTATAGACATAACTAACCCGCCTATAGTACCTGCCGCCAAAGGAAACCAGAAAGCCTCTTTTCCATCCCCCACCATAAAAGGAATAAACCCCAGAATAGTAGAAACAACCGTCAGAAAAATAGGCAGAATCTTCGAATTCCATGCTTTGGTAAAAGCACGTGCCGGTAATAACAGAGGATATCTTTTTCTTATCGCATTATATTCATTTAGAATATAAATACTGGCATTCACTGTAATACCGCAAAGTAATACAAAAGAAGCAAATCCACCCTGATCAAAATTCAGTCCGAAAAGATAAAACGTAAGGAATACGCCAATGTAGGATATCGGAATGACAAAAATGATAGCCAAAGGCTGTTTCAAAGAATTAAACAAAATAGCCGTCGTAAAGAAAATAATGGCGATTACAATCAACAACAATGCATATTGCTTGTTATCTTTTTTATTCCATGACCAATAATCCTGATCATTTTCGGCTGTATATCCCATAGGTAATACCTTATTAAATTCCTCCAAGTCCTTCTTCAACAGTTTTTTTCCTTGTTCGGATGAACCGATATATTCATATTGCAGGCAAAGACGATATTGTTGGTTTTCTTTTGCAACTTTCTGGGGTGACTGTCCTTTCTGAACAGTAGCGAAATCGGCCAGTTTATAAGAACGGCCATTGATGAAAAACGGTATATTAACCAAGCCCCATACATCATATTGCTGCCCTTGGAGCGATGAAAGCTTCAGTTGTTCCGTCTGATTATCAAACAACACGTTACCACAATAAATATCCCGTCCGAATACAGGGCGCAAAGCGGTAAACAGCTGCGTGGCTGTAACATTCTCTTTCGCCATCCTCAGCTTGTCCAAATCCAGATAAAACTCACTATAATCATCTTTCCACCAAGAAAACTCCGAATTTACCGTCACTTCCTTGATACGGCGGTGTAATAACAACTTCTCCTTCAGCCGTTCCGTCCAATAAGAAGTTCGTCGTAATTATACCCATACAGTTTCACACGGAAACTGCCGGCACTCTCACGCACATCGTTACTGAATCCCTGATCTTGCAAACCATATACGCTCCAGCTACCACCTCCCAAAGTCAGTGCCTTACTGATTATATTAGCTTTCAAAGTATACGGGAATCCGCTCCGCTGATTTTCTTTTGTAAAATAAATCTGAATATTAGCCTGACGCGCATTATAGATATACGTCTGAAACTGCCTAATTTCCTTAAAATCGCTCAGATAAGTTTCCATCCTCTTTATCAGCACATTCATCTGCTCTAATGTACTGCCATTAGGCAAAGTAGCATAAACGGAAAGCACCACTTCACCTTCATCTCGATTGAAATAACTTCCCTCGTATACTTTCTCTGCAAAAAGACGGAGACTACCACCTAAAGCCTTGTTGATTACCGGCTTTACCTTATCCTTGAAAGTGGAATTATCAAATACCTTATTATAATATTCCACCCATTTACCTTCTCCTTCCATCTTCTCGGGCAGCATAAATACAGGCAGACCGAACCCTAGCAGCAACAGCAGGCAAGCTATCACCCTGAAACGGCATAAATAATAAATCAACCCTTGATAGAAACGGGTAAAATAGACAGTCAACCGTTTCATAAAAGTAGGTCTGAGCAGAAAACGTTCTTCTTTTTCTTTCTCTTTTTCTTCTCCAAACCTATTTTATCAATCATGGACGGAACAAAGAATAAGGCAACAAACAAAGATACAGCCAGATTGATAATGACCACCGCTGCAAAATCCTGCAAGTTCAGACGTATCTTCTCATCCAGAAAGAAGATAATAACCAATGCCCCGATAGTAGTCAGCGTGGCCGCCAGTACAGAAACAAACGCCTTCAGATTACGTCGATGCAGAATATGGTCTGTCATCACTATCGTATTATCGATCACCAAATTCAATGAGATGGTAATGCCCGCCAATGAATAAAGCTGCATTTCCAAACCAAATGCATAATAAAGAATGACGGCAACAGATATATTAACCGCCAGACTGGTCACAATCAGAAACAGATAACGCAGATTCCATGTTATCAACGCTACAAACAGCAATAGAATCAATACAGTCAGCCCGGTACGGAAATAAATCTTATCCAACTCTTTCTGAATATATTCCGTAGCATCATAACTGATATGTACCTCATACCCCGGAGGCATCTTCTGTTGCAGCTCACCCATAAGGTGCTTCACTTCCCCACTTAATTTTAATTGATTGGCTGTTTCCTCGGCCGTAATATACAGGTAGACAGAATTCAGCCCGTTTATCCGGTAATAACTTTGCGGTCGTTCTTCCACATGCCTTACCTTTATCAGTTTATCCAGCGTAACCATCGTTCCATCTTCGGCTTGCAGTTGAATGACTCCCGGTTCAAATTCCATTTCTTTTTCAGTAGATGTACGTACCAGTCTGATCCACTCTCTGCCCTCCGCACCTTTCTCAATAGAACAGATCCCCAGAAACTCTTTTTCATAATGGCGGTTAATGGCCCGTTGTACAGCTGCAGTGTGATTCCCAAACGTGAAAGCTGGTCACTGTCATACTCCAACTGCCATTCCATAGGTGTGGCTCCATTCAATTCCACTTTATAAATCCCCTTCAACTGTCCCAATACCGGCTTGATATTCTCTTCCGCATACTGCTGAATCAAAATAGGATTGGCAGGCGCATTCAGTGTATAAGTAATAAAAGGTCTGGACGCCTTATCATCCGAACGTCGCGTACTGATTTGAGGGTAACTCACCCCCTCGGGCAGTTGAGGCCAGGTCTGTCTGATGATGGTAGACACTTCAAAGCGGGTAACGTCAATATCCGCATGCTTATCCAATTCCAAAGAAATTGAGCCGCTGCCGTTATCCGAAGTAGAGTTCACCTTCCTGATTCCCTTTACTCTGGCCATCATCGCCTCCAGTTTACTGGTAACCTCCGCCTCAATAACCCGTGACGAATTGCCGGGCATACTGAAAGAAACAGTCAGACCGGGCAAGGTACGCGACGGCGCCAGCTTAACCGGCAACAACGGTACTAATACCACCCCTATCAGTGACAGACAGACAAATGTCACTATCAGAGTAAACGAGGAGAGGTTACGCGGATTACTCATCGATAAATTCCAGTATTAAAATCAAACTTGTCCGCCAGAGAAAAACCGGACTCAAAATCGTGCAGCGTCAGTTTACGTATCTTATAATAATTCAACCAATAATTCTGCAAAGCCGAAATATAATTTTTCTGCGCTTCCTGCTGGCGGTTCAACGAAAGAGTAAGACTATTCACATCCGCCTTTCCGATGATAAAACGTTGGCGTGTCTGCTCGTATGCCATTACGGCAAGGTCCAAAGCCTCCTCCGCACTCGCAATCAAACTCTGCTGAATGTTAAAATCATTCACCGTCATAATCACCTCTTCCTCCACACTCAGTTCTTCCTGACGAGCGGCAATCCTCACCACATTCAGATTATTTCTCGCCATATTATATTTACCTTTCTCACCCCCCAGTCAATCAAAGGAATAGAAACACTGACAGAAACCAAATCCTGTTGCAAAGGATGTCTGTAGGCATCTCCCAGTTTATCCGCCACCTGGTTAAAACCCACACTGGCATTAAAACTGGCATTGAAACGGGATTCTTTCTTTGTCTTGTCCACATTCTGTTCCGCTTCCAGCACATTCTGCCGTTGTTCCAGGAAAGTAGGATTATTCTCTTTGGCCCGCATCAACGCATCATCTACCGGAATCATCTTTCCTGTGGGACGTCCCGGTATATCCAATTCAATCACGGTGTTCTTATCCAGATTCAGAAAGGAAGCCAATGAAAACATAGCGCGTTTCAAAGCAATCTGCGCATTCTGCAACGTATTATGCGCATTCACTTTGTCCAGTTGCAATGTCAGCAAATCGGCACGTGATATCGCTGCTATCTTATGACGCTGGAGCCGATGCTATAAAGGGTATCACTGGACGCCACATTCTCCTCCGCCAAGCGGTAATCCGCCTGTGCCATAGCTAACGCAAAGAAATAAGTCACCGCTTCTTCTGAAACCATTTCCGTGTTATAAATGAATTGCTTCTTCACCTTTTCATACTTCAACGGCTCTATTTTCCGGTCCCAACGAAAAGCATTATATCCCAACAAGCTCTGTTGATATCCCACACGCACAGGGATACTGGAATATTGTGTAGACTTTGAGTCACCGAAATTACGCATAAAGTCCAGTTCCGAATCAATATAGAAAGTACCGCCCGTCCAGTCCAGATTCTGTTTGATACTCAATCCGCCTGATGCACTGAACATCTGTTGTTCACGATACACATCCATATCCTCATTCGAATCATAACGCTGGGTGATATAGCGATAATATTTAGCCGGAGTCAGATCCAGCGTAAGACTCGGCAAACGGTTCGCCTTGTAAGTACGATATTCCCAATATCCCGACAAATAAAGATTCTGATATCTGAAAGCGGACAAGGAACTATCATTCGCAATCTCTATCGTACGTTGCAAATCCAGCTTCACCACCTGCTGCGCCTTTACCCCGAAAGACAGCATACATCCCACTATCCATATACTAATGTACTTCATTCTTGTCATGTTTTCTATAAATAAACCAATATATCAAAGGAATGATAAACAAGCTGACCAAAGTTCCCACCACCATAGAGCCAATCATGGCAATAGACAAAGGCTTCTGCATCTCCGACCCCATATCCGAAGTAAACAGCAACGGAACCATTGCAAAAATAGTTGTCAGCGAAGTCATGATAATTGCCCTCAACCTGCGCCTGCCCGCCGTATGAATGGCTTCCACCAAAGGCATCCCCGCTTTCCGTAATTCATTGATGGCATCCATTTTTAAAATAGAGTCATTCACCACAATACCACAAGTCACGATAATACCTATGGCAGACATCAAATTCAGCGTGTGACCGAAAACCCATAATGCCAGCAAAGCAAAAGCCGTATCAATAGGAATTTCCATCAAGACAATCAGCGGTTGCAAGAAACTCTCAAACTGCGCGCAAAGGATAAAATACATCAGCAACAAAGAAACAAAAAGAATCACAGTCAATTCCCCCATCATTTTTTCATTCGAAAAGAAACTACCCGAAAAATCCACCTCCCATTCCTTTTCCTCATTAACCACCTCTTTCACCTTCCGCATCAGTCCCGGTGCATCCTTCACATCATAAAAGCTTAAAGGAATATATTCTCCGTTCTTTCCCGCCGTAATACTCTTCAAATCTTCGGCGGGCACTACCGTCACCAGGTTATTCAAAGGAATATAATTCACCTCTCCGTTACCATCTGCCATCGTCCGCACCAAAGTTTCACTTAATACACTATTTACACTCTTTTCCTCCCCGGCAATACTGATAGGCAGATATTGCTGGTAGGAGCGTAAAGTAGAAACCTTGTTCTCTTTGAAAGCTGTGCGGAGTACCCGCGTCAGTTCATCGTATGATACGTTATACAACAACAGTTTTTCTTTATTGATTATCAGATTCATCTGGTTCCGGAAAGCGATGCCCGTCGGAACATTGCCCGTCACCTGCGTGATTTCCTTTTCTAACCGCTGCAAACGCTCCGCCTCCGGTGCCTGCGACTTATTCGCCGTATGGAGTTCCGCTACCACATCCGCCTCTCCTGTCACAAACAACTTTTCAAAGATAGTTTCGGGGGGTGAGAAAGTAACCACTGCCAACGGATACTTCTCCCTTATCTCCTTCCCCAATAATTCCTGCAATGAAAAGATTCCGGATGGACTTTCTGTCTTAAAATAAAGTTCCGCTTCGGTAGATGAAAGTTCGCTGCCCCCGTTCAATATATAATCCTGCATACCCACGTATGCCGTATGCTCTGTCACCCGGTCGTCCACCTGTTTCATTAAATCATCCACCCGGCGGTTGTTCTCGTCCACATGGATATTCTCATTCCATTCTATCCGTGCCACCAGTTCATTCTGGTCAATCTGCGGCATACGTTCCTTCTCCATGACATAAAAAAGAAACACACACAGTGGAAGGGTTGCCAGCGTGCCGGCCACACAAAGCTTTTTATGTGAGAACACCCAGTCAATCCCTTTATCATAAAAGCTTTCCAGCCACTCATTTTTCAGCAGATTGTCAAAACGTCTGGAAAGAAATCCCTTACTACGGATACCGGCCTTATAAAACAACAGATACAATACGGGCAGCAACATAATACCCGTAATATAAGATATCATCAATCCCACCGTAATAGAAAAAGCCTGATCCATAAAAATAGCTCCAGCTATGCCGCTCATAAATATCAGAGGCACAAATACCGCAATGGTTGTAAGGGACGAACTGAGCATCGGTGTAATCATTTCCGTCGTGCCCACGGCACAAGAACGTTTCAGAGAATATCCCCGTTCACGATACTGCGAAATATTCTCCGTTACAATAATGGCGCTGTCTATCATCATACCCACTGCCAGAATCAAGCCCGAAAGTGATATCACATTCAGCGACACATGACAGAAATAAAAGAAAAAGAACGTAATAACAATAGAAGTGACCATGCTGATACCAATAATCAGCGGTGAACGTACATCCCCCAGAAACAGCACAGCTACAATAAAGATAAACAAGAACCCCAAAGAAAGATTCTGCTGCAAATTCGAAATAGTATAGTCCAACAATTCTGTTTGGTTACGGCTCACACTGAACTCGATATCCGGATACAGGGATGCAAAATAATCGGTCGTTTCCTTCAGCTTCGCCTTCATGGCATCCATATTTTCATCACTCTGCTTGATAATGGCCAGCGTCACCGCTCTTTTTCCTCCGGCAACGGAGCGTCCCATCTCTTTTTGCGAAACAACATCCACTTTGCAAAGTTCTTTCAATTGCATAATGCGTTCCCCTTTACGGATATAAATATTTCTCACATCCTCCGGCGTACGGAGTAAGGTAGCTATACGGATATTATATTCATAATAGCCATCCCTCACCAACATGCTTCCCGGCTCTACATTATTGGCGGAAAGTGTATTCTCTATATCCTCCACACTGATCCCCGTCATGGCCAGTTTATCTTTATCAGGAACAATTTGCAAAAGCCTTCCGGGCACTCCGGTTATATCCGCCATAGCCACTTCGGGTAACTGTTCGATGCGGCGTTTCACCACATTCTCCGCCAATTCGCACAATTCCAAGAATTGCTGCTCGTCGGTTTCCTGATAAGCACCGTCGTTTTTCAAGGTCATATTGACGTAAAGTACAGGAATATCCGTCGCACTTGCCTTGATGGCTTTGGGACGTGTCACTTCCTTGGGAAGACTGTTCATAGCGGCATCTATCTTCTCATTCACCTCTATAAATGCCAGATCGGTATTCACGCCAAAATCAAACTCCAGACGGATCACACCCGCCCCGTCACGGGTTTCACTTTTTATCTCCCTCAGTCCGGCCACTTGCAACAACTGCCTGCGCACAGGGGTGACCACCGTATTCTCCAACTCGCGTGCCGATGAATTCTCGCCCGTCATCTGTATGGTAATCTGCGGTATGGCAATATCGGGCAACAAAGATACAGGCAATGAAAAGTAGGTTACCAACCCGACAATAAAACAGGCGGTAAAAGCCATCAGCACCGCAATGGGCCGTTGCAATAAGAACTTAACCATACTTTTAATTTTTAATCACCCTCACCGGTGCTTCATGAGCCAGATTCACATTTCCGGTAGTTATTACCTCCATGCCCTCTTCCAGTCCGTCTGTTATGGTATATTCCTCCATATTCTCCAATCCCGTATGCACATAGTTCCACATAGCTTTACCCTCTTTCAGTGTAAATACACCTGTTTGCCGGAACGTAGTACAACTGCCGTTTTGGGGATAACCAGTTGTTCACCCACAGAACGCTTCACGCCTACCCTTACATTCATGCCGTCGAACAATTTATTACTCCCGTTCACTCGTGCCTTTATCCGTACCATTCCATTCTCGTCCACCAGCGGATTAATCTCACTGATACTTCCCTGGCGCACCCCTGCTGCCGATGCATAAGGAGTAATCTCCACCTTATCCCCCACTTTCAGTAATGGTAGCTCATTTTCAAGTACGGTGAAATCCACCTCCATATTACCTGTATGGATTACCCGACAGAAAGGCTCGGAAGTTTTGGGCATATTATACCTCTTTTCAAAGAGGTTGGCAATTACTCCATCGAAAGGAGCAGTCAACGTAGCTTGTTCCATATCATATTGAGCAGATTCATATTGGGCTTTACTCTGCTCATACCCGCTTTTTACTTTGGCCAGTTCCAGCACATCAGCAGGTATCACCTTCAGATTATCGGGAGCATATCCTTGTCCTATCAACACATCCTGCATCTCCAAGGTAGCCTGCGCCAGACTATTTTTATTCTGTACCAGCGTATTGTTCAGCTTAAACAAATCCAATTGGGCAATCTTTTGACCTTTTCGCACTATATCTCCATTCTTTACCCATACGTTTGCCACCACTTCCGAGGTACGAAAATACAGGTCGGCATAATCCTGCGCCGTCACTTTCCCGTTACTGATCAACTCATGATTGAAAACCTGCTTTTTGAGCGGCATCACCGTCACCTCATTGGGTAAAGAAGGAAGAACTGTTTCCACCCCTTCTTTTTCCGTTGTTTCCTTTTTTCTCCCGAGCAGGCAGTGAAAGAAATAGCTAACAATAAGCCCGATGCAAAGATGTGTAATTTCATGGTCATATTTTGTGATATCTATAACAAATAAAAACTTTTTATTTTGAAAAAACTAATTTTCAGGTACTTTTTTTAATAATTCCCGTGCTTTCCGTCTCATCTGCTTGATAGCGGTAGATTGAATTTTCGGTTCTTTCTCCAATACCGTCTGTACCATCCGCTCCAATTTGTCACGCCGATAAAAAGACGGATCCGCATATAGATTGGCCAAAAGATAATAAGGATAAATCCTCCCGGGTAGCCGATGAACGGCACGCATAAACCAATATTCCGCACTTTCATAATGCTTCATTTCCTGTTCGTTTTTCCCGATAATATTTAGTATCATGGGATCGCCACTCACTTTCAAGGCCTCTTTCAGTACCTTGTTAGACAGTTCGGGTTCATGCAGTTTATGCAAGGCATGGCCATACTCAAACATAAAGCGAGCATTCTCTCTCATTTCTTTCTGAATTTCAGCATAACTTTCTACTGCTTGCCGGTAAGCTCCCGAGTGGTAAAACATACGGCTTTTGGTCCATTGCTTACAAGCTTCTACAGTCTTGGATTTCTGCTGATATTTACAGAAACAGCCATAGCTTCCGATTAACAATAAAACAGTAAACAAAATGCGCGGCCAAACTTTCTCTAAAGGAAGAACACGGATACCGCAAGCTAATACTAATATAATCAAAGCCGAAACAAACGCTGGAAATTGTAGTGGATAAGAAGAAAACGCAAATACCGCTAAAGATAGCAATGCGCCGCATAGTCCATAGATGCCTTGTTTATGACCTATGTACATGCTCCCACTTAGTATCAACAACCCGATGCAAAGCACAGGTATTCCCCAGGCAATGGCTACTTGCAGATATTCATTAAAAACATATTCGGGAGCACCTGCCACAAGTTCCTCCGTTGCCGTATAATTTCCGGCTGCAAAATAATTCTCCTGCGCCTGTCCGTAAGCAGCCGGAACACTGTTCCAGCCGCATCCTGTCCATGGATGTTCATTGACAGCCCGGACAGCAATTTTCCATAAGAACAGACGTCCGTCTGCGGAATCCTTCTTCATTTGATAAATGCCACCCAATGCTATACCGCCCAAAATAAAGGTTACTATGCAAAAGACACTGCCTGCTTACGATGATGCCTGATATAATGCTGAATTTCCATCCTATAGTGCATACTACAAATATAAACGGAAGAGACCGATGCGGCTATCCATGCCGAGCGGCTCATACCGGCAGGCAACACACAAAGAATCAATAGCATTCCGAATAAAACAATATAATAAGATATGGTTTTCTTATCCTCCTTCCGCTTTAACCATTCATACAGACAGATAGGGAATATCATGGCAAGGTAGCCTGAATAAGGACCGGGATTATAGAATGAACCGGTCAAGGCATAGAGGGAATGGTTGGAATAGGTAAATCCATACACCTGACGGATGCCCCACACGGCTTCAACGACTCCGTATAGAATAAATACCCATGATACGACAGCCGGCAGACATTCCTTAATCCGTGCCGGAAAAAGAAATATCAACAGGGTAAAAGCTGCCAATGAAAAAATACCACAAGCATACATCCACCGCCAGTCATCTTCCAGTATATCGGCAGGCAGTGAAGACGTGCCACAACACACCATGCTGAGACACAACGCAACCGGTATGCCTGCCACCAATGCTATTCCATATTTCAGCCATTTATTTCCCATTTCTACCACCAAACTTGTTTCCCATCTTCGTATGTAAAAATCCGCTCTTCTTTTCCTTGAGTATGATTTTTTAACCACAATAAAGCGCCTTTAGGTACATCATCATAATGAAGTTTATTGTCGACTGCAAATTTTCGCCCTAAACTAATCCATTTCATATTCCAATAGAACAATTCATATTCATTATCGACACATATTTCATTACTATCATATATTATTGCATTATTACTTCCATAATATGGGTATTTACGGTAAAGTATAATACTTTCTTTTTCTGTACTAGCACACAGCTCTTTTATGGTTCCATCTTCTAAAAGAATTACAGGAAACCCTATAGGTTTATTATTCAATCGCCCTTTTTGGCTGATAAATGCTAAGAAAACGATCCCCTTTCCTTCGTTTAAATAAGTTCTTATTTGATTATCTCCCCATAAAATTCCTCTCCCGACTGATTCAAACAAAACACTTCCATTCATCACCTTTGATAAAGCAACAGGAACCCAGTCATGATTATTAAAAGTACAAAGACTGATTAATTGTTTATCTTTCTGTGAAGGCACTCTAAAGGTTAAATCAGAAAGAGGCATAGCATATTCGGATGTAACGTCACATAGTGGAATATCATATTTTTTCCTATAAATCTTAGAAATCTTGTATACAACTTCATTTTTTCCTTCAGGACCATATCCCACTTCTATAAAATCACCAGTAGCATCTTTCACCACATTCCAACAATGCGAAGAACTCCTATTAGCCCATGCCGGAACATAATCAATAGAAGCAGGGATTCCAATGGCACGTAAAGACAAAGCTAAAAATGCCGCCATATCATCACAAGTACCCCAACGGGTCTGTAGCATTTCAGCATAAGACTGTTTATAAGGATATTTAGTCATTCCTATATTATAACGCATTCCACCTAATTTTATGATACGAAGGGCCAATTCTCGTGGAGACATTAAAGAATCCAATAAATGACCAAACTTTTGAAAACCTTCCTCACGCCAATCCGATAATGCTCATGGTCTATACGATAAGGCAAAATATAATGACAGAATTCATCAAATGAACAGTAATCTTTTATTTTCCATTCTCCCATATCTTAAAGGAATATTCAATATTTTTTATTAAATAATCTCCCGTTATAACTTTTATATCTTCAATCTTACTAAAGCCTGCCAACTGTCGTTTAGAAATAGAATCAAATCCATGCCAAATCTTAGAATATCGTACATCCCAACTTATAGGATCATTTTGTGGGATAATCTTCAAAAAGTTCTTATATCTATCCAACGAATCATAAGGGAGTATTGAATATTTACCAGGCATATTTTCAATCAAAAAACAGGCAGCACGGTATTTCAAGCTATCATGTTTAAAATGCTTCAACACTTTTTCCAACTCCGCTTTATTATGTTTAGCCTGCTGCAAAGCAATATCCAAATGACTTACTCCATTCGTACAAGCAGAAAGAAGAATTACAAAAACAAAATATACACCACAAACTCTCATACTACTTTATCTTTTTAAATATCCTGTCCATACATATTTCATCCGTCACTCTATTCTTAGACTTCCATATCAATGTCGCCTTTCCTACAATATATTCCTCCGGCAAAGGCCCCCAATAGCGCGAGTCCTGAGAATTATAACAATTATCACCACCCATGAAATAATAATTGTGCATAAAAACATAATGCTCCACTTCCCGCCCATTTAAATAAAAATGCCCGTTACTCGCTATTAATTTATCTTGTTGCTCCCATTCTATAAGGTTGCGATAAAGCAAATAATGTTTATCATCCATCACAATAGTATCCCCACGGGAAGGAAGATAAAAAGGACCAAAATCTTTAATACTCCATTTTAAGATGGTATCACCGGGATAAGCAAAAAAACAATTTTCCTGTATCATTTTCTCCACATTCCTCGGTTTCTCCAAAAAATGCGCCAAACTGTTTTGTGAAACTATATTTCCTAATTCCTTATCATAACCTCTGACCCTATATCGGGCGTCCCTTATTTCAACAGTATCACCCGGCAATGCGATACACCTCTTTACATAATAAAGCATCAGGTTAAACCCTATACTGTCCCATCGTTCCGGATAAGGGAAATTAAAGACCAATACCTCATTGCGCCGAAATTCACTGAATCCCTTCAAACGATCGATGTGTAGCGGCTTATGTTGCCGGGCATCACCAAGGCTGAATATACGTGGTCCTTTCAACATTTTATTGACAAGCACATAGTCACCCGGTATCAGAACCGGCTCCATGGAGTCAGAAGGTATGGCAAATGAGGCAAAAACAAATATCTGTAATAACAACCAAATAATCATCATTAACAAACTCCCTCCGGCCACACAAACCAGCAAGTTATATAAAACGCCTATGTATTTCTTTAGATACCTCATTTTAAATCTTAAAAGGTTGGAAATTTCTGCCGCCCGTTCTGCATAAAGAAAATATGTTCTTCACGCCCACGGGTCAGATCGCGTAACCAGAACAATGCATTGTCAGGCACAATCCAGTCCAAACAGGTAGTATCAGCGCTGTTTCCCAAACTCTTCCATCCTTCAGTACCGGCATGACAGAACAACTCATAAGTATCACCCGGAGAAATAAAATTGTCATCATTCCGGGGCATATACTCCAGGCAATCTATAACTGCGACACGGCCCAAATCAACAACTACCTCCCCTCCTTTGTCTAAAGACAGATAATAAGAAAGAGGATCACCATCCGCCACATGCTTTGCCAGCACATGCATATTTCCTTTTTCCGTAGGCTCCCCCAAACCGCTATCGGAGAAACAGCCTTGCCATTGGCATAAAATGTCATTTCCGCCAGTTCCGCGCATTTATCATTGTCAGCCTTATATCTTATGTAACGGCACTTAACCGGCTTATTCAGAAAGATTCTATTCCTTGCTATCACGGGAGTATCCGCTATCTCATATAATGTCTTTCCATCTTCAAAATTTTTCGTCATACTTCCCTCAAAAGTACCTCCCACCACATGGCCCATAAAGCTGCGCAACCAACCATATACCGGATATTTTCTATACAAACGAACCTTTACTGTTTTCTCCCAATCCGGAAGAAACGTATTTATTTCTCCACCTGCAAACCAAAAGGGGAAGCCGGAAGGATAATAATTGCCTTTGGTATATTTCATGGGAAGATATACCAGTTCCGATTCTAGATTAGGTATTTCCATCTTGCCGCTTGCCGAGCGTGCACAGGCACAACTCCACCAATGCGCTTCGTGGAAATGGGCCAGATAACAAACCTCACCATCAGGAATACCGGTAAGTATGCGTAACGTATCCGGATAATATGCATAACTGACATCTTTCATATAAGGGTGATAGAATAAAAGCGGCACTGATTTCCAATCATCTCCCAGATGTGCCGCCTTTTCTTCTTGAAAACCATACATGGGCCTGTAAACCTTGCCACGTTTATACCCTCCCGTATCCCTACTCCCCCTCACAGCCTCTGAAGCTATATACCAAATAGGTACATCGCGCCCTGTCGTGTCACGAACAACATTCCATACATGTCCCCCTCTGGCATCCGTATCTTCCATACAAGGAATGCCGACAGCCCGAAATGCATAAGTCACTATATCCGCCGCATCCACGCAACTACCATATCGATGGCTGAATAAATACCTGGGACCGATATGAGGCAGCTCAAAGTCTTCACAATAAATAAAGACAGGTTCTTGTAGATGCTTGCTTACCAAATTCGCGGCCTCCACCACATCGCTGCCTTTATATATGGAATCTAATAAATATC
>ENA-OQEX01000166-OQEX01000166.1-human-gut-metagenome-genome-assembly--contig:-NODE-166-length-39047-cov-4.456166_pt1 | contig 39047 bp, 39 predicted proteins | sample MGYA00242802_ERZ504649 | MGnify/ENA primary metagenome ERZ504649 (study PRJEB26092, sample SAMD00036194) | human gut metagenome | host: Homo sapiens | study: EMG produced TPA metagenomics assembly of...
TACATCGATCGATGCAGCGTACGTAGCTGTACATCGATGATGCTCAGACGTACGTAGCTGTACATCGATCGATGCTCAGCGTAGATTACTGCGGAAGCTTGCGTGTCACATCTATACTTCTATGACAAAGATTATGAGGCATTGAAAGGACATATCAAGTGCAATCCGTCCATCAAAACTTTAGAAGACCGGAATGCTTTGCGCAAAGCATTATCCACCAACCGCATAGATGTAATAGGTACAGACCATGCCCCTCATTTGCTGAAAGAAAAGGAAGGTGGGGCATTGAAAGCCGTATCGGGTATGCCGATGATACAGTTCTCATTGGTCGCCATCATGGAATTAGTACGCGAAGGCGTATTAAGCATGGAACAATTGGTTCAAAAAATGTGCCATGCACCGGCCGAATTATATAATATTGAAAGACGCGGTTACCTCCGCCCCGGTTATCAAGCTGACTTGGTACTAGTAAATCCGGATCATGAATGGACTGTAACAGCCGATTGCGTTTTAAGCAAATGCGGATGGAGTCCGATGGAAGGACAAAAATTTCATTCACGAGTAGAAAAAACATTCGTCAATGGTGACTTGGTTTACAGTGACAACAAAGTAGATGAAAGCCATCGCGGACAAGAATTAAGATTTAAAAGATGATTGTAGATTACAAGATTCACGAAGTCAGCGAATATATTAATTGGATTTATTTTTTCCACGCATGGGGGTTCCAGCCCAAATTTGCCGCCATCGCGGACATACATGGGTGTGATTCATGCCGTGCCATGTGGCTCACTAGTTTTACGGAAGAAGATCGTCCGAAAGCCAGTGAAGCCATGCAGCTTTTCAAAGAGGCAAACCGGATGTTGAACCAGCTGGACGCAGTGTATCAAACTCATGGAGTGGTCAACATCATGGATGCTAATGCGGATGGAGATGATTTACTGCTGAATGGCAAGCGTTTCCCGCTTTTGCGCCAACAAGCCGCAAAATTGAAAAAAGATGACCCATTTCTATGTCTGAGTGATTTTGTACGTCCTCTGTCCTCGGGGATTACAGATAAAATCGGAGCATTTGCCACCACGGTAGATGCAGAGATGGAACAACTTTATGCAGAAGATGACTATAAACGTATGTTAGTACAAACGCTATCCGACAGGCTGGCGGAAGCTACTGCAGAAAAGCTACACGAAGATGTACGCAAAAAACTTTGGGGGTATGCACCTGATGAAAATCTAAGCGTAAAAGACCTGCATAATGAAAAATATCAAGGGATACGTCCCGCTGTGGGTTATCCCTCCTTACCCGACCAGTCCATCAATTTCTTATTAGACGAGTTGCTGGATATGAAGCAAATAGGAATTTCATTGACCGAGAATGGTATGATGAAGCCCCATGCCTCTGTATGCGGACTCATGTTTGCTCATCCGGCCTCCCGCTATTTCTCCATCGGAAAAATAGGTGAAGACCAATTGGCAGATTACGCCGCCCGCCGGGGCATGAGTATAGAAGAAACTAAAAAGTTTCTCGCCGCCAATCTATAAAAAACGAATAAATTATGATGCTGATAAAATTATTTCTGTTTTTTCTTGTGCTACTGATATTGCCCGATATGTATATATACAAAGCATATATACGCCGTGTTTCCCAAAAATGGACACATTGGCCTATTGGCTTCCCAGTCTGTTTCTTTTATTGGGAATGACATTAGTCTTTTCTATACACGAGCCACGTCCGGATTCCATGCAGCGACTTAGCAATTTCTTATTGATTTTTCTTTGCTTCTCCGTACCCAAGGCACTTTTCGTCATTGTTATCCTGTTTATGAAGCTCCTATATATCATCTCCGGCAAAAAACTGTATGGAGGATATGTAGCGGGAGGATTGGCTTTAGCCTCTTTAGTATATGTAGTATATGGAGCAACCGAAGGAAAACAACATTTTCAAATCAGGGAGGTAACCATCAGTTCCGATGAACTTCCTAGCGGTTTTGACGGCTACCGCATTGTACAAATATCTGATATCCATTCCGGTAGCTGGACCGGCAACAGTGCTGCCTTACAGAAAGCTGTAAACCTCATTAATGCACAACATGCCGACTTGGTACTTTTTACAGGTGACTTGGTCAATAACGTGGCAACGGAATTGGACGAATTTATCCCTATTCTAGAACAGATAAAAGGAAAAGACGGAGTGTATTCCGTTTTAGGCAACCATGACTATTCTCCTTATATAAAATGGGAAACAGAAGAAGCTCAAGAAGCCAATCTAAACAGCTTGAAATCCAAACAGGCTGCAATGGGATGGAAGATGCTCAATAACGATCATGTCATTCTACATCATCATGGAGACAGTATAGCCTTGGCAGGTGTAGAGAACAGCGGAAATCCCCCATTTCCCAATCATGGAGATCTGCAGAAAGCATTAAAAGGAACGGAAGGAATGTATAAAATATTAATGAGCCATGACCCCACTCATTGGCACAGAGAAGTCTTGCCGGAAAGTGATGTGCAGCTAATGCTTTCAGGACACACCCATGAAATGCAATTCAGCCTGTTTGGCTTCTCTCCTGCTAAATTCGTATATCCCGAACACAACGGTTTATACCAGGAAGGAAAACAATCCTTGTTTGTCAATATCGGTTTAGGCTATCTGATGTTTCCTATGCGCCTTGGAGCATGGCCGGAAATTACTGTAATCACGTTACATAAAATATAAAATAGTTTTCTATCTTTGTACAACTAAAATTCAGACAAATGAAAGTACTATATATTTTATACCAACTATTCATAGCACTTCCCATTTTGCTGGTATTAACCATACTTACAGCAATAGTTACCATTATTGGTTCATGGATAGGCGATCCGCATTTTTGGGGATATTATCCGGGAAAGATATGGTCACAGCTTTTCTGCTATGTATTACTTATTCCTGTCAAGGTAGTAGGACATCCGGAAGTACTTAAAAAAACATCCTACGTGTTTGTAGCCAATCATCAAGGATCTTTCGATATCTTCCTTATTTATGGTTTTCTGGGACGAAACTTTAAATGGATGATGAAAAAAGTCTGCGCAAAATGCCTTTCGTCGGCAAAGCCTGTGAAGCTGCCGGACATATATTCGTTGATAAATCCGGTCCCAAGAAAGTAATAGAAACCATAGAACATGCCCGTCACGTACTACAGAATGGAACTTCTCTAGTGGTATTTCCCGAAGGTGCACGTACTTTTACCGGCACATGGGATATTTTAAGAAAGGCGCTTTCCAACTGGCGGATGATTTGCAACTTCCCGTAGTACCACTCACTATTATCGGCTCCTTTAATATTCTTCCCCGTACCGGCGGTTTTATATCCTGGCATCCTATGACATTAGTCGTACACAAGCCCATTTATCCGCAAAGCCAGGGAATGGAAAACATCAAAGCGACCATGGAAGAGGCTTACAGGGAAATTGAGAAAGACTTACCTGAAAAATATCAAGGAAAGATAGACAATCCAGACCAAGACAGATAAAAAAGGCTCCTCATTAATGGGGAGCTTTTAATTTTTCCATATTCGAACGGGCTACCGTCACATACTCCTTTACCAAGGAGTTGTTTTTAAATCGGTCAGGAGCCTCCTCTATAATTTCCTCAATCAAGGGAGTCATGACAGGATAAGGAAAATTGCTGCACAACATAATGAAAACACCCGGTCCCAATACATTATCATAATTCTTCTGGATAAACTCCTTAGCCAATGCATTCATTTCAGCAGCCAGTTTCTCACGTTCTCTCGTTATCTCACGTTGAATTTCATCCGGCGCTTTTCCATCCATAATCATACGGCTCTCCTGACGCTCCAGCTCGTACGCTCTGTCGTCCAAAGAAGTCTTTTTTCCCACAAAATCATACAGACGATCATTCAACGGAGTTCCGGTAACCACAATACGGGCATTGTCGATACTGATGGATATTTTTCCTTTTTCAATGACAAAAGGCATGATACTCTCATCATCCATATACAAGGATGCCATTGAAGTAGAATCGGTTATACCTTCCATCTTGAACATTCCATGAATCACCTCTGCCGAATCAATACTCAGCATCCGGTCTCCACTAGGAACTTTTACAAATAGCATTTTCCCATCCAGACGAGAAACAGAAGAACTACCTTCTATCTTATACTCACTGGCACATGAAGTAAAAGCCAATAAAGATACCACAGAGAAAAAAAGTTTATTCATGCTTATCTACGCCCCATTACTATTTTTCGCATACAAAGGTACAATCTATAATTTAGTGACAAAAACATTTTATTAAAATTTAAAACTAAATAGAAGATTATTACCGAGAAGGCAATTTATAGTGCAAAGTTCCCTCTTTTTTTCTATTTTTGTAACCGATATAAGGATAAAGAAATAACAATTAGTACACAACATGAAAAAATTCAAACTTTTATTGCTCGCATTGATGTGTGTAGCATTCTTGCCGTCGAAGGCAGACGAAGGTATGTGGCTGTTGCAACTGATGCAAGAGCAGCATTTGGCAGACCGCATGAAAGCACAAGGCTTACTGCTGGAAGCAGACGACATTTATAACCCGAACCGCGTTTCATTAAAAGATGCAGTAGGCATTTTCGGAGGAGGATGTACCGGTGAAATCATCTCACCGGACGGACTGATCCTGACCAACCACCACTGTGGCTACGGAGCGATACAGCAACATAGCTCGGTAGAACATGACTATCTGACTGATGGTTTTTGGGCAAAAAGCCGCAAAGAAGAGCTGCCGACTCCGGGATTGAAGTTCAAATTTGTAGAACGCATTGTTGATGTCACAGATAAAGTAAACAATAAAGTAAAATCAGGCGAAGTAAAAGAAGAGGAAACCTTTGAATACGACTTCCTGAAAAAACTGGCCGACGAGGAACTGAAAGCCAGTGACCTGAACGGGAAAGCAGGTATCAGCGCACAAGCTCTGCCTTTCTATGCAGGCAATAAATTCTATCTGATTTATCTGAAAACCTACAGCGACGTACGCATGGTTGCCGCTCCACCTTCATCCATCGGTAAATTCGGTGGTGAAACAGACAACTGGATGTGGCCCCGTCATACTTGCGACTTCTCCGTCTTCCGCATTTATGCGGATGCCAACGGCGAACCGGCAGAATATAATGAAAACAATGTTCCTCTGAAAGCCAAAAAGCATCTGGCTATCTCCCTGAAAGGTATTAACGAGGGTGACTATGCCATGATTATGGGATTCCCCGGAAGCACCAACCGCTATCTAACTCAAAGTGAAGTGAAACAACGGATGCATTCCACCAACGAACCCCGTATCCGCATACGTGGTGTGCGTCAGGATGTACTGAAGAAAGAAATGGCTGCCAGTGACAAAGTACGTATCCAATACGCCAGCAAATATGCAGGTTCCAGCAACTATTGGAAAAACTCTATCGGCATGAATAAAGCCATTATCGACAATAAGGTATTGGAAACAAAAGCAGAACAAGAAGCCAAGTTCGCAGCATTTGCTAAAGCCAAAGGCAACACCGATTATGAAAAGGTCGTCAGCGAAATTGATGCCGCCATCGAAAAGAGTAATCCTATTCTTTATAACTACACCTGTTTCCGTGAAGTCTTTCAAGGAGGTATAGAATTCGGCACTCCTTATCTGATTCTGGACAAGCTGAAAGAAGCAATCAAAAATAAAGATAAAGAAGCGATTAATAAAAATATTGAAACGCTGAAAAAAGTATATGCCGATGTACATAACAAGGACTACGATCATGAAGTAGACCGCAAAGTGGCCAAAGCTCTGTTGCCCCTGTATGCCGAAATGGTTCCTGCCGATGCCTTACCTGCCTTCTACACCACCATCCAGAAGGATTTCAAAGGGAATTATGACGCATACGTAGACCATTGTTATGACAATTCCATCTTCTCCAACGAAGCGAATTTCAATAAATTCATCAAGAAACCTACCGTGAAAGCCATAGAAAAAGATCCGATGACAGCATATGTACGGGCTAAATATGACTTGATGAACAAGCTGGGAAACGAACTGGCCGAATCTATGAAAGGCATGGACTTATTACATAAAACTTATGTACGCGGCCTGTGTGAAATGTATTCACCGGAACCCAAAGCCCCGGATGCAAATTTCACTATCCGCCTGACATACGGTAATGTGAAGTCATATAACCCTAAAGACGGAGTACATTATAAATACTACACCACACTGAAAGGTGTCATGGAAAAAGAAGATCCGACCAATCCGGAATTTGTTGTTCCCGCCAAACTGAAGGAATTGTATGAAGCAAAAGATTTCGGACGTTATGCATTACCTAACGGTGATATGCCTGCTTGCTTCCTGACTACCAATGATATTACCGGCGGTAATTCAGGTTCTCCTGTCATCAATGGTAACGGTGAGCTCATCGGCGCCGCTTTTGACGGTAACTGGGAATCACTGAGTGGTGACATTAATTTCGACAACAACCTGCAGCGTTGTATCGCAGTGGACATACGTTATGTATTATTCATCATCGACAAATTGGGCGGATGCAAACACCTGATTGACGAAATGACTATTGTTGAATAATGAAAAAGGCACTATTACTCTCGCTATTTACCCTCACAACCCTTGCCGGCCATGCCGACGAGGGGATGTGGATGCTGATTGATCTGAAAGAACAGAATGCGGCCACCATGTATGATATGGGACTGGATATCAGCATTGATAAAGTATATTGTCCGGACAGCATCAGTCTGAAAGATGCTGTAGTGCATTTCGGAGGCGGTTGTACCGGTGAAATCATTTCTGCTGAAGGTCTTGTGCTGACCAATCATCATTGCGGTTACAGCTATATACAACAACACAGTTCAGTAGAACACGACTATCTGACTGACGGCTTCTGGGCTATGAGCCGCAAAGAAGAACTTCCCTGCAAGGGGCTGACTGTCACCTTCATAGACAAAATTCTGGACGTCACTCCTTACGTAAAGAAACAACTGGCCAAAGATGAGGATCCGGAAGGACTGAACTACCTGTCCCCCTCCTATCTGAGCAAAGTAGCCAAACGTTTTGCCGAACAAGAAAAGATAGAAATCACTCCGTTCACCGCTTTGGAACTAAAGCCTTTCTACGGAGCCAACCGCTATTACTTGTTTGTAAAGACCATCTATAAAGATGTCCGCATGGTAGGCGCTCCTCCTTCTTCCATCGGAAAGTTCGGAGCTGACACCGATAACTGGATGTGGCCCCGTCACTGTGGCGATTTCTCCATGTTCCGCATTTATGCAACACCCGACGGTAAACCGGCTGACTATAACGAAAGCAATGTACCTTTGAAGGTGAAAAAACATCTGACCATCAACCTGGGAGGAATCAAAGAGGGAGACTTCACTTTCGTAATGGGATTCCCCGGACGCAACTGGCGATACATGATTTCGGACGAAGTGGAAGAACGTATGCAGACTACCAACTTCATGCGTAAGACCATCCGCACCGTACGTTTGAATAATCTGCTGGAAGAAATGCTGAAAAGTGATAAAGTACGCATCCAGTACGCCAGTAAATACGCTTCATCAGCCAACTACTGGAAAAATGCCATCGGTATGAACGAAGGGCTGGTTCACCTGAAAGTACTTGATACTAAAAAGAAACAACAGGAAAAGCTTCTGGCTTATGGACGTGAAATGGGTACAGACGCCTATCAGAAAGCCTTCGACGCTATCCGGGAAATCGTGAGCAAACGCCATGATGCCGTATATCATCAGCAAGCCATTTATGAAGTTTGCAAACTGGGAACGGAATTCTATAAAATTCCTTCTACAGATAAAGTCCTGCAAGCATTGAAAGAAGGATATAAAGTACCTCACGCCACTAAAGAAATCAGCCCGCTGGATCATGCATTAAGCAAACTGAGCAAACAGGCTGATAAATTTTTCAATAAAGATTATAATCCCGAAGTAGACCGCAAAGTTTCCAAAGCTTTGCTGAAAACTTACGCAGAATTAATTCCGGCCGGACAGCGCATCAGTATCTTTAAAGTAATAGACAAAGAATTTAAAGGAAACATTGACGCCTTTGTCGATGCTTGTTTTGATACATCCATCTTCCGAAGCCGTGAGGCCTTCAACAGCTTTGTGGCAAAACCGGATGCCAAGACATTGGAAAATGACCTGATGGTGCAATATGCCAAATCAGTAGACCAAGGTTATGCAGATACCGATGCAGCATGAAAGCTGAAACCGACGCTTATAATCTGGCCCATAAAACTTGGGTGGAGGGCATGATGAAGCTGAAACAGCATGAAGGTACTCCTATTTATCCGGATGCCAACTCCACGTTACGTCTCACTTACGGTAAAGTAGGTTCATACAGCCCCAAAGACGGTGTGGAATACAACTATTACACCACGCTGAAAGGAGTGATGGAAAAAGAGGATCCGAACAACTACGAATTCGTGGTTCCGGCCAAACTAAAGGACCTGTATAACAAGAAAGACTTCGGACGCTATGCCATGAAGAATGGTGAAATGCCCCTCTGTTTTGTTACAGGAACAGATAATACAGGAGGTAATTCCGGTTCCCCCGTTTTCAATAATAAAGGAGAATTGATCGGTACCGGCTTTGACCGCAACTACGAAGGACTGACCGGTGACATTGCTTATAATCCCCAGTTACAACGTGCAGCCTGTGTGGATATCCGCTATACCTTATTTATTATTGATAAGTTTGCAGGAGCGAAACACTTGGTAGATGAAATGACCATTGTGGAATAACAATACCGGACAACTATTTTTTAGAACGCGGACAACATGTAACAAGTGTTGTCCGCGTTCTCCTATTTTTCACAAGATAAGCCTCTGATAAACGCGGACAAAAAAATGACACAGATTCCTTAACGTTTCTCCTTCTCCAACTCCTGCGGAATACGGAAAGCCGTATAAAGTTCCAGGACAGCGGCAATGGAAAGACAAACAATCCATTCGTTACGTTTCATGGTAAACATCAATACTCCTGTAAAGACCAGTGCGACAGCCCCGAAAATCTGCTGTCTACGCAAACGCTTGATGATAAAATTCCTTCCATCATAACGATTCCCCATCACCTGCACATAGCCGAACATCACAGCACCCAGCGTATACAGATAAGGCGCAAGCTCCCACCGGGTGATTTGCAACACCGCACCTGCCAGCAGCAGGACTGCCCCTGCCATCGAAATTATATTATAAGATTTACTCATTCTTCAAACACAAAAATATCCTCGTCAGGCTTCTTCATCAAATACTTCTCGCGTGCTATTTTCTCCAAAGCCTCAGGATTCGTGGTCAGTTCCTTCAGTTTCTCCGTATCTTCCTCATATTGCTTTCTGTATTTCTCTATCTCACTATTCAGCGCGCTGATCTCACTGCGATGCTTTACCCGCTGAATTAAGCTGTTCTCATCCAGAAAACCAATAACTACAATAAAGATCAGCACCGTAATCATATACTTATGGCGCCGGATGTAGTTCCAAATAGTCAGCAATTTGCTCATACAAAGAATCCCTTTTTTGATTTTTGCAAAGATAGAAATATTTCAAGCAATCCTACCCATAAAAACGGATAATTTATGTACTTTTGCAGAACTCATATTAGAAAAAAGAACTCCGCTTATGGAAAATTATATCGTATCGGCACGAAAATATCGTCCCGCTACATTCGAATCGGTTGTGGGACAACGCGCGTTGACCATCACCTTAAAAAATGCTATTGCCACCGGCAAGCTGGCACATGCCTACCTGTTCTGCGGACCGCGTGGAGTGGGAAAAACAACGTGTGCACGTATCTTTGCCAAAACCATCAACTGCCAGACCCCCACTGCCGAAGGCGAAGCCTGCAATCAGTGTGAGTCCTGTCTGGCATTCAACGAACAGCGTTCTTACAACATACATGAGCTGGATGCCGCCAGCAACAACTCGGTAGAAGATATCCGTTCGCTGATTGAGCAGGTACGTATCCCGCCACAAATCGGCAAGTACAAGGTATATATCATTGATGAGGTCCACATGTTGTCGCAAGCCGCCTTCAATGCTTTTCTGAAAACATTGGAAGAACCGCCTCATCATGCCATCTTCATCCTTGCCACAACGGAAAAGCATAAGATACTGCCGACTATTCTGAGCCGTTGCCAGATTTATGACTTCAACCGCATCGGCATCAAAGACACTATCGACCATCTGCAATACGTTGCCAAACTGGAACATATCAACGCCGAACCCGAAGCCCTGACTGTCATCGCACAGAAAGCCGACGGTGGTATGCGCGACGCTCTTTCCATCTTCGACCAAGTAGTCAGCTTCACAGGTGGGAACATCACTTACAAAAGTGTGATTGAAAACCTGAATGTCTTGGATTACGAATATTATTTCAAGCTGACCGATTTGTTGCTTGAAAACAAAGTTCCCGAATCCATGCTGCTTTTTAACGACGTATTGAAAAAAGGATTTGACGGCAGCCATTTCATCACCGGACTATCCTCTCATTTCCGGGATTTGCTGGTGAGCAAGGACCCTTCCACCCTGCAATTGCTGGAAGTAGGCGCCGGTATCCGAGACCGCTATAAAGAACAAGCACAAAAATGTGACCAGAAATTCCTGTACCGTGCCATGAAGCTATGCAATGATTGTGACCTGAACTATCGTGCAAGCAAAAACAAACGTCTGCTGGTAGAACTGACACTGATTCAATGCGCCCAACTCACTCTGCCCGACGCCGATGATGTAAGTGGTGGGCGTGGCCCTAAGAAGATATTAAAACCCCTATTTACGCAGCAAGCGGCTTCACAGCCGCCACGCAGCCACAGCCTCAGGCTAAAGCTGCCGCTGCACAGACCGCAGCAACCGCCGTTCCTCAACCACAGGGTACAAGTACAGCCGGCAGTATGAACGCAAGCCGTCCAAGCCCGCTGCCTCAGACCAGAGAAGAGAAAAAATCCCGGTGTTCAAGGCGGGCTCACTCGGTATATCCCTGCGCCGTCCTTTGCACGAACAGCAAGCTGCGGAAAAGCAAGAAGCAAAAGCGGCAAGCACCGCTGTCCAAAACGATGCCACATACGAAGATTATATTTTCAATGAAAAAGATCTGGACTATTACTGGCGTGAATTTGCAGCGCCCTGCCCAAGGAAGAGAAGGCTAACTCCGCACGAATGATGAACATGCATCCGCATTTGTTGAATGACACGACTTTTGAAGTGACAGTAGACAATGATATGGTGGAAAAATATATGGTACAATTGATACCATCGGTTCAGAATCACTTACGCGAACGTCTGCACAACCGGAAAATCACCATGACGGTACGTGTCAGTGCCCCTACCGAGAACATCCGTGCTTACAGCCATGTGGAACGTTTCCAGATGATGAGCAAGAAAAACCCGAATCTGCTGAAATTAAAAGAAGCACTGGGATTGGAGTTATCATAAAACCTATAAATATAAAAAGATACCGGGAAATCCTTCAAATCCTTCATAATTACACAATATATTGTTTTTCAATGTGTTGTCATGAAGGATCTTGAAAGGAACCCTTCATAAATGATTCATTGAGCGTAAGCTATACTTTTCCAGCCTTTGCGTCAATCAATTTAGATCCATAATAATATCCCAATTAGATTGTTTTACATCCATTATAAAATCAATCTGCCTGAACTACGGATACTGTCTATTATTCACCTTTTGTATTCACCACTTTCTGCATTATCATTATCATCCATACAGATAGTACAAAAGGTGCAGTCAGAGTAGTAATTCCCAACTTGATCCCTGCAAACTGCAATACAACGGACAGCAAGACTGAACATAAAGCCCATACAAAGCTTTTCCAAGTTTTGCCTCCTAAAGCCAAAGCACACAATACACCATTATAGCCCATCAATCCCATATTCAACATTTCCGGATCTATCCCCCAAAATACAGCAAAAAGAACAGGAAGAAGTGTCCCCAGCGCAGTATAAAAAGTTCCAGTCCATGAATTAACCCCAATACCAGCCAAAAAGAACAGTCCGGTCAATAAATTTTCTTGAAACATGACCTGACCAATACCTAAACAAAAAGCCTGAACGTAATCAACCTCCCGCACAGTATCAGATACCGTTTCGGAAACCAGCAATAAATCCGGCGTTATCCAAGTACAGATTCCCAATAATATCCACACAGAAAAAATGAAAGGAGCAGTAAATCCGGGAAGTGAATGCTGCCGGCTGAAAAGCCGTACTATCCAAGTAGAAAAACATGAAGCTACCGCCATGAGCAGCAAAGACCACAAAGACAGCTGCATGAAAACTCCGACTGCTATACCTATCAATGTGCCGTTAAAACCATACAGTCCATTCTTTATATCGTCACGTCCATAACCTGAGATACAAGCCGCCAACGTGCTTATTATATTACCGCCTACCGCTAATACTCCCAACTGCCACGAGTTCAGAAAAATTCCGACCAACATTAACAAACCGGACAACGCATTATTCTGAAACATGACTTGTCCTATTCCACGCCCTAAAACAAGCAACGAATCATATATCGAAATTGTCTTCATAAATCAAATTACCGGATTCCAATTTAACATAAGCTCCTTGAAAAGATGAAGGAAAATACTAGAAAAAGAAAAATTCTTGAATCGTTCAAATTCAAGAATCTACAACTTTAACTTTTCTACTTTCGCGGAGAGACGGGGATTCGAACCCCGGATACCCTTTTGGGGTATACACGCTTTCCAGGCGTGCCTCTTCAACCACTCGAGCACCTCTCCTTTTTTCGGAGTGCAAAAATAGAACAAATTTTCAGAACCAGCAAATATTTGAGTCCACAATCTCTCTATTCATTCCAAGAGATACAACTATAAATCGTGATTACGCATCCGATACTCCGCCAATTCCTCATACTTAGTACCCGGACGGCCGTAATTACAATACGGATAAATGGAAATACCACCGCGCGGAGTAAAAATGCCCGTCACCTCAATATATTTAGGATCCATCAGCTTAATCAAATCTTTCATGATGATATTCACGCAATCTTCATGAAAATCGCCATGATTACGGAAACTAAACAAATACAGCTTCAAGCTCTTGCTCTCCACCATTTTCACATCAGGCAGGTAGGAGATACGGATTTCCGCAAAATCGGGCTGTCCTGTAATAGGACACAGGCTGGTAAATTCGGGACAGTTAAAACGTACCCAATAGTCGTTTCCGGGATGTTTGTTCACAAAGGACTCCAACACTTCGGGAGCATAATCTTGCCTGTACTCGGTCTTCGACCGAGAAGGGTCAATTCATCTTTTCTTTCCATTAAAGTTATTTTTTTCATATTCATGTTTTCTCTATCATACCTTAGAAAAGAAATTCTCTCCCCGCTTCGAGCAGATCGTTTCACTAGAGTGATGAAGTTATACCACTAAAGTGATGAAATTTCTTCACTCTAGTGATAAAACCTGCTCACTAAAGTGAAACAATATACTCGGCAAAAAGAAAACACCTTTCATACAAGGAGAAAACACATTCATTTATCCTATCGTTTCTCTCTTTCCGCCTTTATCTCCAGATACTTTTCCAATCCTTCACGACGGAGCTTACAGGCCGGGCAATGACCGCAGCCATCTCCCTGTACGCCATTATAGCAAGTCAACGTTTCATGCCGGATCAAATCGAGCACGCCCAATTCGTCCGCCAACGCCCATGTTTCCGCTTTATCAATCCACATCAGCGGAGTGTGAAGCACGAACTGCTCGTCCATGGCAAGGTTCAACGTCACATTCAGTGACTTGATAAAAGCATCCCGGCAATCGGGATAACCGCTGAAGTCTGTCTGCGACACACCGGTCACGATATGATTGATCCCCAATTCGCGTGCATAGACAGCTGCAATGCTCAGAAAGAACAAATTCCGCCCCGGCACAAACGTATTAGGGAAACTATCGGCAGGCTTCACCTCATCCATCGTTATCGTAGTATCTGTCAGCGAATTTTTACCCAGGTTGCCTATAAAGGAAACATCCATCGCTTTAAACTCCACACCTGCCTTTCCGGCAATAGCACGGGCCAGCTCCACTTCCTTCACATGCTTTTGTCCATAGATAAAACTTAAAGCATACACTTTGCGGAAATGTTTTTTTGCCCAAAACAGGCACGTGGTTGAGTCCTGCCCTCCGCTGAACACAACCAATGCGTCACTTTTATTCATTGTTGATAATTTTTCAATTTACTAATGTGCCAATTGCTGCGCTATGTGGATATGCTGCGCCATATACCGCATGGTAATTGGCTAACCGGCACACTGACACATCAGCAACTTATTAAAGTTCTTTGATTTTTAATACATTGTATGAGATATGCTCATCAAAGACATCACTGCCATCCACCTTCTTGATGTAATTTACCACACGGATGGTAACAGGCAGGATAATAATTTCATAGAGTGTCTTGAGCACCGCCTGAATAACCATCATCTTTATCAGTTCACCGGCAGGCATCAAACCTCCGAAGGCAACAGGAAAGAAAATCATGGAATCGGCACTCTCACCCACCAAGGTAGAAGTGATAGCACGAAGTGAAAAGTTCTTTCCCCCCGAGGCCAGCTTCATTTTACTCATGACATAGGCATTCAGAAAAGAGCCGACCAAGAAAGCGGTCAGACTGGCTACAGCGATGCGGGGCGCCATGCCGAAAACGAAGTTGAAGCCCTCCTCTCCTTCCCAAAACGGAGCTGCGGGCATCAGAATGGCAAGCTGCCCCAAAGCTACCACCATGAAATTCATGGCAAAGCCCATCCAGATGATAAGACGTGCCTTGCGGAAGCCCCATACTTCGGCTATACAATCATTGATAATGTAAGAGATAGGAAATACAACCAATCCGGCAGTTGCCGTAATTTTCCAGATCTGGACTACTTTGGTCTCCAATAAATTTGCTGCGACAAGACATACACAAAACAGTATGCCAAGCAACATGAACGATACAGATACAGTGTTATTATTCTTCATTTCTCCTGTTTTTTACGTGGTGTTCTAGAATACACGACCGCTATTCACGGCATCATACGTCTATTTTTTAATTCGGGATGCAAAGATAGAAATTATTTCCGAGTTAACCGGATATAACTGCATTAAATATTCTTATCAAGAAGAACAGCCTCATCAAATAATTACTTTTTCTATACTTCCTTGATTGCCAAACAGTATGGAACAGTGAAAGATGAAGCGTCATAAACAGGTGGGTATCAGTGAAAACGATTAGAGGGGCAGATTGAATCCACCCCTAAAAGACAGGATAAAAAATCCTTTATTCAAACAAAGCAATCGTCTTCTTTATAATTTCGATACACTCCTTTAATTGTTCCTCTGTAATCACCAATGGCGGAGCAAAACGAATAATATTCGTATGTGTCGGTTTGGCCAGCAAGCCGTTTTCGGCCAATTTCAAGCAAATTTCCCACGCCAAATCCTTCGTTTCATCATTATTGATTATCAACGCATTCAACAATCCCTTGCCCCGGACAAAAGAAGCCACACGAGATGTTTCACACAGTTTTCTCATCTCTTCCCGGAATATCAATCCCAGTCTGTATGCCCTGTCCGCCAACTGTTCGTCCCGTACCACCTCCAGCGCCGTAACAGCCACTGCCGCAGCAATAGGATTTCCGCCAAAAGTGGAGCCATGTTGCCCCGGACGGATAACATCCATCACTTCATTGCATGATAATACTGCAGAAACAGGACAGGCCCCACCCGATAAAGCCTTTCCCAAAATCAGGATATCCGGATGAACATTCTCATAGTCACAAGCCAGCAATTTGCCTGTACGGGCAATGCCGGTCTGCACTTCATCGGCTATAAAAAGTACATTGTGGGCACGACACAAGTCGTAACATTTTTTCAAATATCCCTCATCGGGTACATAAGCACCTGCTTCTCCCTGAATGGCTCAACCAGGAATCCGGCCACATGGGGATGTTCGTCCAGCACTTTCGCCAGCGCTTCGGCATCATTGTAAGGAATCACAACAAAGCCGGGAGTAAAAGGTCCGTAGTTATTGTAAGCGTCCGGATCAATGGAGAAAGAAACGATAGTGGTAGTACGCCCATGAAAATTATTCCGGCATACAACGATTTCCGCCGTATCCTTGGGAAGCTTTTTTACTTCATACGCCCATTTGCGGCAAAGCTTCAATGCGGTTTCTACCGCCTCGGCTCCCGTATTCATCGGTAAAACCTTGTCATATCCGAAATAACGGGTGACAAATTCTTCATACCGTCCCAACTGGCTGTTATAAAAAGCGCGTGAAGTCAAAGTCAGCTTTCGCGCCTGTTTTACCAACGTATCAATAATACGCGGATGACAATGTCCTTGGTTCACCGCCGAATAAGCGGAAAGGAAATCATAATATTTCTTTCCTTCCACATCCCATACAAACACACCTTCTCCTTTATCCAATACCACAGGAACAGGATGATAATTGTGTGCTCCATGTTTGTTCTCAAGCTCCATTAATTGAGCTGCCGATAATTTTGCATCCATAAGCTTTTTATTATTTAATGTTTTTCTTTCTTCAAGAATATTTCCGCCATCATACAACGGGCACTTCCTCCTCCCAAAGTTTCAATGGTAGGGATGGGCATGGAAAGTAATGCATTATACTTAGACAGCCGTTGTAACTGGTCTTCATGCAACGAATCGTAAGCACTTTGAGACATCACTAGAAACAATGCACCTTTCCCGTTCTCCACCTGAAGCATATTTCCGACAAAGTGATGCATCTGTTCCTCGGAGATGGCGATGATTTCTTTCCCTGTCTGCCGCAAGATGTGGCAAACCTGCTCACGCTCTTCCACGTCATCAATGCTGTCCAGACAAACGACCGCATAATCTGTTGCCACACACATCATGACGTTGGTATGATAAATGGGCAGACGTTGTCCGTTTACAGTCTGATAGGCGCGAAAGGCACTGGAATAAAGTTCTGTTCCTTGCAGAACCGACCCAATAATGCTTCGTCCACCCGTTGCGACAAAGCCGCGTATGCATAACGGTTCACTCGGTCCAGAATGATTCCCCCGGTCCCCTCCAGGAAGCGGTTTTCTTCCTCAAAACCTGTATAATCTACCTTCCGACGGATGCTGAACCCCTCCGACTCTATCCGCTGCAAGATATCCGCCCGTCTTTCCGCCCTGCGGTTTTCCGCAAACATAGGATACAGCACCACCGTTCCGTCGTCGTGAAAGGACACCCAGTTGTTCGGAAATATGGAATCCGGAGTATGAGGTATCGGGGTATCCTGCACCACTATTACCTCTATGCCGTTTGCACGCAACTTATCCACCATGCCCCGAAATTCCTTCAAGGCACAAGCTTGTACTGTCTCACCTGCCGCAACTGTCCGCTGCTGGAAATAATTGTTGGCCGCTGTTTCTTCATTGAACCCGAAGGCTACGGGTTCCACCATCAAAATGTGGTTTGTTGTTTGTTTAGTCATTTTCTCGGATTAATGGTAAGGTGGAGCAGCGCAACAGTCCGCCCATCTTAGATATTTCATAATAAGGTACACGCTCTACCGTCATTCCCCATACCTCTTCCATAAAGGTATTCAGGCGGATAAAGTTCTTTTCAGAAACCACCACCTCAGGAGAGATGGAAAAGACATTCGTATTCATATAGTACATCTCTTCCCGCGTTATTTCAAATACATTCTCCCTGCCGAACAAATCGAGCAGAGTATGATAATCCTGAGGATACATAAATCCGTCCTTATAAATAATCGCATGCCCTTTCCCTACCGGCATAAAGGTACAATCCAGATGCAGAATCCCCGCACGTGGATCTGTATTATGTTTTTTCAGCTCCAAGGGGATGAATATCTTCCCCGGACAGATTTCTTTCAGAAAGGAAAAAGCATATCGGTTGGTACGTGCCGTCTTCATCTGCGGATAATCGGGCTGGGTATAAAGGCCTACAAACACAATATTATTGTAAAGCACCACATCACCTCCCTCTACGTGCGCCTTTTCGGGAAGGTTGAAAATTTTGTTATAAGCTATCTGATTATAGACCACTTCGTAAGCTTCCTTCTCATCTTCCCTGTTGGGGATGATGTTGGAAACAATAATCTTGTCGTCAATCACAAACCCCACATCACGGGCAAACACCTGATTACAATTCTCCAGTGTCCACGGGCGATAGACCTGTACCCCATATTTCAACAATACGCTTTCAAAGCATCTCATCTCTTTGAAAATATCTTCTTCATGGGGATATATGTTATGCAATACGGACTCGTATGACTTGGCGTCATAAGTTTCTTCCAGCGTGGGGACCTTCCCTATGGAACCGGGTTGTCCAAGCACCACAGCTTTCAATGTAGAAGTTTCATTCTTTACGTTAAGCTGCATAAATCTAATATATTTATGCAAATATAAGAAGTTTACTCAACTAAACAAATGAATTGCCCGAATAATTCTACCTTATTGATTTATCAATTATATTTGCAACCGAAAAAAGAAGGTAATATGAAAAAACAAGAACTTTATAACAAGGTGATCGCTTATTTTCAAAAAACGATACCTGTTGCCGAAACTGAACTTCATTACAATAACCCATTCGAGTTGTTGATAGCCGTTATCCTGAGTGCACAATGCACGGACAAACGGGTAAATATGATCACCCCTCCTCTTTACCGGGATTTCCCGACTCCTGAGGCACTGGCCGCTTCGACGCCGGAAGTGATTTATGAATACATACGGAGTGTAAGTTATCCCAACAACAAGGCAAAACATCTAGTAGGCATGGCGCAAATGCTGGTGAAGGATTTTCATAGCGAAGTACCGGGAACATTGGAAGAACTGATTAAACTGCCGGGAGTGGGACGCAAGACGGCTAATGTCATTCAAAGTGTAGTATTCAACAAAGCGGCCATGGCAGTAGATACACATGTGTTCCGCGTGAGCCACCGCATCGGACTGGTTCCTCAAACCTGCACCACACCGCTGGCTACCGAGAAATATCTGATGAAGTATATTCCGAAGGAGATTGTGCCCACCGCACATCATTGGCTTATTTTACACGGAAGGTATGTTTGTATGGCACGGACACCGAAATGTTCGGAATGCGGATTGAACGGATTGTGCCGGTATTCGTTGAAACCGGCTTTATAAACTAATTCTCATTCCATCGTATGCAAAATGCACATGCGGCGGCAATAACCGTTCAGCATCAGCATGTAATCCCATATGATGACTCATGTGAATAAAATAAGTTTCCCCGGCTCCTATTCTTTGTGCATTGTCCAAAGCCTCCTTCAAATTCTGGTGGGTATTATGAGGCTGGGGACGCAATGCATTCATTACCAACACATCCAGTCCTTGCAACAAATCATATTCAGCCCCGGGCATCGTCAGCATATCGGTAATCCATGCCATTTTGCCGATACGGTATCCCAAAATGGGCAATTTGCCGTGCATTACCCGAAGAGGTGTCACTTCTACTTTGTTTCCTTCGGGATTGCCGATAATAAAAGGAGAACCGGGAACAATTTCCTCTAATGTAATACGGGGAACTCCCGGATAAAGATGTTCGGCAAAACAATAAGGAATACGCTGGCGTAAACGCTCTGCTGTATATTGTTCGGCATAAACCGGCACATCACGAAAACGACAGAAAGGACGCAAATCATCCAAGCCTCCTACATGGTCATAGTGTTCGTGAGTAATCAAAACACCGTCCAACGGTTTGAAATCGTTCAACCGTATCATCTGTTCACGGAAATCGGGACCACAATCTATCAGAATCCGGAGCCTTCCGTTTCTATCAGTCCCGAACAACGCAAACGGTTGTCCCGGGGATCGCTGCTGGTACATACCAGACATTTGCACCCTATTTCGGGTACTCCCGTAGACGTTCCGCTGCCTAGTATTGTAATCTTCATATTATACTTTATATAAAATTCACTTCGGGAGAGATAGCTACCCCGAACTTTTGAAGCACAGACTCCTGTATCCGTCTGGCAAGAGCAATCACTTCATCTCCCGTAGCGCCTCCACAGTTCACCAAGACCAACGCCTGTTTAGAATGAACACCCGCGCGCCCTATTTGTTTGCCTTTCCAGCCGCAACGGTCTATCATCCATGCAGCAGGAATCTTCACCCGATTGCCATCCACTTCATAATGTGGCATATCAGGATACTGTTGCTGTACTATTTCAAACTGCCTGCGTGGAACAATCGGATTCATAAAGAAACTTCCGGCATTTCCCTGCACCCGGGGATCGGGCAACTTGGCTTCACGCACGGCAATAATCACCTTCCTTACATTCTCCAATGCCACCTCACCTCCTCGCTTTTCCAATTCGCCACGCACATTTCCATACTCCAGATTAAAAACCGGCTGCTTACTTAAACGATAAGTGACGTAAGTCACTATATATTTACCTTTCAAATCTTTCTTGAAAATGCTTTCACGATAAGCATAACGGCATTCCTCTTTGGTAAAAATCCGTTTCCTGCCGGTTTCCACCTCGACGGTTTCCACACTTACAATCAAATCTTTGCCTCAACACCATACGCACCGATATTCTGAACGGCAGAAGCACCCACTTCACCGGGAATCAATGACAGATTTTCAGCACCATACCAACTGTTCTTCACGGTATATGCCACAAAATCATCCCACACCTCACCGGCTCCTGCCCTTACCTCTATTTCCTGTTCGTTTTCAGCAACCACCTCATACCCCCGGATAGCCGAATGCAGGACAGTCCCTGCATAATCACCTTTAAAAAGCAAATTGCTTCCTCCGCCGATATGCAACCAGTTACCGGCCATCAGGTTTTTATCCGACAAGATGGATTGCAGCTCTGTCACCGATTCATATTCCACAAACAAAGATGCCTTCACATCCATACCAAATGTATTATGAGGCAACAGAGAATAGTCTTTTATTTCCTTCATTTACAATCAAATCAATCGCTCAGATCCTCAAACTGCATCAGTTTCCATAGACCGTGCCGCCGTTCAAAATAGAGCGTATTATTAAATCCATTGCCAAAACCTTTCATTTCAATCACTTTCGTATTGGAATGCACATTCTCGTTCTGGCCATAGTTCACATTTGTCAAATTCTCACGAGGCAACACAGGCTGGAATGCGAACCATTGTCCGGCCTCCAAAGTCGTTTCCAGTATCTGAAACTCGTCTTCGGGATCAGCAGTCACAAACTTCAACGGTTCGTGCAAACGTGACAACTGGAAAACAGAATCATTGGCAAAACGTTCATAAAACTCAAAGAAGTCCTCCTTACCGGTATCCTCTCTCGGCATATCCGCGAAATCTATAGCTTCCAGTTTCCACAGCCCCTTCAGACGCTCAAAATAGTACCGCTTGATTTTTCCCTTCTTCAAGTAAATCCATTCTATCTTGACACTGGTAAGCCCCGTATCTTTCTCCATTTCCATATCTTCCGCCTTATCGAACAGAACTGTATAGGCATCCTGCCGGCTGAATAAAGGATCGTGTTTCCATTGGTCCTTTTCAATGTGCTCTTTCTTTTCCATTGTATAATACGGCAAAGGGAACACGATGCGTGACAATTGTAACTTTTCATCACTGGCAAAATTGTAGAAAAAGTCGGCAAAACTTTCGTCGGCCGTAGCGGGAACCATTGGTTCTTCCTCTACCGCAGCCATCGCTTCTGTTGTGTCCGGGGGTGCAGTCAGCGAATCAATCTCCTCAGTAAGCGTCTCGAAGGGGTCCATTTTCTTTTTTCCACCTCCACAGGAGCTTATCAGCATAAGCAGACAAACTCCGATTATTAGTTTTCTCATTTTCTATATTTAGAAAAAATCGATGCAAAAATATCGTTTTTTTTAGTTTTCAGCAAAATATATGGGTTTAATTCGCTAACTTTGCGGTCATTAAAAAATAAAGAAGAAACTATGTTAGCTAAAATAGAACAATTACTTCAGAAAATTGAAGCTTGCAAGCAGCCAATGCGGAAGAATTGGAAGCCTTGCGCATTAAATATCTTAGCAAAAAAGGAGCGATTAATGAGTTGATGGCAGACTTCCGCAACGTACCTGCCGAGCAGAAAAAAGAGGTGGGCATGAAACTGAACGAGCTGAAAAACAAGGCTCAGGAACGTATCGCTACATTGAAAGAAGTTTTTGAAACCCAAGATAACGGTGCCGCCGAAATGGATCTTACGCGTACGGCTTATCCCATCGAACTGGGAACACGCCACCCGCTGAGCATTGTAAAAAATGAAATTATTGATATATTCCATCGACTGGGCTTCAGCATTGCCGACGGTCCCGAAATAGAAGACGACTTGCACGTATTCACTGCCATGAATTTTGCCGAAGACCATCCTGCACGTGATATGCAAGATACTTCTTCATCGAAGCCAATCAGGAAGATGTGAAAAAGAACATCGTGCTTCGCACTCACACTTCTTCCGTACAGGCAAGAGCTATGGAACATTCGCAACCTCCTATCCGCATCATCTGTCCGGGACGTGTATACCGCAATGAAGCGATCAGTTATCGTGCCCATGCATTCTTCCATCAAGTGGAAGCACTCTACATTGACAAGAATGTATCATTCACTGATTTAAAGCAGGTATTGCTATTGTTTGCCAAAGAAATGTTCGGCGAAGATACTCAAATCCGTTTGCGTCCGTCCTATTTCCCGTTCACCGAACCAAGTGCCGAAATGGATATCAGTTGCAATATTTGCGGCGGAAAAGGTTGTCCGTTTTGTAAAGGCACAGGCTGGGTGGAAATTCTGGGATGTGGTATGGTGGATCCGAATGTATTGGAAGCCAACGGCATTGACAGCAAAGTTTACTCAGGCTATGCGCTAGGTATGGGTATTGAACGCATCACCAACTTGAAATATCGTGTAAACGATTTACGATTATTCTCTGAAAACGATACTCGCTTCTTGAAAGAATTCGAAGCAGCCAATTAATAATGTGTCAATGTGACCATGTGCTGATATGCCAATTGCCATGCGGAATAGAACGCGGTCAATTGGCATATTAACATATTGCCACATTAGCATATTGATACATTGACATATTAGCACATTATTGCTCATGAAGGACAAGCTGATTACCAAAATTATATAGAAATACTGGCAGCCAATTTTCTATTATTCTTTGGATTCTGGTTATTAATGCCTGTATTACCTTTCTACTTGGCGGAAGTTTTCGACGCTAACAAAACAACTATAGGGGCCGTACTTTCTTGTTACACCATTGCCGCCCTGTGCATACGGCCTTTCTCCGGCTATCTGTTAGATACCTTTGCCCGCAAACCGCTTTATCTGTTGGCTTATTTCACTTTTACCGCCATCTTCGGAGGATATCTCATTGCAGGAACACTCACCTTATTTATTTTATTCCGCATTATACACGGAGTATCGTTCGGCATGGTGACAGTCAGCGGAAATACCATTGTCATTGATATCATGCCTTCTTCACGCCGTGGGGAAGGATTAGGATATTATGGGCTGGCAAACAATATAGCCATGTCCATCGGACCGATGACCGGACTCTTCCTGCATGATGCAGGAGCAGACTATACGCTTATCTTCTGTTGCTCATTAGGTTCCTGCCTGATAGGATTTCTCTGCGCCTCATTGGTAAAGACCACCTACAAACCTCCTGTAAAACGAGAACCTATATCATTGGACCGTTTCATTTTGCTTAAAGGAATACCGGCAGGTTTCAGTTTGTTATTACTATCCATCCCTTATGGCATGACCACCAATTACGTTGCAATGTATGCCAAACAAATAGGTATCCAGGCATCTACCGGTTTCTTTTTCACCTTTATGGCATTGGGAATGGCAGTTTCCCGTCTTTTCTCCGGACGCCTGGTAGACCGGGGAATGGTTACTCAAGTTATTGAAGCCGGCCTGTATCTGGTCTGCTTCTGTTTCTTCGGTTTGAGTTCATGCGGATGGCTGACAACATGGAGTCTGCAATGGACCACTTATTTTCTGTTCACCATAGCTCTTTTACTAGGTATTGGGTTCGGAACCATGTTTCCTGCCTATAACACGCTGTTTGTGAACTTGGCCCCCAACAACCAGCGTGGTACGGCAACCAGCACCTACTTGACTTCGTGGGATGTAGGTATAGGCGCCGGCATGTTATTGGGCGGATATATAGCAGAAATAGCCACCTTCAAGATGGCTTATCTATTCGGAGCTGCACTCACTGTTATCTCGTTATTTTATTTTAGAAGCAAAGTGGCCCCTCACTTCCACCAACATAAGTTGCGCTAATCTTTATATGTCAGCACCATGATATGGGAAAGCCGATCGTTTACAACTGACAATTGGGTTGAAAGAATAAACGAATGGAATAAAGGAGCATTTTCCAACAGAAATGCCGGCAAATAAGGCTCGAAACGTTCCGGGTTGCGGGAAATCTTGTTCATGTCCGCCACAAGCATAAAGGCTGCGTCACGTGAAAGATTAGCTACACATTCATTGAACAATGTCCTGCTATTTCTTTCATATGCCTCTTCCATATAATCTGCCATGGAATCTTTATCAGCAGAAATAATCAAACTATCTTCCCTTATATCTGGAATATTTTTCAATTTTTCGGCCATCTGGTTCACACAACCGCATGAATCAGGCATAAAAGTATCTCCAGTGAGATACACCACATCGCTGTTCATGTGAAAATCAAACTCACTCCAACAGCTACTATTATCCTGCAGGAAAGGCATAGACGGTGTACGTCCGTATAAAGTCAGGAAATTATGCGTTTTCTTTTTCTGCATCGCTTTGGCAAACACGGATCATTGCTCAATGCTTTCTCCTCATCCTCACGCGCATCAATCACTTTCTCTATCAAACTTTTCTGATAACTCACCACATAGAACCCCGCCTCACTATAGACAGCTAGAAAATCATTATTGCCCAACGGATAGACTGCTATATTTTTTCCTCTGTATTTTTCTTTTTTAGGTGAAAAACTTCCCGGAGTTCTCTCTAACAACATATCTCCCAATGTTTCCTTATCATCAGCCCCCATACGGAAATATACCACCTGGTCACGCGGAGTACCCGGAGAATGGAAACTGACCACCACCCGGCTCATCTTACTGCTCAGACCATGAGCAGTATTAGTGGTATATTCGTTCAAACCTCCCAACACATAATTAAATAAACCGGGAAACTGGAAATTACCCAATTCTTCAGAATAATTCAGTTGAGGAAATTCATTCAGAAAATAATTAATATTATCACTCTCCAACACACCGATGCAATCAGCCGGTACAAGTGAGAAGAGATTGATCTCACGACTCTTATCCGTCAGGCTTAATTTAGCAAAGCCGTAAAAGCCCACAGCCGTACAAAACAATACCACTGATAGCACCATACCCAACTTGGCAACTGTCCGCAATCTCATACCCTACCTGTATTTATATTTTTTTGCAAATATAGCAAATTATTTAAGGAAACAAACAAAAATCTTCAAAATTCCACCTTCTTTCTTATTATTCATAAATGGTTCCGGTAGAAAGTTCCAACGCTCCCCATTTAATCATAGCGTTAAATAACCTAACAAAAGAATAAGAAGATAGTTCTTCCGGCCGGATATTTTTTTCTTTTATAATTCCGCTGTCAATCAATGCTGTACGGCAAGTTCCTCTCAACAAAGGTAATTTAGGTGTAAACCAATCCTTACCATCAAACAAGGCAATATTAGCTATGGAAGTATCAGTCAGCAGTCCGCGTCTGACAATTAAAATATCATCCGTTCTCCACGGCAGGCAAAAAGCCGGTTTAAAGCTTCCCTGTCTGTACTTTTATAAGTATAATCTATATCATCCGAATAAACCAACTGCAAAGAATGTACCGGACGCATCTGATAGGCTTCATAACTAATTTCTTTTATTCCACCGCCATCATAAATCACCCTACATTTCATTCCGCTCATCTCCGGTGTCAATTTCAGGTATTCACCTAATTCTATGCCGGCACAGTCTGGCCAGAATGATGAAGGGTATTGTTCAGTCTTTCATTATGATAAGACAAATTACACGCTTTTCCTTGTTCTATCCGTATAGTTTCAATAAATGGGTACATAAATCTTCTGTATCATTTCATTATATTCACTTTGTAAATCACTCTTTGAAGTGATTCCTCCCCCCGCCTTATAATAAAGATTCTCTCCTTCCTGTTCTAAAAAACGGATCATCACCGCACTGTCTAAAGTCCTGCCGTCACAATAGCCCATTATACCCGTATAAAATCCACGCTCATAACTCTCCGCTTCTTCAATAATATCTATCGTCTTGGATTTGGGCGCTCCAGTTATGGAACCGGCCGGTAACAAACGAAATATAATATCTCCTATATGCGACGGGGTAATCATCGGGCAAGACACCACATATTTCGGAGCTTGTCTGAAAGATAGGCCCCTTATTGGTTTCAAGCCGGTCACAATAACGATACCGGACAACTCTCACCTGTTCCGCCACCATACTCAAATCATTACGAATCAGATCTACAATGGTAGCATGTTCGGCAGTTTCTTTAGGATCATCCATCAACAGTTTTTCCGCATCAGGTAAGGTAGCGTCAATCGTTCCTTTCATGGGGAAAGATTTTATCTCGCCATCTTCTATACGAACAAAAATTTCGGGTGAGAAACAGACCAATTTATCTTTCAACCAAAGTCTATAAAGCGCTTTGGAGTACCGGAACACATCCTCCAAAGTAAGATTAGTACTGACAGGAACTTTGCAAGTCAAATTAGCGAGATAGCTGTTACCTGCCAGAATATTCCGTTTTACGATTTCAAAAGCCTGCCGGTAGTCTGCCAAAGACATTGGAACAAAGTTCCAGCCTATCCGCCCACTGTAACTTTCTGTTACAGTATCCACATTTTTCACTCCATTAAAGTTATAACGCAACGGGTAGAATCAATCCGGCTTATTTCCTCTATCAAAGAACACTGCTGTTTATAATCTATAATAAAAAGGAAAGGCTTCCGGCTACCCGCCAACTCATTCATACGTTTTATAGCTTCCGGTCTTTTATATTGTTGCATTTTAGCTGTTAAATTATCTTGTAACAATCATTTTTCAAGGGGAACAAAGTTAAGAATTTAAAGTAAACTGTTATCTTAACATAGAGAAATTCTTTCTTTTACTTGTTTTACTCAATAAGAGATGTAAAGTCAGAACAATAATGCCAGTGACGGTAAAAAATTATGCCGGGAACATCTGTAAAGACAATCCCCGGCTTTTTAATATACTTCAGGTATCCTTCCTTAAAGAGAAAGCTGATTTTCTGAAAAAGGACATACCTTTCCCTACAAAAGAAAAGAAAATCAAGTTTTAAATGAAATGCTAATCACTTAACATCATAATAAATTATCAATTTTCAAACTATTTTTTCAAGAATTTCTCGGCACGTCCCGGAGAAAATAATTCCCACAATGAAGCCACTGTCCATCCCGGAGCAAAAATATCATTATAATAGCCTTTACCATTCTTACCGTAGTCCCAGTTAGTATGCTGGACAACCTCCGGATAATATCCTGTTTTGGCAATACCACATCGATGCCCTTCATAGGGTAACAACTGACGCATTGATGTACTGATTACCTGAGAAAAATCCGAAAAACGCTTTTCATTATATTCTTTTGCCAACCAGTTCAATACGTCAGCGAAATCAAAGATAAAGACATCAATATGGTTATTTTCTACAGAAACATTTCCCCAGCCTCTAGTTTTCAACCCTAAATCACCCAACATCTGACCGGGGGCAAAAGGGACATCCCATGTATAGTACCATGACAATGCAAAATAAGCTGCCTTCCTCGCCAACCCAGCATAATGGGCTCGTTCAGCTCCTTTTGTAGCTAAAGCCAGATAGTAAGCGGCAGTTGACGCATACAAAGATGCCTCTTTATCCTCGCAATTAGCATCCAAAGTAGAAGAAAAATAATCGGACTTCGAAATCAATTCCTTTTCCAAATACTCCACCGTATGTTTTGCACTTGCCAAATACCGTTTATCCTTAAAATATTTATATCCCATAACCAATGGCAAAGTTGCCGAAGGGGTACTTCCCCCACTCTTGTCTACAATAGAAAAGTCATCTTTAAACTTACGAGGAAAACTACCGTCCTTATTTTGTAAATGCAGAAACATATCCAACATACTTTTTATACGCTTTTCCCACTCAGGATGTTTACGACCTTGCAGTCTTTCGTAATTCAAAAAATGAAGCAGGCATATACCCCTTCAGACTGACGGCGGATACTATGAACAGACTCTACAAAATTACGCCTATAATGTACTACTTCATTAAAGAAACCCGTTTCCGAAAATCCATTCTGCAAATAAGAATCAAAAATTTTATAAGCATTCGTCACCAAATCCGTACGACGCTGCTGTTCTCCATATTCCAATGCATTAAAAGCATTCAACAAAGTACGTCCCACAAAACCCACTTCGGCAACATCCGTTTGGTCACAAGTAGCCGTACGCAATTCCACCCCCGAATAATAATGAGTAGGAGTATTTCCGACAAAGCTTTCCACGAAGAAATTACTCATCACTTCCTTCATTTTCTCAGGAGAATAAGGTGTATTTACAATTTGAGGACAGTTTGTATCATAAGAATATTCCCAAATATGCTGCACACATTCTGAAAATCAGCAATTTCCGACTCATGTAATTCCCAAGTCAGAGAAAGACTCTCACCTTTACGTAATAATTGATAGGCCTCAACCGAAGGAGCCAATGTCAATTTACGAATATAAGTTTTAGGAGCTTCCTTGTAAGGAAACCCAAAAGACAAAGAAGCGATACCCGAGAGGTTTTCAAATCCTGTATAACCTATAGAGGTTTTACCAGACAATATCACTTCCCCTTCCTTATGGGTAGTCAAAGCATCCGAAGCCATATTATCCAGCCGGATAACAGAATATGTTTTCCTATTCTTTTCATCAAAAATAGCAGTCAAGGGAGTACTTAAACGGTCTTCACGAACCAACCAGCTATCCGAGGTATGAAAAGACGGCGCTTCTTGAGGAGAACGCAAGTTACGACGATACCAAAATCCAGGCATATAAAACAAACAATCATCATGATGACAACCAGTCATTACCTGCTCACCAAAATTGAAATAAACATCATCCAATGCAGTCATAAAAATGACAATACGCTGGTTGCCGTCTTTTTCTTCAACATTCTGATAAATCACCACAGGTAATTTATCGGCCGCCACCCACTGATATTCAAAATTACTATTATCCAATTGCTGCAAAGTCAGCGGATACCGCTTCGCATCATTACCAGGCACTTTCAAAGCAATGGAAGCCGAAACATTTTCCGGTGTATAGTTCACAGCTTCCGCACAAGTCATTCCTGCCAGACACACCACACTACATACAAAGTTTTTCCAATTCATATTTTTATGTATTTATTAATTACAATACAGGTTTTTCCGATTTCAATGAGGGAGAATCCGTAGCTACCACAGGCCATCCGTCTTTCCAACTTATTTTATCCATCATCAAAACACGCCCTTCAGGATGCTTTGTGGCCACTGCATGATAAAATACCCAATCATTACCCACTTTATCAGTCACAATCTCCGAATTGTGTCCTGTTCCCACAAACGAACTATTCTTATGAATCAACACTTCATGTTGGTTATCCATCATTGTCCTCCCGTTCTTATCAACATAAGGTCCAAACAAATTTTCTGAACGAGCAACTACAGTAGTGTAAGTGCTATTCAATCCTTCACAGCAAGTCCCTATGGAAGCAAAAAAATAGTAAAAACCTTCTTTTTTATGAATATAAGTTCCTTCATAAGCTGTACCAGCCACCTGCCGAGGCTTCTCCCCTTGTTTTACTGAAAGACCGTCCTCACTTAATTCAATGCCATAAATGCCCCGAAAGCTGCCCCAAAACAAAAATTTCTTTCCGGCATCTTCTATATAGAAAGGGTCAATAGAATTCTGTACATTAATCTCGTTACTCCGAAACATCAGACCATGGTCTTTAAATGGCCCCGAAGTTTGTCTGCCGTAGCGCAACCGATACCACAGGTCCACTCACCTCCCCATTTAGACATAGAATAATAAAGTACATACGTATCACCTATCTTATTGATATCCGGAGCCCATAAGCCTCCACCCGGTTCAAAATCAGGACGCGTTCGATCCGTGAATGCTGTACCTACCCATTCCCAATTAATCAAATCCTTGGAACGATGGATCGGCAAATTACGAATATCTTCGGTTGCATACAAATAATAATAACCATCACCACCTTCTATAATAGTAGGATCGGGCAGACTATAATCTATCACCGGATTCCGGTAATAGCTGGTTTTATCACCATCAGGTATTTCTTCTTGCGCAGACGATGATGAGCAAGACACCAAACAAAAGCAGATAGACAGGATCAAATTTTTTCTCATTGCAGTAATTTAGGAGTTATATATTCTTTACTGATTCTCATACGGTCTGTTCCATTCACATTCTCAAAATTTACCGTACCAATATACATAGCACGCGGATGAATATTACTTTTATCTTTGTGGGCATGGAATACAATACGAAGTTTTCCCTCTTTATCAGTGAACATGGCGCTATGCCTACACCTACCAATCCACCAGGATTTTGCAATAATGGATTTTCGTCGTATTTAGCCCATTCCCCCATTATATCGGTAGCTGTAGCACAACCTACACCATAGAATGGACTTTCATAACTATTCGCAGAATAAGTCATATAATAAATTCCATTGTGTTTGAGAATATAAGAACCTTCATTGACTCGAGGCCACACTTCCTCCCAAGCCTGTGAAACATGAATACAAGGGCGCATCGTTTCTTTCTTAAGGGTTATCAAATCTTTTTCCAACTCGGCTATCCATACATTATTCCCATCATTAAAACGGACAAATGACAAATAAGGAGTACCGTCATCATCCATGAAAAAAGAATTATCAATACATTTCTCCTCAACAATCATAGGTTCTTGCTTATTTTGTATAAATGGTCCTACAGGGGAATCTGCCACTGCTACACAAATATGCTCATCTGCCGAATAATACATATAAAATTTACCATTCACTTCATATACTTCCGGTGCCCAAAACCAACGGTCTGCCCATGAATCCTTCTTATTCAAAGCCAGCCCTTTATATTTCCACGTTTTTAAATTATCCGAGATATAAACCTCTATTCCTTCATCCGAGTGAGTACCATAAGCATAATAAGTCCCATTGTGCAACAATATAAACGGGTCACCCAGTGGAACAGGTATTTCCAGCTCTTCCACAATTATTTCATTCACATTCTTATATTCTGAGGAACACGACTGACAAGAAGTCAATGTCCCCAACATCAATAACCAAATAAAAATCAATTTTTTTTTCATAATACTAGTCAGTTTCCTATATGATAATACAATATTCCTTTATATACCGGAGAATAATTTCCAGAACAAAATCCTACACAAGAAGCAGGATAATGAATATCCAATCTCCCTAATTCTCTTCCGTCAACAAAAAGATAGAGCTTATTTCCCCTTCTCACCGCACGGAAATTATAAGATTCCTTTAATTGTTCTTGAATTCCCAACTTATAAATATGCCGTTCCAAATCCTGAGCGTCTTTATTAATAAAACGAATACCTTCCGTTTTTATCGGAGTAAAAGACAAACGATTATAAGCCGGATGCTCTGCCACCGTCGCCCCGCTGTTATTCAATGGATACCATTCTCCCTCATTCAAATATTCTATTGTAAATTTACTAAACATATCGTCTACAAACTCCGCCTTATTCCCTACTTCATGACGGTTCAGGTAAAGGGCATTTATCCATGAAGGCGATATAAAACGATAACATTTTTCGACAAAATCAGTATACTTCACATCAGGATAAACCATTTGTAAATGTTCCAACGGATATTTTTTATCAAGTATCTGTTGTCCTTGTTTTACAACTACCACTTCCAGCATACGCGTGATACCATTAAATTGAGCTTTTACATAGTTATCTTTATCCACATAAACCGGATAGCTTCCTGACATCTTACAATCGGACAAACCTGAAAGTTGAAAACTAAATTCATAATGATCAAGAAAATCACCTTTCAATATTTCTGAATGTTCTTTTAACTGTATCCGGTCATCATCAAATCCGATAGTATAAGTCACCCCTTCGAACAAAGCTTTTTTAGTCCGATCAAATACTCCGGGAACACCGGGTTCCGTCACAGGAATAATCTTTGTAAACAGATGTTTTTGAGGAGATGGTATTTCATCCAACCATACTTTTAAACAATCCTGATTACGTTCAATACGTAAATGATGATAAACACCCCAACGAAAATCTTTAGGCAAAGTGAAATATTCCTCCTTTTCTTTACCATTAATAATGGTACGCAAATACCAATTGTGGTTCTTTGTATCGAAACCGATATAAGCATTATTATCCACATCTTTCCACCACGCAATGATACCAGCATCTCCATCTGTTTTGACTGCTGTTTCAAACATATAAGTTGTAGAAGGTTTCACTTGTTGCAGCACTCCAAAAGAAGGTGTTTCCCCTTTCATTGAAAAAGTGGGCAAAGAAGGTTCCGGATGATAGCCATCTGTACAAGGACCGGTTATTCCTTCAACAAATAATGTTTTATTAAAGAAATGAACACGGTTAATATACTGCCCCCTACACTCATTATTTTTATTAGCCATATATATAAGCCACCATTCAAATCCATTGGGCCCCCTTAAAATATTAGGTTGTCCCGGGGTCATCAAAATATCATCCGCTGTTTCACTCCTCATATCAAACAAAGAAACATCAAAAAATTGGGCACGCCCTTTATTTGTTTCTACAGCAAGCAAGTTCTCTCCTTTTTTCAGAAGCTCTCGTTGCTTTTCATCAAGGTTTACCATACAATAATCCCGTCCCTGTTTTTCGTAAATCAATGTTCCATTCAAATATATTTTTGTATCTCCGTCATGAGCAACCCTGAGTGCTAAATTTCCCACCTGTTTGCCAACAAAAAAAAGATTTACGTAACCACAATGAAGGAGATGTCCACCAAGTACCTAAATGACGAGTGGTAGATCCTTTTATCTCTTTAGATGAGAATCCACATTCTCCTTTCTTCCAATCGGAAGCCTGATATACCGGAAGCATCCAACCGACTCCAGGATTATTTTCTGTATAATCAAACAATGGCTCATAAGTGATGCCATATCGTAAAAGATCCACATAATTCTCTTCCAGTAGAATTTGATTAGAATTTACTACCGGATAGCTATATTTATTCCCATTTTGAAAACTTAAAGGTGAGTCTGCCTCCGCAACCCCCAATTGATAATTCCCCCACTCAGTAGAGGTATGATTGGCATTATACATCAAATAGTATCGGTCTCTGTATTTCATCACCCAAGGTCCCTCTGCCACTCTGTTATCCATGGTCTCCCATGTATCCGGCAATGATGCAAACAAGCACACTGGTTCTCCGGCAAATTCCGCCGGATTCTTCATTTTACGTCCCCAAATAGTATTTCCATCAGTAAAACGCACCATATACATATATAATTGTCCGTCATCATCTTTAAAAACCTTAGGATCAATGCGATTATCCATCCAAGTTTTTTTATCAGGCTCTATATAGGCCCCAACACATTTTTACTTTGAGCATGTACAATGTGAACAGCATGCTTATCCTTACCCCAATAATTGACAGACCAATATAAGTGAAAATCACCATTCAAACAAAACATATCATTGGCGTGAATCTGCTCATTACCGGCACCACTTCCTTTACTCCAGCCATTATCCATAGTCACGACATGAACAGGTTTACCCCAATGAACCAAGTCGTCGGAAACATAAAAATCCCCATTGGTAAATACTCCACCTATATAATACTTACCATTATATTTCATCACACCGGCATCCGCTACTCCGGGAAGCACCGGATTCTGTATGTTTTGCGCGAATAAAGTACCGCAACAAGCAAAAGCACAGAAGATCAGTATTTTTTTGCAGACAAGCATAAATGATACTAGTTAAATAAAGACTATGCCGGAAGTATTATAAAAAGAAAAAACACTCCGACACAGTCTTTCTTTTTTATTAATAATTAGGATTCTGAGTTAGTTGAGGAACATCATCAATCTTACTGATTTCAACTTCCGATGTAGGGATAGGCATACGTTTGTGTTTGCCAATCACAAAATTGTTGAAGTCCTTGTCACGAGCTTTCAGCTCGTCAATACCAGCCTGTGAATCAAGCAATCCCCAGCGCTTCAAATCCGCCCAACGCCAGCCTTCGAAACAAAGTTCCAAAGCACGTTCCATCTGAAGACGTTTGATAAAGACCTCCTTTGAACTTAAACAATCCTTCCACCGACTATCTTTCAGTTTGGATAACCCTGCACGTTCTCTTACCTTATCAACATAAACAGCCGCATCAGAAGCCGAAGTTCCAGTTTCAACCAAACACTCCGCATAACTCAATAAAACATCAGCATACCGCATAATACGATAATTATTACGTGCGAAATAGTCTTCACGTTCACGATAGTAAGAAGTATTGTATTTGCGAATATAACAATCCTCTGTATCCTGTCCCCACTCATCAAACCATTGTGACGCATCTTCATTGGCATAGTATTTTTTTGACTGATCAGGAAAATCATCTCCAAAATGTTTATAAAGAATACTATTGTATAAACGCAAGTCATTTCTGCCATCAACCCTTCTCTCTTTCAAGAACTCATCTACTAGCCAACGACGCGCTTTACCATCGCCCCAACCCGTACCATGAGTGCCACCGGTGCATAAAACTGAGTACGCTGGAAACCAAAGGCCATACTGGCATCATTGCCTGTGCCCCCTTATTTGATCATCAAACTGAATTTCAAATATTCCCTCCTGATTATTTTCATTCAAATCGGTAAAATTGTCTTCACGGTTATCAAGCAAACCATACAAAGAGCCTTCCCTATCAATCAGCCATTGCAACTGTTCTTTGGCCCTATCATATTTATGTTGTTGCATATAAGCCTTGCCCAACAAAGCTTTAGCAGCACCTTTTGTCGCTCTGCCTAAATCTGCCGCATCCCATGCCTCCGGCAAATTCTCCATTGCAAACGTAAGGTCTTTTTCTATCTGATCCCAAATTTCCTGTTCTGAAGCGTCCTTAGGTATGTAATCAGCATTTTGAGGTTCAAGAACTAATGTCCCTTTCTCCCACAAAAGATTTATCTGAAAATACCACAGAGCACGCAAAAAGGAAGCCTGTGCTAAAAGTTGGTTCTTTTGAACCTCATCCATTTCAATCGCAGGCACATTAGCCAAAACCTGATTACAACGAAAGATCCCTACATAAAAATGCTCCCAATGTACCTTATTACCCTCATAGAAATCATAATTATTATAAAGAAAACGCGTCCAGTCACCTAATTCTATCCAAGGAGACGAACTCCATCCTTCATCTGATGACAGATCGTAACGAAAAGACAACCAACGCATCCAAGTCCCTTCTTTATATAAGAAACTGTAACAAGCATTTACTCCAGCTTTTGCATCATCCGCCGATTTCCAAAAAGTAGTATTGGTTACTTCATTCGGATTTTCTATATCCAATAAACTTGAGCTGCATCCAGTAGCACACAAAGCCAAGACACCAGCAAATAAAAATCTATATATTTTCTTCATATCAGTATACTAATTTATAAGTTAAAAGGTCAAATCCAAGCCAAACATAACAGAACGAGTATTAGGATATGAAAAACTATCCGTTCCACTATTCCAAATATTAGTGTTTATAAAATCAGGATCAAGCCCGGAATAGCCTGTAAAAGTGAGCAGATTACTACCGGTAGCATATAAACGAAGTTTGTCAATACCCAAATTCTTCAACCATTCCTTTTTAAGATTGTATCCGATAGAAATATTTTTCAGTCTGAAATAAGAACCGTTTTCAAGGAAACGATCCGCATCCCATGAATTACGTTGGTCACCATAAATTATACGTGGCGTATCAGAATTCTGATTTACCTGATAAGGTTCTTCTCCCTTCTTGAAGCGAAGATAATTGGAATTGTCCGAGAACAAACGTCCTTGCCATTTGGATACATTATAAATTTTATTACCCAATTGCCCATTCCACATCATACTGAAATCAAAGTCTTTCCATTCAGCATTCAAGACCAATGACATTTGCATCTTTGCCCACGGACTTCCGCAAAATTGACGGTCATCCGCCGTAATCTGTCCATTATTATCCGTATCAATATATTTCACATCACCTAATTGCGGACGTTTCCCGGAAATCATAATAGGTTCGCCATCAGGAGTTACATAATTATCTATTTGTTCTTGTGTTTTAAAAATCCCATCGGTTTTATACAAAAAGAATTCTGCCAACGGACCATTCAACCTCGTTCTTGCCTGACCTGAATCAATAAAAGGTTTTTCATATCCTAAACTTAATACTTTATTACTCAAAGTTGTAATATTCAACAATGCACCATATTTGAAATCTGAAACTTGATCTTTCCACCCCAAGCTCAATTCAAATCCACGATTGCGCAAACTAGCCGCATTTGCTTTAGGTGCCCCTTCTTGATTACCGGTAGAGATGGCAATAGGCATTTCCGTCAAAACATCCTTAGTCTTTGAATGATAATACTCGGCACTGAAAGTCAAACGTGAATTGAGAAAACTAGCGTCAAAACCAATATTTACGGTTTCTTTGGTTTCCCAAACAAGATTGGTATTCACTAATTTTACTTGAGTGGCTCCAGGTACAATAGCTCCACCAAATACCGTCACAATGCTTTGATTAATAGTACCAACATAATCCCAATCACCGATAGAAGCATTACCCAAACGCCCCCAATTTCCCCTGATCTTCAAATCATCAATCCAAGGTACCTTAAAGAAACTTTCCTTAGAAATTCTCCAGGCAGCAGAAACAGAAGGAAAATTACCCCAGCGATTTTCCTTAGCTAAACGAGAAGTACCATCCCGACGGAAAGTAGCTGTCAGATAATATTTGTCATCATAAATATAATTAACACGTCCCAAATAAGAGATCATGGCATTCTCACTAATACTATTAGTATTCTGTTGGTTACTTTGTCCAGCATTTAACACTGTCAGATAATCACCATTACCTAACATAGGAAAATTAAGACGGGAAGCCCATAACCCCTCCCACTCATGATGTTGGTAAGTAGTACCTAATACTGCATCGACATGATGTTTTCCAAAATCCTTGTTAAAATTCAACGTGTGCTCAATCAGCATATTATAAGTATTATCACGTGCTTTCTGGCTCTCCGGATCACGATGTTCCTGATTTTGTTGCCAATTACCTTCACCACGAAACCATGAATTTTCATAGAAATACAAGTCAACGCCCCCATTGAACTTATAAGAAAGAAACTCGAAAGGTTTGAACTCCAACCACAATGAACCATTCAGACGATTTTGTCTCATATGGCGTTTTTCCAAATTTTCACGTGCAATGGGATTTACACCGAAAGTATTATATTTAGCCGCATCTCCATATCCATAACCACCTGGATTATTCTCATCATAAACCGGAATAGTAGGCATCATACGTAAAAAGTCATTATAAGTATTTGTCTGGTTCGGATCTGTATTAGTTAATGAGTAGGCCAAGTTCTCACCGAATGAAAACCAACCTTTTTTCCCCTGTGTGTTAACACGGAAACTATAACGATCAAACGTATTTCCATAAGATACACCATCATTATTATAGTAACCAGCTGAAACAAAATAACTACCCGAATCTCCACCACCGGATAAAGATACATTATAATCCTGTACCAAAGCTGTCTTCAATACCTCATCCTGCCAATTGGTATCATATTCGGAATGCTTCTGAGTTGTTGTTATGGAGCTATACCATCTTTTATCGCTTCTTTATAAGCTATATCATTATATTTAATGTACTCTGCCGCATTCATCAAATCAAACTTCGGACTCCATTCCAATGTTTCTTTCACACTCACATTCACCTTCATAGGACCACTCACCCCTTTCTTAGTAGTAACAATAATCACCCCATTAGCAGCACGAGAACCATATATAGCGGCAGCGGAAGCATCTTTCAAGATCTGAATAGATTCAACGTCAGCCGGATTAAAGTCAACTCCCGGATCAGTTATCATCCCATCGACCACCCACAACGGAGCATTATTACTTAATGAACCCACACCACGAATTTGAATAGAAGCATCCTCACCTGCTCTACCACTACTACGAACGTTTACACCTGTAGCAAGCCCCTGCATCTGACTGACAAGTGTTCCAGCTGAGCTTTTTTTCATCTCTTTGGTATCAACTACTGCTACTGCACCCGTCAGATCAGATTTCTTCACAGTCTGATAACCAATTATAACCACCTCTTCCAAAGCCTTGGAATCATCCTTCATTATCACGTGCAAAGGTTTTCCCTTGTAAACAATCTCTTGGAGGGTCATCCCTATATATGAGAAAACCAATGTTTGTCCATTTTCTCCAGTAAGAGTAAACTTACCATCCAAATCAGTAGTAGTACCGGTAGAAGTACCCTTAATAACCACATTCACACCAATTAAAGGCAGGTTGTCTGTGTCTACTACGGTTCCGGTCATTGTTACGTTCTGCGCATAAGCAGTCATCGTAAAAATAGTCAGAAAGAAGACTAATAATTTTTTAATCATTTTTTATAGAATTAGATTTGTAAAATTGTGCGGAGATTTCAGTTCCGCTTTTTAATTAATCACAAGTATGTATCATAAATATACATACAACAGATAGAATTTGAAGGTCACATTCTTGTTATGTCATAGGCATTTCTTTTTTCACAGTATTACATGAATCATATTCTCAACTTTTTGTGATGCAAATGTATTCCAAACTCCCCGAATGTGCTAGAACTATTCAACCAATTAATAGAATAATACATTCAAAAATCGCCCTCAGGAACTATTCTGAGGGCG
>ENA-OQEX01000167-OQEX01000167.1-human-gut-metagenome-genome-assembly--contig:-NODE-167-length-39005-cov-9.534081_pt1 | contig 39005 bp, 46 predicted proteins | sample MGYA00242802_ERZ504649 | MGnify/ENA primary metagenome ERZ504649 (study PRJEB26092, sample SAMD00036194) | human gut metagenome | host: Homo sapiens | study: EMG produced TPA metagenomics assembly of...
GGCTCCCGTTGGGGCAAGAATCCGTTGGAACACAGCGTTTCTTCTCTCGCATCGGTATGTGGCTTGCGGCACTAGAAGCAGGCTCTGTTTGGTAGTAGACGAGATCGAATCCAGTATGCACCGCTGCTGACAAGGCATCTGATCGAGATGGTGCAGGATGCCGCTATCAATACAAACCATGCACAACTCATCTTCACCACGCACGATACCGGACTTCTCGACCTGACGTTGCTGCGGCGCGATCAGATCTGGTTTGCCGAAAAGGACGAAAAGACCATGCAGACCGATATTTACGCCCTGACCGAGTTTTCTCCCCGGAAAGGTGAGATTATTTCCAAGGGCTATTTACAAGGTCGCTACGGTGCGATTCCGTTCATTGGAGGTAATGCAGTATGGGCAGAATAAAAGAAATCAGCCGCAGGTCTGTCCACGCCAGAAAGCGCAACCCAGTGGTGTATCTTATCTGCGAGGGTAGCGAAACGGAAATTCGGTATTTCAAGCGGTTTCGCAGCCGGGGCTGTAACATTGACATCATCCCGATTTCTTCGCAGTATATGGAGTGTTGAAAAAGCGTTTTGCAAAAACGCGCAGCCTGCATCGGTACGGTGCAGATCTGAAAGGGTTTGGGATTTCCAACAAGCATTTTGCAACGCAAAATGGTCTTTGTATATACGAAGACACTGCTTGCCACTGCTATGAACGCCTTTTGAATTGCAAAATGATTTTTCAGTTGCTATACTGGGCTTATCAAAGTTTTTTCGTGAGGACGCCGCAGTGACCGCACAGACAATGCAAATCGGAAACAGACCTTGCCGCATTTACGGCGAAGCCATGCAGAATACCTGCTGCTCCAAATGACAGGCGAACATGAGTTGCAGAGCATAGACCATGAAGTGGCTGCTATTGCACAAAGCAGCCGGAATTTTCTGTTTGCGGCCATTCCAGTGGAAAGCTGGAACGATGCACTTTCTCCGTGGGAAGCCCCTGCTGTGTGGGGAAAGCAAGGGTTCGGCGGCAAAGCCGGGGAGACATTGTGCCTCCTGACAGAGCAGATCATTCCGTCACTGAAACAACAGTTTGATCTCCCGGAAAACGTCAAAATCATTCTGGGCGGCTACTCGCTGGCCGGATTGTTTGCATTGTGGGCATCCACCCAGACTGATCTGTTCTATGGTATCGCCGCCGCATCTCCCTCGGTGTGGTTTCCGGGCTGGATGGAGTTTGAACAGCGGCACCCGATGCAGGCACAGCGTGTTTATCTGAGCCTTGGTGACAAGGAAGAGCACACGAAAAACGCTGTCATGGCTGCGGTAGGAGATAACATCCGCACCCTGCACAGCCGACTTATAGCGCGCGGTGCAGACTGCACCCTTGAATGGAACAGCGGCGGGCACTTTAAGGACGCTGATTTGCGTACCGCGAAAGCATTTCGGTGGGTGATGGAGGATATGTGATGAATATTTTGATTGATGCAGATGGCTGCCCGGTGGTCGATTTGACTTTGCAGATTGCAAAGCAGTTTGATGTTCCTGTTATCATCCTGTGCGACACCGCTCACCAGATTGAGCGGGAAGGTGCGCAGACGCTGGTGTTCGACAAAGGAGCGGACAGCGTGGATTTTGCTCTCGTCAACCGGGTAAAACCGGGAGATGTGGTTGTGACGCAGGACTACGGACTGGCGAGTATGTGCCTTGCCAAGTGCGCCCGGGTGCTGAATCAGAACGGTTTGGAATACACCGCCGACAACATGGAAGCTCTCATGCTGCGGCGTTATGAAAACAAAAAGCTCCTCCGTGCCGGGAAGCACCCCAAGGGGAGCCCAAAGCGGACGAAGGAGCAGGATGTGGCTTTTTCAACCCATTTCAAGGCTATTTTAGAAGCCTCACGAAGGCTCATGCTTTAAGCAGTTCTCGTTATACGTGGTGTGTGTGCTTTCTGTTAGACTAGAACAACGGGTGCTGCTATATTTAAGCAGCACCCGTTGTTTTGCTTGCTTTTTCACGATTTTTGCGATTTACGCGTATGCTGCTATTGACTTTTGCTGTGATTGGATGTACTATACAATCAAGTGATTACTTCCAACAAAAGAAGGGTAGGCAATATGAGAGTCAACAAAGGTTTGATGATAGCAGCAACATTTGATCCGACCAAAAGAACCTCCTTGATAACTGTAGCAGATATGTGTCGTAAAATTGAGGAGAACTCGATTTCTTTGCCGTTGTATCAGCGAGATATCAGTTGGACACTTCAGAAGTGTATCGATCTTCTTAATTATCAATTGTGGGGAAAGGCTCCGGTTTCTCCTATTTCTATCAATGTTATAAATACTGTGGATAGTGCTGTTCCGCAAGTTTCCTTTATAGATAGAGAAATCATCTCAACTATTGAACGCGGTCAATACTCGGTCGTGGATGGCCAGCAGCGTTTAACCACTAACTATAAAGCATATTGTAATCATGATGATTTTCGAAATATCGTGTTAGACTTAGGAAAAGGCGAGTTCACAGAGGTGCGTGACTCTATCAGGAGTAATCAAATTCCTGTTGGTATCCTCTTAAATAAAGAGGATACCAAATTATTTGAGTATACTAAGGCTAAAAGTGCACTTGGTTCTGCCGATGTCTTGTCTGTGCTCCTTCAAGTACGCAGCAAAATGAGAAACTATAATTATACTCTTAATTCGGCTGAAGACCTAACTGAGGATGAACAAATTGAGTGGTTCGAAGTTCTAAACAATGCTGGCAGCCGAGTAAGTATTATTCAAATGCGCTTTTCTAAACTGAAAGCTCATGGAATTGATATTTATAAACAGTACACAAACCTCTACCGTACCCGTGTATATGAAGCAGGTACGAAGATTTTTTCACTCCGCAAAAAACCAATGTTTCTTACCCAGTTGCAGCATTAAATCCTGCGTATGAAGTTATCACTCAGAAGCCTCATTCCGGAATTATGCTCCTATTCCTTCTGATACTAAGGAAAATCAACTTTGTAACCTTTCTCCAGAACAGCTTACACAATGCTTTTCTATGACTTTAGCTGCACTCGATCGCACTTTAGACTTCATCAATGAGAACACACCCACTCAACTTCCTCGCATTGATTATATTAATTATTTATTAGGATATTTTATCTTTCATAACGAAGTTTTGACCGAAGATAACAAGGAAAAACTTCTTCAGTGGATGGATAATGTTGATTTCACCAACAAGTCCAATTCTGAACGACGTGATATTTTCACCGCATTGATCACCTAATAATTTTATCTAATTTATCAATAGCAGCCATCTGCATCTACCTTGCAGACGGCTGCTATTTTTGTGACTTTTTTGTTGACTTTTGGAGACACGGGTGCATTTTGGTCGTCCAACTGGGTTCGGATATGAAGGCTTCTTTTAGGAACTCACTTCTGTCTGCTTGTTACAATTCGGTTACAGAACGGTCTTGAATGCTACGAAACAGCCCTTTTCGTGGGCTCGTATATAGAGAGGTATTTCTTCGGAGTATCTTCTTTCACGAAGGTTTGCTTGTACTCGTATGATTATTATGACAATTCCATTTAATAGCAGACGCACGATTTGCAAATGCAAATTGCGACTTTTTTGTTAATTTTCAAAAACATTGCTACGTTTTGGCCTTTTTCGTCGGCTACCAAGTGAGAGCATCTTCTTTCAAGAGTGCTTCGACTTTGGACACGCTCACTGTTGCAAATTGTCTACCTCAGTTGGCTGCTCGACAAACTGACGATATTTTAACTCGGCGGTTGTTTCAACTATATTTTTCAAGAACTTTTCAACAAATTTCTTTTTCAGGTTATATTTTAGCCTTTTTCGTCGGCTACCAATTAGAGGGACAATTTTTCGGAAGCCTTAAATTCCGAGGATTTTCTATATAACTCCGTTCTTTGAAAACAGAATAGTTCAATCGTCCGGTACTTCACAAAAGGTACTTCTGTAACTCGCAGCCCGGTCATAACGAAGACGGGGTGGCTGAAATGCCAATGGTGCGGTACAAGCCCGCCGCCGGACGATTCCCCACTCCTAGGGAAGTCGAGGACCAATATGGGAGACCTTAACTTATTAACGCAGACGGGTTTGAACTCATCTGCGATGGGGGAGCTGGAATTGCTGCCAGTTCTCTTTACATTGTCACCTGACCGCCGCTTTGCCGCAAAGGATATAACCGCAGGTGACACATTTTCCGACCTTAAACTACTTATACAGAAGGAGCGCCTATGAAGTTTAACGATCCCTATTCCCAGATGTTTCCCGGCTACCCCGATGCCCTGAGCCTTCAACAGGCATCCGAAATGCTCAACCTGAACCGCCACACGGTAGGGGAGCTGATCCGTTCCCGCCGCCTGTTTGCGCTGCGGATCGGACGCACCTACCGCATCCCGAAGCTGAGCGTCATCGAGTTCTTGCTCACCGGCAGAGTGCGTTTCCGGCTGGAAATCCGCCGCTAGATGTGGTATGCTGTGATTGCAGCAACGGACAGCGCGCCTGTTAAACCACAAGGAGGTTTATGATGAAAACAACAGGGTCTGTCCAAGAGAAAAATGGACGTTTCTATTTCGTACTCAACCTTTACGATGCCAATGGCAAACGGAAGATCAAGTGGATCTCCACCGGTCTGACTGTGCGCGGCAACAAGCGCAAGGCCGAGGCCATGCTCCACGAAGTCCTGCTCCACTATGATGAGACCGGGGAGCTGCCCACGGGGCGGGGAGGCACCTACGAAAAAGTAGATGCTAAAACCGCCAAGCCCCTGCCGCTGCCCTCCAGCCCGTCAACAAATCGGAGATGTTGTTTCTGGACTATCTCAACGAGTGGGTGCAAGTCCATAAAGCATCCATCCAGCCTGCAACCTTTATCAGCTACAATCGGATGATCACCGGGCGCATCACGCAGTATTTTGAGCCGCTGAGCCTGAAGCTCTGTGAAGTCACGCCGCAGGTACTGGACGAATTTCAGGAGAAGATCCTGCTGGATGGCTGCACCACCAACACCGTCATCCACTACCACGCCATCTTCGGCAAGGCGTTCAAGGATGCCGTGCGCAAGGACTATCTGGAAGTCAATCCGATGCTGAAAGTTGACCGGCCCAAGAAGAACAGCTTCCGCCCCAACTTCTACACCAAGGACGAGGTCCAGCAGCTGCTGGAAGTCTCGCAGGATGACCCGCTCCACCTGTGCATTCTCATCACGGCCTACTACGGTCTGCGCCGGAGTGAGGTGCTGGGGCTGAAATGGTCGTCCATCGACTTTGAGCGGAAATCCATGACCATCAACCACAAAGTCACGGAACAGCGGGTGAACGGCAAGTATGTCCCGGTCGTCAGCGATGTGATGAAGAACAAGACCAGCTGCCGCACTCTGCCGCTGATCCCGGCTGTGGAAGCCGAACTGCTCAAGCAGAAGGAAAAGCAGCAGCTTTACCGCAGGCTGTTCGGCAAGAGCTACCGCACCGATTATCTGGACTTCGTCTGCACCGATCAGGAAGGCAAGCTGCTCCGGCCCAACTTCGTGACGGAGCACTTCGACTGGCTGCTTCGGAAGTATAGCTTGCCCCGCATCCGCTTCCACGATCTGCGCCACAGCTGTGCCAGCCTGATGGTGATGAACGGCGTATCTATGAAGCAGGTTCAGGAATGGCTGGGGCATAGCACATTCTCGACTACTGCCGATATCTATGCGCATCTTGATTACAAGAGCAAAGAAGGTTCGGCAGGAGTTATCGCTGGGCTGTTAGAAACGAAAAAGTGAAAAGGCCACTATGATTTCTCATAGCAGCCTTTGCCAAACGTGTATTTATGTAAAAGTCTATTAGACCAGTATAATCGCATGCGGGACTCGAACCCGCGACCCCAGCCTTATCATGGCTGCGCTCTATCCAGCTGAGCTAATACGGCAGAAAAACGCACTACCGAGCGAAATCGTTCGATAGTGCGTTCTGGCGGAGAGAAAGGGATTCGAACCCTTGCCCGGCGATTAACCGGCTACCGCATTTCGAGTGCGGACCCTTCGACCTCTTGGGTACCTCTCCGTATACATATCAGATAATGCTACAATTTGTATTGTAACATTATCTTGATTCCGAATGATAAAGCTGTTAGAATATTGTTAGAAAACGCATCGTTCAGACAGGTTCCGAAGCCTGTCAGGACATCAAAATTGACGTCCCCTCGTGTGATATGGAGGCATCCGGCGAAGCATCCACTTGGATTTCGAGTCGTTCTCGTTACGACCGCTTCGATACATCTCCATATATTAGCCTTTACAGTATAGCAAAAAAGCGGTTTTCCGTCAACACTTTTCTCCCGTTACGGCACGGCTGCAAGCCATACGCAGCCGTGCGTTTTGCGTTTTTGGGGCAGAAAGCGCGGTTTCTTTGCAAAAAAGGCTGTTCTTTTGGGCGGGAGCGAGTATAATAGGAACGATATTTTTCAAATTTGAAGTACAGAGGAGAGCATTCCAATGGCACAGGCAAAACAAGATATGGGCACCGGCAGCATCAAAAAGCTGATGCTGCAGCTCATGATCCCCGCCGTGGTGGCGCAGGTGGTGAACCTGCTGTATAACATCGTGGACCGCATTTACATCGGCCACATTGCGGGCATTGGCGCGGCAGCGCTGACCGGCGTGGGGCTGTTCACACCCATTCTGATGCTGCTGAACGCTTTTGCCATGCTGGTGGGCGCGGGCGGCGCGCCGCGCACCGCCATTGCTCTGGGGCAGGGGGACAGGCAGCAGGCCGAAAAGATCGTCTCCAACAGCTTTACCATGCTGCTGCTCTTTTCGGTGGTGCTGACCATCGGCTTCTATGCCGGGGCACCGGTGCTGCTGCGGCTGTTCGGTGCCAGCGATGCCACCCTGCCGTACGCCCTGAGCTACAGCCGCATCTACATTGCAGGCTCGGTGTTCGTGCTGGTGGTGCTGGGCATGAACCCCTTTATCACCACGCAGGGCTTTGCCAAGACCAGTATGCTTACCACCGTGATCGGCGCGGTGATCAACATTATCCTCGACCCCATCCTGATTTTCGGGTTCGGGCTGGGCGTGCGGGGCGCGGCCATTGCACGGTGCTCAGTCAGGCCGTGGGCGCGGCATGGATCATCCTCTTTCTCACCGGCAAAAAGACCATCCTGCGCCTGCGCAGAGACTACCTGCGCCCGGAAAAGCAGATCATTCTGCCGGTGCTGGCGCTGGGCATCTCTTCGTTTGTGATGCTCTCCACCGAGAGCCTGCTGTCTATCAGCTTCAGCTCCAGTCTGGCGCGGTACGGCGGCGATGTGGCTGTGGGTGCCATGACCGTCATCACCAGCGCATCCCAGCTGTGCACGCTGCCCATTCAGGGCATCTGTCAGGGCGGACAGCCGGTGATGAGCTTCAACTTCGGCGCAGGCAAGAAGGCCCGCGTCAAGGAAGCCTTCCGTTTTCAGCTGACGCTGTGCGGGGCCTACACCTGCTTGTTCTGGCTGTTGATGATGCTGTTTCCCGGCGCGGTGGCAGGCATTTTCACCTCGGACACCGCACTGATCCAGTACACCACGTGGGCCATGCGCATTTACATGGCGGGCATTTTTGCCATGGGCTTCCAGATCGCCTGCCAGCAAAGCTTTATGGCGCTGGGGCAGGCTAAGGTCAGCCTGCTGCTGGCCTGCCTGCGCAAGATCATTCTGTTGATCCCCCTCATCTTCATTCTGCCGCATGTTTTGCCGGATGCAGTGTTCGGCGTGTTTCTGGCCGAGCCGGTCAGCGACATTCTGGCCGCCACCATCACCACCATCACCTTCTTTGCCCGGTTCGATAAGATCCTCGACCGCGGCGCGGCAAAGGTTTGATTTTTTTGTATGCAGAAAGGGCATCTGCCGTTGGCAGATGCCCTCGCTGTTTATTCGGGAAACCCTGACCGGCACTGAAAAATCAGTCCATGTTCAGAGCGCTCTTGAGGTTGTTTTTGTAGATATCGGCCTTGGCACCGTAGATGATCTGCACACCATCTGCGACCTGAACGACGCCGTTTGCACCCGTCTTCTGCTTCCAGTCAGTATCCGGCATAACGAGAGCCTTGTCTTTGACTTTGACGCGCAGTCGAGTAAAGCAGGCATCCACATGCTGGATATTGTCTGCACCACCCAGACCTTCAATGATGGTCGCCATCATCTCGTCGCTCATTTTCTTGTCCAGCTTCTTGACCTCCTGGCCATCATCTTCGCGGCCGGGAGTCTTGTAGTTGAACTTGGTGATCATGAAGCGGAAGGTGAAATAGTACAGGAAGAAGCAGGGAATGCCAATGATGAACACCCAGATCCAGTTAGAGCCTTTATCCGCCTGCATGATGCCATTGAAGATCGTGCTCAGGAAAGGGCCGCCGAAGGAACTGGGCCCCGGGATATTCACCTTGCAGATGTAAGTCAGCAGGTAGGCCAGACCTGCATAGCCAGCGTGCACCACGAACAGCAGCGGAGCCGCAAACAGGAAACTGTACTCAATGGGCTCGGTGATGCCAGTGAAGATGGAGGGATGATGGCTGCGATCAGCAGCGCCTTGACCTGAGGCTTACGCTCCGGCTTTGCGCAATGGTACATGGCCAGAGCCGCACCGGGCAGACCAAACATAGCAAAAATAACCTTGCCGTTCATGATAAAGCGGGTAATGTTCACGTCAAACATGGCATCCGGAGAAGCAGCATGGCGTTGTAAATGTTCACCGCGCCTTCATACAGCGTGCCATCAATGACCATGGAACCGCCAAGGTTTGTGAAGAAGAACGGAGTGTAAATAAAGTGATGCAGGCCAAAAGGCAGCAGCGCACGCTCTGCCAGACCATAGATCACACTGCCTGCCATGCCAGTGTCATAAATGATCTCGCCCATAAAGCCCAGACCGGTCTGAACGAAGGGCCACACCACAGACATTACCAGACCCAGCGCAGAGCAGGCCAGCAGCGAGATCATCGGCACGAATTTTGTGCCTGAGAAGATGCCCAGAACCGGCGGCAGCTGAATATTATAGTATTTGTTATGCAGCTTTGCAACCAGCAGACCCACCAGAATACCGCCGAATACACCGGTGTCAAGCGAAGCGATGCCCATGACCATGGACTGGCCGGTCTTCATCGCCGCAGGTCCAGAATGCCCAGACTGGTCAGCAGGATATTCATCACATTGTTCATGGCGAGGAAACCGATCACGCTGGACAATGCCGCGATGCCCTTTTCCTTTTCTGCATAGCCGATGGCAACGGAAACAGCAAAAATGATTGGAAGATAGGAGTTAATGGTATTGCCCATGGCCTTGAGCAGATTAAAGAACAGCTTGACATAGGTATTGCCCAGAACCGGCCACAGTGCCACAATGTTCTTTGTCGTGAACGCAGAGCCAATGCCCACCAGAATACCTGCGATGGGCAGGATCATGACAGGCGTCATTAGAACTTTTCCCAGTTTCTGGAACTGTGAAAAGGTAACTTTCTTCTCTCTCTTCTCCATGATTTACCTCCTGAGGATCTCAGTGCAGTTCGGGCCAGTAGCCTTATTGGCTTCGATCATCTTATCCAGGATCTTGCGTGCCACCTTGGCAGAGGGAACTGTCTTGTTCATCGTGAATGCTTCCAGTGCCTTCTGGTAGGAGTGTTCAAAATAAGCATCCACGATCAGCTTTTCCGAAGAGACCTGCTGCATCATCATGCCCAGCTGGAACTGGGGGATATTGCCGATGGTAACAGGCTCCGGGCCCCACTTGCGCAGGTAGCAGGGAACTTCCACCATGGCATCATACGGCATCTGCGGGATGCAGCCCTTGTTTTCCACAATGACCAGATAGCGGTCCGCATTGTTATAGCAATGGAACATGCCACATCCACAATAAAATCGCCAAAAGCATTGAACAGATTCAGGTTTGCTTCCTTCTTGCCGCCGCTCTCGCGGATCAGCTTTGCCTGCTCGATCATGTCCTTCTCACGGCCATCCATGACCATGTTGGCACGCGTGTAGTTGGGATCCATATCCTCGGCGCTTTCCTTGGCATACAGATAGTACTGCAGGTAGGTATTGGGCAGATACTCCGGGAAGTCGGTGAGGATTTCCTTAAAGTTTTCCCATGTGTGGCGCCAGGAAGGATCGGAGTGGTGCTTATCATGAGAAGCAGCCAGACCGAACTTCATGATCTTTTCCTTCAGTTCCGGCATACGGTCCACACCGCTCTTGTCGTACAGGTGGGTCCACCAGCCAAAGTGGTTCAAACCAAAGTAGACCGGGTCCACATCGTTGTATTTTTCCAGACCCAGCATCTTTGCGAAGGACAGCATGATGGCTACCGGCATATCGCAGATGTTCAGGATCTTATAGTTGTTGTACTTGCGGCGGGTGGCCTCAGCCACGATCGCAGCAGGGTTGGAGTAATTGATAATCCATGCCTCGGGTGCGTACTTGCGCACATCGTCGATCACCTGGAACACGCCGGGGATGGAACGCAGGCCGTATGCCATGCCGCCGGGGCCGCAGGTCTCCTGACCCACAACGCCAAACTCCAGCGAGATCTTCTCGTCCTTCTCCCGCATTTCCATGCCGCCCTGACGGATCTGAGCAAAGGCAAAGTCAATATCGGTGTAGGCCTTTTCCGGGTCCGTGGTGGTGAAGTAGACGCACTCCGGATCCAGCTTTGCGATCAGCGAGCCGCACAGGGTATCGACCAGCTCCAGACGATCCGGGTCAATATCGTACAGCACCAGCTTTTTCAGCGGGAAGCGGTCAAGATTTGCAATCAGGCTCTGGATAATGCCGGGGGTATGGCTGGAGCCGCCGCCGACAATAACAACTTTAAATCCTTCCATTTTTGAAACCTCACATTCGTTTTGCGATCATGTTTCTGATTTTACCCTTGCGCGCGCTTTGGAGAGTGACTATAATATAATCGATATGAACATTTTTTTAAAGGCGTTTTGAAAGTTTTGAACCAGTTTGCCCAAGTTGAAACAATTCCAGAGTCTGAAAATATTTTCACACCTGCTAACTTTCTTCAAAGCCTTCCCGCCGGAGGACATCATGGACTTTTTCACCCGCATTGCAGAACACACTCCCCAGCTGAACAAAAACGATAATGAGCTTCTTTCTTACTGCATTCGCAACCACACCGAGATCGCCAATCTCAAGGTGACGGAACTTGCGGACCGGTTGTTCATCTCACCGGCTTCTGTCGTCCGCTTTTGCAAGAAGCTCGGTTTCAGTGGTTATTCCGATTTTAAGGCATCTTTGCGCATGGATCTGTTTGAGCCGGAGGAAACGCCGCGAAAGTCTCACCCGACCGACTTTTTCCGGGATATCCACAAAACCATCGAGATGGTTCCGGAGGAGACCGTAGAGCGTATCGTAGAGCTGATCCACTGCAGCCGCCGCATTGAGCTGTATGCCGTAGGCAGCAGCAGAATGCCCGGCTCCGAACTTGCAAAGCGGCTGCAGACCATCGGCAAGGCCGCCTTCTGTTACGATGACAGCACCCTGATGAATATCAGCGCCCGGCAGCTGACTTCCGATGATCTGGTTCTGGCCCTTTCCATTTCCGGCGAAACAAGTCTGATCATTGCCGCTGCAACGGTTGCCAAAAGCCGTGGTGCCGCATTGGTTTCCTTTACAAATCTCGGCAACAATACCTCAGCGGCATGGCAGATGAAAACCTGTATGTCAACGCCACAAACTTTGTGTGCTCCGGCCTTCCGGTGCAGTCCCGCGTACAGCTGCTGATGCTGTGCGAATACCTGTTCTTCCGCTACATAGAGACCTATGGGGACGAGCGCCAGCAAAGTATCGGTTGACGCCATTTCACCGCAGCGCACAGCCAACGCTCTATTCCATCAACAAATCTCCCACGATAAAAACAGGGCCGCCGCACAAACGATGTGCGGCGGCCCTGTTGGCGTTCTGTTTTTATTTCCCCGCCAGCAGAATGGCCAGCACGGCTTTCTGCACGTGCAGGCGGTTCTCGCTTCATCGAAGATCTCCGGTGCGTGCTGCTCGAACACCGCCGAGGAGATCTCCTCGCCCCGGTGGGCGGGCAGGCAGTGCAGCACCATGACATCGGGCTTGGCGCTTTCCAGCAGCTTGCCGGTGAGCTGATAGCCCACGAAATCCCGCAGGCGCTGCTCACTTTCCGGCGTGCCGGGCTTGGCGGTGTTCCACACAGCCGTTGCCACCACGTCGGCATCCTGAATACCCTCGGCAGGGTCTGCGGTCATGTGGAAGGCGCTGCCGTACTTGTGGGCGAACATCAGCACATCCGCCGCCGGGCGGTAGCTCTGCGGGCAGACGCAGGTGACCTGCATCCCAGCCAGCAGTCCGCCCACGATGAGGCTGTTTGCCATGCTGCTGCCGTCGCCGACAAAGCAGAGCTTCCGGCCCGCAAGGCTGCCCCGGCGCTCCCGAATGGTCATCAGGTCGGCCAGAACCTGGCAGGGATGGGCGTAATCCGTCAGGCCGTTGATCACCGGCACACCGGCCAGCTCGGCAAACTCTTCCAGATCGCTCTGGCGGTAGGTGCGCCACACCACGCAGTCGTAGTAGCGGCCCAGCACCCGGGCGGTGTCCTTGAGGGGCTCGCCGCGCCCGGCCTGCAGCTCGGCGGTGTTCATGTAGTTGCCCAGACCGCCCAGCTGGTACACACCCACCTCAAAGCTGGTGCGGGTTCGTGGATGCCTTGGAGAATATCAGGGCAACCGTCTTTCCTGCCAGCAGCGGGGCCGTGCCGCCCAGCTTCTGCTGTGCCTTGAGCTGGTCGGCCACATCCAGAATGTGGGTCAGCTCGGCAGGGGAGAGGTCGCTCATTTTCAGCAGATTTTTCATGCCTGCTCCTTCGGAGCCGTCGGCTCCATCTTGCCCAGCACATCGCTCAGGATCTCCAGCGCCATGTCCACATCGTGCTCGCTGAGGGTCAGCGGCGGCAGCAGGCGCAGGCGGGTCTTGGCTGTCAGCACCAGCAGGCCCGCTTCGCGGCAGGCGGCCAGCACATCTGCGGCCTTGAGGTCGTAGAACTCGATGCCCACCATCAGGCCGATGCCGGAAATGCTCTTGACATGGGGCAGCTTTGCGATGCCTGCGCGCAGCTGGACGGCGCGCTCGTTGACATTGGCAAGGAAGCTCTGGTCCATGCGGTCCACCACCACGTTGGCACCGGCGCAGACCACCGGGTTGCCGCCGAAGGTGGAGCCATGGGTGCCGGGGCCCATGCCCTCGGCTACCTTTTCGTTCATCAGCACTGCGCCGATGGGCAGGCCGCCGCCCAGACCCTTGGCCAGCGTGACCACGTCCGGCTTGAGGTTGTAGTGCTCGCAGCACAGGAAGGTGCCGGTGCGGCCCACGCCGGTCTGCACCTCGTCCACGATGAGCACAAGGTCTTTTTCGTCACAGAGCTTGCGCACGGCCTGCACGTAGTCCGGGTCCAGCGCCATCACACCGCCCTCGCCCTGAATGAGTTCCAGCATCACGGCGCAGGTTGTGCGGTCCACCAGCTCCTCCAGCGCTTCGATATCGCCTGCCGGAGCATACAGGAAGCCCTCGTTGAAGGGGCCGAAGTAGTTGTGGAACACCTCCTGACCGGTGGCGGTCAGGGTGGCGATGGTGCGGCCGTGGAAGCTGTTCACCAGCGTGATGACCGTGGTGCGGTCCTTGCGGTAATGGTCCACGCTGTACTTGCGCGCGGCCTTAATGGCACCCTCGTTGGCCTCGGCACCGGAGTTGCCAAAGAACACCTTGCTCATGCCGGTGCGCTTACACAGCTTTTTGGCCAGCTTGCCGCAGGGCGCGGTGTAGTAAAGGTTAGAGGTATGCTGCAGCTTGTGGGCCTGCTCCGAGACGGCTTCGGCCCAGTCCAGATCACAGTAGCCAAGGCTGTTCACGCCAATGCCGCTGGTAAAATCCAGATACTGCTGGCCCTCGGGGCCTGCGGCGCGCAGGCCGTGGCCTTTTTCCAGCACGATGGGGTTACGGTTATAGGTGTGCAGGACGTATTCGTTGTCCCGCTTGATGACTTTTTCAGAATCCATAGGTGTACCCTCCTGTGAACAGAAACTGTGAACAGAAAACCCTCTCAGGCGCTTTCGCGCCAGAAAATGCTGGCAAAGGCTTGAGAGGGTCATTTTTCTTATTATACCGCCTGCACGGCACCTGCGCAATGCTTATTCGCGGTGGCTGCGGCGGTAAAAGCGGGTGCCGGAGCCGCGGTTGGAGAACAGCTCCAGCAGGATGGAGTGGGGCACGCGTCCATCGATGATGACCGCCTCGTGCACACCCTGATAGATGGCATCGGCCATGCCGCCGATCTTGGGGATCATGCCGCCCGCAATGATGCCGGCGGACTTATAGCCCTCGATCTCGGACACCTCCACCTCGGGGATGAGGGTGCTCTCGTCGTCCTTATCCCGCAGCAGGCCCGCGATATCGGTCATGGATACCAGCTTCTCCGCTTTCAGCGCAATCGCGATCTGCGCAGCGGCGGTGTCGGCGTTCACGTTGTAGGCCTGACCCAGATCGTCCATGCCCACCGTGGCGATCACGGGGATGAAGCCGCCATCCAGCAGGCTTGCGATCAGGGTAGCGTCCACATGCACGATCTCGCCCACATGGCCCAGCTGGGGGTCCAGCTCGGTGCAGCGCAGCATCTGGCCGTCCATGCCGCACAGGCCCACGCCGCGGCCGCGCAGCTTTGCCACCAGATCCTTGTTCACCTTACCGGCCAGCACCTGCTGCACGATCTCCATGGTGGCATCGTCGGTCACCCGCAGACCGTTTGCGAAATGGCTCTCCACGCCCACTTTCTTCAGCATCTCGTTGATGGCCGGGCCGCCGCCGTGCACCAGCACCACGCGCACACCCAGCAGGGTAAGGGTGACCAGATCGTTCATGACGGCATTTTTCAGTTCTTCGTTGATCATGCATTGCCGCCGTACTTTACCACCATGGTCTTTCCGTGATACTTCTGGATGTAGGGTGTCGCCTCAGAGAAAAGGCGCGCCATTTCTTCGTTTTTCATATACTCTCCTTGCCGCCAGCACGCTTGCTCCGGCATTCGTTTTCCACCAGACGAACTCCTTCCGTCGCCGCAGGCGACTGGGGGAGTTCCATTAAGTTCTATAATCGCCGTTGATCTTGACGTAATCGTAGGTCAGATCGCAGCCCCATGCCTTTGCGGATGCATCGCCGGTGCCCATGTCCACCTTGACCAGCACATCGTGCTCAGCCAGCACCTTGGCGGCCTCCTCCTCGCTGTAGGGGTGGTAGGCGGCGTTCTCGCACACATACACCTCGCCCGCCTTGCTAGAAAGCCACACGCAGACCTTATCAATGGAGAAATCGCCTGGGGTATAGCCGATGGCGCACAGGATGCGGCCCCAGTTGGCATCGCGGCCGAACACTGCGGCCTTGAACAGGTTGGAGCACACCACGCTGCGGCTGACGGCACGGGCGGTCTTTAGGTCGGGGGCGTGGGTCACCTCGCAGGTGATGAGGTGGGTGGCACCCTCGCCGTCACCGGCGTGCTCGGCACACATGTGCTCTGCAATGGCGGTGAGCGCGGCAACAAAGGCTTCGTAGTCCGCGTTCTCCTCGCAGATCTCCGGGTTGCCTGCAAGGCCGGAAGCCATGATGATCAAGGTATCGTTGGTGGAAGTATCCAGATCCACGCTCATCTGGTTGTAGGTGCCGGGCACCACGGTCTTGAGGGCCTTTTCCAGCAGGATGGGGGACACCGCCGCATCGGTGGTGTAGAACGCCAGCATGGTTGCCATATTGGGGGCGATCATGCCGCTGCCCTTGCCAATGGCACCCACCGTGCAGGTCTTGCCGCCCAGCTCGAACTGGATGGCGTATTCCTTTTTGTGGGTGTCGGTGGTCATGATGGCGGTGGCAGCATCGGTGCTGCCCTGCTCGTCCGCAGCCAGCTTTGCGGCGGCGGCAGGGATGCCCCGGGCAAAGGGGTCGATGACCATGGGCTGACCGATGACACCGGTGGAAGCGGGCAGAACGTCCTGCGGGTCGATGCCCAGCTCCTTGCCCACCAGCTCACAGCATTCTTCGGCCAGAGCCACGCCGTTGGCGGCGCAGGTGTTGGCGTTGCCGCTGTTCACGATGATCGCCTGTGCGTAGCCGTCCTTCAGGTGGGCGCGGTCCACCTTGATGGGTGCGCCGCAGACCTTGTTGGTGGTGTACACACCGGCGGCGGCGCAGCGCACGTCCGCTTTGATGAGTGCCAGATCGTATTTTTCTGCATGGTTTGCGCGGATGCCGCAGTGCACGCCAGCCGCTGCAAAGCCCTTGGGCGCGCAGATGCCGCCCGCAACTTCCTTGTACTGCATAATGATCTTCCTTTCCCACAGGACGAACCCTCTCAGTCAATGCCTTGCGGCATTGCCAGCTCCCCCAAAAGGGGGAGCTTTTCAGCAAGAGGGAAACCTTATCTTTTTGCCAAAAGCTCCCCCTTCGGGGGAGCTGTCACCGTCAGGTGACTGAGAGGGTTTTCTTTTTTATTCCAACCCTTTGGTCTCTTCCAGCCCCAGCATCAGGTTCATGCACTGGACGGCCGCGCCGGAAGAGCCTTTGCCCAGATTATCGAACAGGGAGACCAGCATCATCTGGTCGCCTGCAGCGTTCACGGTCATGTACAGCTCCATGCGGTCGGTACCGGCCATGGCATTGGAGTACAGGCCGTTCTCCGGCAGGGCTTCGTTCAGAGCGTGCACCTTGACGGTGGCAGCATCCTTGTAATATGCCGCAATGCCCTCGGCCACCTGTTCGGCGGTGCTGCCGCCAGCGTCAGATCCAGCGGCACCAGCACCTGCATGCCGCAGTAGTAATCGCACACCACGGGCACGAACATGGGGGTGTGGGCAAGTCCGCTGATCTTCTGCATTTCCGGCAGGTGCTTATGGGCAAGGCCCAGACCGTAGCTCTTGGGTGCATCCAGCTTGCTGTGCGCCGGACGGTCAGCGCTCTCGTACTCGGCGATCATCTTTTTGCCGCCGCCGGAGTAGCCGGAGATGCCGGTACAGCTGAAGGGATAATCGGCCGGTGCAAGGCCCAGCTCCACCAGCGGGCGGGCAATGCTGATAAAGCCGCTGGCATAGCAGCCGGGCACTGCCACGCGGCAGGAATTTTTGATTTTTTCCTTCTGGCCCGCCAGCTCCGGGAAGCCGTAGTCCCATGCGGCATCGGTGCGGAAGGCGGTGGAGGTGTCCAGCACCTTCACGTCCGGGCGCAGCAGGGGCATGACCTCTTTGGAAGCGGCATCCGGCAGGCAAAGGAAGGCGAGGTCGGCAGAGTTGATCACCTTCGCGCGCTCGTTCACATCCTTGCGGCCCTCTGCGGAAATGGAAAGCAGCTCGATCTCCGGGCGTTGTGCCAGACGGTCGGCAATGCGCAGGCCGGTGGTGCCGGAAGAGCCATCAATAAAAACTTTCACGCTCATGCGTTCTTTTCCTCCCACGCATCCAGCTGTGCGTTTGCCAGTGCGATCTGGTTCTTCACGCTGGCTTCGCTGGGGCCACCGTAGCTGGTGCGGCCCTCGCAGCACTTGACCAGATCAATGGCATCGTAGATATCGTTCTCGAACAGAGCGCTGTAGCCCTTGAACTCGTCGAGGGTCAGCTCTTCAAGGGTCTTGTCCTTTGCAATGCAGTCGGACACCATGCAGCCGGTCAGCTTGTAGGCATCGCGGAAGGGCATCCCCTTCTTGGTGAGGTAGTCGGCGCAGTCGGTGGCGTTGATGAAGCCCTTGGCGGCGGCGCGGCGCATGTTGGCCGGCAGGGTCTTCATGGTGTCCAGCATGGGAGTGACCGTCTTCAGGCACAGCTCCAGCGTATCCACTGCGTCGAAGATGGCTTCCTTATCTTCCTGCATGTCCTTGTTGTAGGCGAGGGGAATGCCCTTCATCATCACCAGAAGGGTGTTCAGGTCGCCGTAGACGCGGCCGGTTTTGCCGCGGATCAGCTCGGTAACATCCGGGTTCTTCTTCTGCGGCATGATGGAAGAGCCGGTGGTAAAGGCATCGTCCAGCTCAATGAACTTGAACTCCCAGCTGCACCAGAGGATGATCTCCTCGGAAAGCCGGGACAGGTGCATCATGCAGATGGAGATGGCATTGGCCAGCTCGATGCAGAAATCGCGGTCGGACACGCCGTCCAGACTGTTGGCACAGGGACCGCAAAGCCCAGCTTTTCGGCGGTGAACTGGCGGTCCAGCGGGTAGGTGGTGCCAGCCAGCGCGCCGGAGCCAGCGGGCACTGGCTGTCCATGCGGGCAGTGGCGTCCTCGAAGCGCTGCAGGTCGCGCAGCAGCATGGAGCATATGCCATCATGGCATGACCAAAGGTGATGGGCTGGGCACGCTGCAGATGGGTGTAGCCGGGCATGACGCGGTGGTGTTCTCACCGGCCTTTTTGCAGATGACCTTGATGAGCTCCACAATGTAGGCCTGCAGGGTGTGGCTGTAGTCCCGCAGGGTCAGGCGGATATCCAGCGCCACCTGATCGTTGCGGCTGCGGCCGGTGTGCAGCCGCTTGCCGGCGTCGCCGATGCGGGCGGTGAGGGTCTGCTCCACAAAGGTGTGCACATCCTCGGCACCCGGGTCGATCTCCAGCCTGCCGGCTGCCAGATCGTCGGCGATGGAAGCCAGACCGTTGAGGATGTCCTCACAGTCCTTTTCCGAGATGATGCCCTGCTTTGCCAGCATGGCGGCGTGCACGCCGCTGCCGCGCATATCCTGCGCGATCATGCGCTGGTCGAACCGGATGGAGGAGTTGAAGTCGTTCACGCGGGAATCCACGGCCTTGGAAAAACGGCCCTTCCAGAGTTGTTCTGCCATAGTTTGCTCCTTGATTATCCGAACCCTCTCAGTCTCGCATTCGCTCGCCAGCTCCCCCGAAAGGGGGAGCTTTTTCAGCTTTTCCGTACCATGCACAAAGCTCGCCCTTCGGGAGAGCTGGCAAAACCGTCAGGTTTTGACTGAGAGGGTTAATTCCTTATAAAAACGGCAAAGCCGCCGCAGGGGAAAACGCTCCTGCGGCGGTGCCGCCGGCAACGATGCCGGTTGGATGGAACTTCCGTGTGAAAGTGTGAAAACACACGAAAGGGAAGATGTTATAGCTGCTTACTTGACCTCCGGCCAGTTCTTGGACAGCTTTGCGCGCTCCTTGATGGACAGACCGAACAGGTTGATGAAGCCGGTGGCATCAGCCTGATTGTAGTCCTCGTCCTCACCGAAGGAAGCGGTCTGCTCGTCGTACAGGGTGTAGGGAGAGGTGACACCGGCGTTGATCATGTTGCCCTTGTAGAGTTTGAGCTTCACATCGCCGGTGACGGTCTTTTCCAGACTGTCGGCAAAGGCGTCCAGAGCCTCACGCAGCGGGGTGAACCACTGGCCGTTGTAGACGATATCGGCGTATTTCTGGGCCAGCTGAGCCTTGAAGTGAGAGCTTTCCTTATCCAGAGTGATGGTCTCCAGCACATTGATGGCCTTGTACAGGATGGCACCGCCGGGGGTCTCGTACACACCGCGGCTCTTCATGCCCACCAGACGGTTCTCCACGATATCCAGCAGGCCGATGCCGTTCTCGCCGCCCAGTTTGTTCAGGTATTCCACCAGCTCCACAGCGCCCATCTCCTTGCCGTCCACGGCGGTGGGGATGCCCTTTTCAAAGTGGATGGTCACATAGGTGGGCTTATCGGGAGCCTGCTCGGGGCTGATGCCCAGCTCCAGGAAGCCGGGCTTGTTGTACTGGGGCTCGTTGGCGGGGCTTTCCAGATCGAGGCCCTCGTGGCTCAGGTGCCACAGGTTCTTGTCCTTGGAATAGTTGGTCTCGCGGTTGATCTTCAGGGGGATGTCGTGAGCCTCGGCGTAATCGATCTCCTCGTCACGGCTCTTGATGTCCCACTCACGCCACGGAGCAATGATGGCCATATCCGGGCACAGGGCCTTGAGGGTCAGCTCAAAACGCACCTGATCGTTGCCCTTGCCGGTGCAGCCGTGGCAGATGGCATCTGCGCCTTCCTTGATGGCGATATCGGCCAGAGCCTTGGCGATGCAGGGACGTGCAAAGCTGGTGCCCAGCAGGTAATCCTCGTACTTCGCGCCGAACTTCAGGGTGGGGAAGATGTAGTTCTCCACAAAGTCCTTCTTCAGGTCCAGCACGTACAGCTTGGAAGCGCCGGTAGCCTTGGCCTTTTCTTCCAGACCATCCAGTTCCGTGCCCTGACCCACGTCACCGGAAACAGCGACGACCTCGCAGTTGTTGTAGTTTTCCTTCAGCCAGGGAATGATGATGGAGGTATCCAGACCGCCGGAGTAAGCCAGCACGACTTTTTTGATGTTTTCCTTTTTCATAGGTGACGCTCCTTTTTCATAAAAATACACTTTTGTTTTCTGATGCGCACTTTCCCTTCGCATCCTCTTCCGTTGCGTTTCGGTTGATGCTTTTATTATACGCCGCGCTGTTTTTTCGTCAATAACAAAACCATACAAACCTTTTTTGCTTCCGGCACCCGTTTTTCGTTCATGTTGCATCTTTATGCGTTATTTGAAGAATATATTCGTATTTTATGCATTTGCGCAGTATATATTCGGGGCACATGCAGCCTGTCCGGAGGCATGTGCGGACTACAGCACACGGAAAGAATTCACACCGCAAAAACAAAAAGCCCGGGACCTTTTGTGAGCCGTCTGGCCCTGAAAGAGTCCCGGGTTTCGTTTTGGCCTTATGCGCCGGCAAAGGGCCCGCCCGCCGCGCTCCATGCGCGGCACAGCAGTTCCTTCTGGGCCTTGGGCAGCTGCTTGAGGGCATACTCCCGCCGCAGGGCGGCGCGCTTATCCGCGCACAGTTCCAGATAGGCAAAGCCCCCGGCCCCTCTGGCACGGGTGTACTTTGCGCCGCGTCCGCTCTGGTGGGCGCGCAGGCGGGCGGCAGTCGGTGGTCCAGCCGGTGTACAGCGTACCGCCGGTACACCGCACCATATACACAAAGGCGGGCTTTGGCCGGGTGCACGGCTCAGATGCGGCCATTGTTCTTTAACACCTGACGGCAGGCGGCAAGGGCAGTTTCCTTATCCTTGGCGGTGATGAGGAAGCGGCTGGCGTGGCAGAAGCTGATGCCCGGGATGCCGCTCTTCTGCTCAATGACCTCCTGCGGCTGGCCGGCCCAGCTCTGGGGGAAGGGCAGCTTGGGGCGCTTGGTCTTGTGGTCGGTGACGCACTGGGCGCTCCAGCCGCCGCGCTGGCTGGGGTAGACCACGAACAACGCGTCCGTCTTGTACAGGCCGTTCTTCCACGGCAGATAGCAGGGCAGCACCACGATGCGTCCCGGGAGTTTTTGTAAGCCTGCTGCACCTTTTCGTCGGCGCGGTTCACGGCGTTGGCGCTGGCGATCTGATTTTCCAAGATCTGCTTTGCCACGGCCACCGCCTTGAAAAAGCAGGTGTCCTGATCCTCTTTGGAGTCCCACACCGGGTTAAAAAAGCCAATGGCATCGCACAGGCTGTTCTGCTCGCCGGTGTTATCGTTGAGGTCCAGCGGCTGGATGAAGTTCTCGTCAATGAGCCGGGCCTGACGCTCACCCACAAGGCCGGGGCCGAGCACCCGCCACAGCAGGCCGAAGGCCGCATAGGGCACGCCATTGGGGCGGCACTCCCGCGGCTCCTGATGGTGGTCGAACATACCAAAGCCCACATCGTACACGATGCCGTCAAAATCATCCGGCACCACAAAGCCGCGGGTGATCTTAATGTCCGGGCGCAAAATTTGCAGCAGGGCAGTGGCAAACACATCGTCGGCGTGGAACTTGCCGGCGTGGGTGAAGCCGTTTGCAGGAATTTTCATAGATGTACCTCGTTCCCAATAAAATGTCTGGCAACAGTATAGCACACTTTGCAGAAAGGGACAACGAAAAGCCCCGGAACGGGCACGCCATTCCGGGGCTTTTTGAGCGTATTCTTACTTTTTCTTTGTGGTGCGTGCCTTTTTAGCGGCAGGAGCGGCGGGCTTTTCCGCGGGGTGGTCTCCGGCTCGCCCAGAGCCAGAATGCTGCTCAGTTCCTTCTGAGCTGCGGCATTCGTGGCATCGGTGGTGGCCAGCACGTCGGCGTAGAACTGCTCCATGCCTCGCGGGTGGAGAAGGTGGCAACGTACATCTGGTTGCCCATGGCGCCGCTCAGCGCGTCCGGCATGCGGTCCACCATGCGTATGTTCTGCTGGTACTTCTGCATGATCTGCTCGTGGCTGTACACAAAGTGCTTGCCGTCGCGGCGGCCTGCAAACGGGCAGTAGAAGTGCTCGCCCACCGGCATATCGGTGCCGCCAAAGGCGATCATGTCCGCCCAGATCTTATACACGTTGGTGGAGCGGGCAAAGTTGATCATGTCCGGGGTGAAGCCGCCGCAGGGGCGCATGTTGACCTCCAGCGCCACGATCTGGCCCTTTTTGCCCATGCTGGCCTGATTCTCGGTCATGCGGAAGAACTCAAAGTGGATGAAGCGGCTCTTCACGCCAAAGCTCTTGACGGCGGCACGGCCTGCAGCGCGGGTGTCCTCGGGCAGGTCCTTGATGATGTAGTAGATGGAGTTGTCGTTGTCGTTGACGATATCCATGATGGACATGGGGCTGACGTTGCCGGCCTCAAAGATGGGGTTGCCGTTGGCATCGATGATGGCATCGTAGCTGTTCACCTCGGCCCGGACGAACTCCTCCATGATGTACTCCACATCCGGGTGATGGGCCGTCTTCTGCACGAGGAACTTTTTCAGATCCTCGTCGCTGGACAGCTTGTGGGTATCGGATGCGCCCACGCCGTTATCCGGCTTTACCACCACCGGGTAGCCCACCTCGTCGATGAACTTCCGGCAGCCCTCGTAATCGTCCACCATGTGGTAGCGTGCGGTGGCGATGCAGGCCTTCTGGTAATACTCCTTCATCTTGCTCTTGTACTTGATGCGGGGCATATCGGAGGTCTGGAAGCCGGAGGTGATGTGGAAATCGGTGCGCAGGGCTGCGTCCCGCTCCAGCCAGTATTCATTGTTGGACTCCAGCCAGTCGATGCGGCCATACTTGAATGCAAAGAAGGCCACGGCGCGGTAGACCTCGTCGTAGTTTTCCAGACTGCCCACCTTATAGTACTCGTTCAGGCTGTCCTTCAGCTCCGGCTTCAGCTCATCGTAGGGCTGGTCGCCGATGCCCAGCACATTCATGCCGTTGTTTTTCAGCTCATGGCAGAACTGCCAGTAGTTGGTGGGGAAGTTGGGCGAAATAAAAATAAAATTCTGCATGGTTTTACGATTCCTCTTTCCTCTATAAAAACTCCCTCCGTCACGGCTTCGCCGTGCCAGCTCCCTCCGGGGGGGAGGCGTCCCTCTCAGTCAACGCTTACAGCGTTGCCAGCTCCCCCGAAGGGGGAGCTTATTTGCTGCAAACCGTCAGATGCATCAAAGCTCGCCCTTCGGGAGAGCTGGCGCGTCAGCGCCTGAGAGGGTTTGTTTTACTGCTCGCCTAGAATATACGGCATGTAATATGCAGTCTGCTTATACCACCAGTTCCAGTCGTGGTTCACATCGTGGCCCCACAGGTCTACCCAGATGGGGATGTTCTTTGCCTCGAAGATGCGCTTGAGGAACCATGTGGTGTCCGGCTGCTCCCAGTCGCCCTGACCGCAGCAGATGACCGCCTTCTGGCTGCGGAACAGCTGCATGTAGGGGTGATCCTCCGGGAAGTTCTTCATGTAATCCACGGGCGAGTTCATGTACACCAGCTCGTCCATATAATTGCCGAAGCCATAGTGGGCCGTGTAGATGCCGCTGAGGGCCAGACAGCCGCAGAACACATCCGGGCGGCGCAGGTACAGGTTGACCGCATGGGTGGCGCCCAGACTGCAGCCAAAGGCAATGACACCGGGCAGGTCGTCCCAGCCGTTGCGCTCCTTGGCCAGATACTGGATCTTGGGCACAGCCTCCTCCACGATATAGCGCAGCCACTGCTCATAGCGGCGAATGCGCCAATAGGGGTCACCCTGCGTGTCGGACCAGGTCTCCTTGTCCATGGTATCAATGGAGATCACCATGATCTTACCGGCATCGATCCACGGGGCAAGGGTGTCGGCCATGTGGAAGTTCTCAAAATCGAAGAAGCGGCCATCCTGACAGGGGATGTACAGCATCGGGCGGCCTGCGTGGCCGTAAATTTTGCACTCCATGTCGCGGCCCAGCGCCGGGCTGTAGTCCTTAAAATACTGCATTTCCATGGTGTTTCCTCCTTTTAGGGTTTACTCCTCCACCTCATACATCAGGGTGTGGAACATAAAGGGCAGCTGTTTTTCCCAACTGGCTTCGCTGTGGGTGCCGCCGGGCACGATGCGGCTGGTAAGGTGGATGCCCCGGGTCATGACCTTTGCGCACATCTCTGCAAAGCCGCAGCGCATCCCGTCGTGGTTGCCCATCTCGCGGGAGCCGTAGTCCATGTACAGCACGGTGCCCGGCTCCAGCTTTGCGCGGCCCACAAGGCCGGAAAGCTTTTCCGGCGACACCCAGATGGACGGCGACAGCGCCGCCGCACGGCTGAAAGTGTCGTTGTACTGCAAAAGGGCGTACAGGCTCATCAGGCCGCCCATGCTGCTGCCGCCGATAAAGGTGTGCTCCCGGTCGGGCAGGGTGCGGAAGTTGCGGTCGATGAAGGGTTTGAACCGGTGGATATACCAGCTCATGGTGGCCTGACCCGTGCCGTCGAAGTGGCCGAACTGCGGGTCGTCGAACCGGTAGGGCGAATACTCCACCAGCCGTTCGTTGTTGGCTCCGGCGTTGCACTCCACCGCCGCCACGATCAGCGGGGTGTCGGTGTAGTCCAGATAATCGGCCATGCCCCAGCTTTTGCCAAAGGTGGCATCCTCGTCAAAAAAGACGTTCTGGCCGTCGAACATATACAGCACCGGATACCGGCGGTCGGGGTCAGCTTCATACATCGTGGGCAGATAAACATATACTCTGCGCTGCTCGGTGCCGTTGACGGCAGGGTAGCTCACGCTCCATTTTTTGACCATGGGTCCATTCCTCTCAATCTTTCCTGCACATGGCCTGCCGCAATGCAGGCCGCTGTTCTGTTTTCAGTTTAGCACTGCAGGGCACAGAAAGCAATTGCGCCGGGAAATTTTGGAGGTTTGACGGAGAGGGCGAGGACGTTATCCTAATATACGGCAAACGCCGCCGAGCGGAGGCCTGGCGGCGTTTGCTGCTATTCTGAATAAAAAGGTTCTCTCCGGAGAATCGGGATCAGTTCTTTTTCTCAACAGGCACGATCCAGCCCTTGGTATCGGGGATCTTGCCCCACTGCATACCGGTCATGGTGTCGTACAGCTTCTGGGTGACAGGGCCGATCTTGCCGTCGCCGATGTAGGCGTGCTCGCCCTTCCAGACCAGCTCCTTGACGGGGGAGACGACAGCGGCGGTACCGGTGCCGAACACCTCTTCCAGCTTGCCTTCGCGGGCAGCAGCCATGATGTCGGCAATGGCGATCTTGCCCTCGACGACCTCATAGCCCCAGTCCTTCAGCAGCTCGATGCAGCTGCGGCGGGTAACGCCGGGCAGAACGGTGCCGACGGTAGCAGCGGTGTACACCTTGCCGTCGATCTTGAACATGATGTTCATGCTGCCAACTTCCTCGACGTACTTCTTCTCCACACCGTCCAGCCACAGCACCTGTGCGTAGCCCTGCTCCTCGGCCAGCTCACCGGCCTTGATGGAAGCAGCGTAGTTGCCGCCGCACTTGGTGAAGCCGGTCAGGCCGGGAGCGGCACGGATGTACTCGTCTTCAACATAGATGCGGACGGGGTTGATGCCCTCGGCATAGTAAGCGCCCGAGGGAGCGCAGATGATGCAGAAAATGTAGTGCTTGGAAGCGTGCACGCCCAGACCCACATCGTTTGCAAACACGAAGGGACGGATATACAGGGAAGCACCGTCGGAATGGGGCACCCAGTCACGGTCCACGTCCACCAGAGTTTCAACCGCCTGAATGTAGTCCTCCACAGGGATCTTGGGGATGCACAGACGGTCGGCGGAGTCCTGGAAACGCTTTGCGTTGCAGTCCGGGCGGAACAGCTGGACGGTATCATCGGCCGTGCGGTATGCCTTCATGCCCTCAAAGATCTCCTGAGCGTAGTGGAACACGACAGTAGCCGGGTCCAGTTCAAAGGGGCCGTAGGGGACAATGCGGGCATCGTGCCAGCCTTCGCCCTCGGTGTAATCCATCACGAACATATGGTCGGTGAACTTCTTGCCAAAACCCAGATTGCTCTCGTCAGGCTTTGCCTTCGGAGCAGTGGTACGGGTGATCTTGATATCCAACATGATTTATTTTCCCTCTTTCCTGATCTCGGGCGCAGCGAGTGAAAATGCGCCCGCAAACACCGAATGTTGTTTTCTATTATAATAATATGAATGTGATTTACAAGGAAACGAAAAATCTTTCATCTTTGGACAGGTTAAGTTGCGCTAAATTGCCTGCTTTTCCATGTGCAAACTGCCCAAAATATGATACAATGAGGCATAAGCCGGATCTTACAGGCTCAGAAAGGAGCTTTTGCACAATGATAAAAGGTGTTATTTTTGATATGGACGGGCTGATGTTCGACACCGAGCGCATCTGGGCCACCCTGTGGAAGCCCGCACTGGCCACACTGGGTCTTCCTTATAAGGAAGGGCTGGACGCTGCCGCGCGCGGCTCGGCAGGCGATTCCATGCGGGCCGTGCTGCGCCGCTTCTACGGCCCGGACTGCGACGCCGATGCCATCATGGATGCCCTGCACGCGCAGGCAGAGACGGCCTTTCAGGCGCCGCCGCCCAAAAAGCCGGGTCTGGATGAACTCATCGCCTATCTGGAAGCGCAGCACATTCCCATGGTGGTGGCTTCCTCCAGCCGGATGGCATCCATCCTGCGGCACCTCAACAACTGGCACATGACCGATCACTTTCAGGCCCTTATTTCCGGCGAGCAGTTCACCTCGTCAAAGCCCGACCCGGAGATCTTTCTCACCGCGGCCAAGGCGCTGGGCACCACCCCGGCTGAAACGCTGGTGCTGGAGGACAGCTACAACGGCGTGCGGGCCGGTGCGCGGGGCGGCTTTGTCACCGTGATGGTGCCGGACCTTGCCCCCGCCGACGACGAGATGCGCCGTCTGTACACCGCCGAGTGCAAAGACCTGCACGAGGTGAAAAAGATGCTGGAGGAGGGGAAGCTTCTTTCCGAAGCCTGAAATATACAGTTGGTCTTTTACATTTTCACGCTAAAAAAGCGGAGAACATCCTCAAGGAAGTCTTTGCCCGCCTTATCCAGCAGTCCTCCCGTGTGGAGCTGGGCAAGAAGTTTGAAAGCGGCTTCTATGCCAAGCCCGACACCCCCAGCCCGCAGGCTGTACCCGCCGCAGGCGAACCCACCATCTCCATGACGGCTCTCTTGGAATTGCTCAAGGATGCCGACCCGGAAATGAAGGCAAAGCTCCGCCTGGCCCTGCTCACCTGATGCAAAAAAGGGCACTGATTGCAATGCAATACAGCGCCCTACATCATCGGACATGGATAACACCGACCGTGCAAAAACCGTGCAGAAACCGTGCACTCATGGCTTACAAAACAAAAAAGCCATGAAATCTTTCGATTTCACGGCATTTTCTGGTGCGATGGAAGGGACTCGAACCCCCGGCCTACTGATTCGTAGTCAGTCACTCTATCCAGCTGAGCTACCAACGCATACGTTCCGCTCGGAACATGATGTATTTTATCACTCAGACTGGGTTTTGTCAACCGTTTTTTGCAAATATTTTTATCTTTTTCAAAAAGCAGCATTTTTTATGATTTTTCTTGTATCGTTTTTGTCGTTCTTGTGCTATAATAACCTTACTATATGTTTTTAATCTGTGTCCGTGCAGGGGTACAGGAGCTTTGCGGGCAGCACCGCGTGGAGGCTGCGCCGCCGGTTTTTCTCTGCAGCGAGACACCACGGAGGTAGATCCTATGAAACTGGTAAGCGTGGAAACTCCCGAAAAGAGTGTCTGCAAAATGACCTTCAGCGCCAGCCCCGAAGAGCTGGAAGCTGCATCCAACGCCGTTTACGAACGCACCCGCGCCTCCTATACGATCCGCGGCTTCAAGAAGGGCGAAGCGGACCGCGCACAGATCGAGGCTGACCGCGGCGAGCACACCTTCTGGTACGATGCCATCAACGATCTGATGGACAAGGACGTGCCCGCGCTGTATGATGCCGCCATGGCAGAGCACAGCTTTGTGGCTGTTGACAATCCTGTGTACGATCTTGTGAGCGTGAAAAAGGACGAGGCTTTGTGGCCACTGCCACTGTTGCCCTGCAGCCTGAGCTGAACCTGACCAAGACCACCGGCTTTACCGCCGAGTGCGTCACCCCGGAAGTGACCGACAAGGAGATCGACAATGTGCTGGAGCGCCGCCGCGCTGCTGCCGCTGAGCTGGTGCCGCACAAGGGTCCGGCCGTAAAGGGCAACATCGTACATATCGATTACGAAGGTCTGCTGGAGGGCAAGCCCTTCCAGGGCGGCACCGCAAAGAACCAGGCCGTCCAGCTGGGCAGCGGCCGCATGATCCCCGGCTTTGAAGAGGGCATTCTGGGCCACAAGGCAGGCGAGGAATTCGAGGTCTTCGTCACCTTCCCGAACCGTTACCACGCAAAGGATCTGGCCGGTAAACCCGTCGTGTTCAAGATCAAGCTGATCGACGTATGTGTGCGCCAGATCCCTGCTCTGAACAGCGACTTTGCCAAGAAGGTTGCCAATGTGGACACCATGGACGAGCTGCGTGCACAGGTCAAGCAGCAGCTGCACGACGGCAAGCATGCCGGTGCGCTGAACCGTGCCAAGGATCAGATCCTGACCCAGCTGGCCGATGCTTCTGAGGGCGAACTGCCCAGTGTGCTGGTGGAGACCACCTACCAGCAGCAGATGGAGCAGATCCAGCAGCAGCTGCAGATGCAGCGCCTGAGCCTGGATCGCTACCTGAGCCAGATCCACGAGACCCGCGAGAGCTTTACCGCCAAGGTGCGCTCTTCTGCCGAGAAGACCGCCCGTGTGCACATGGCTCTGCTGCAGATCGCACAGCAGGAAAATCTGGTACCCACCGAGGAAGATATCGATAAGGCTCTGGCCGCTCGTGCAGAGCGCGCCAAAAAGACGCTGGAAGAGATCAAGGAAAAATCCGATATTCCCGCCATGCGCCGCAACGAGGGCATCCGCAAGGCTGCCGACTGGGTGATCGAGCACTCCACCATTGAAGAAAAGTAAGTTCTGATACAGAGAAAGCCCGTGCAGTTTCCGGCTGCACGGGCTTTCTTTTTTATTTGAAGGGCAGGGGATATCAGCTCAGAAGGTTGAAGCCCATAATGACCACGCCCAGCACCACCAGCACAATACCGGTGGCACGGTTCAGGGTCTTGGGGTCTGCCTTATTGGCAAACACAGCGGCAATGCGCGCCCACAGCAGGGTGAACACCACGCACAGCGCCCAGACGAACCAATTGGGCGCACCGCCGATCATAAAGTGGGAGACAGCACCGGTCAGGGCGGTGAAGGCCATAATGAACACGCTAGTGCCCACGCGGTCTTCAGCTCGTAGCCCAGCACACTGGTGAGGATGAGCAGCATCATCATGCCGCCGCCTGCGCCGATGAAGCCGCAGATGAAGCCGATGAGCACACCGCACACGATGGACTGGATGGCACGCTTTTTGGCGCTGACACCCTGCATAGCTTCCTTGGTCGTCATGACCGGGCGCACAATGAACTTGATGCCCAGCAGGAAGGTCATGAACACCGAGAAGCCGCCCATGGTGGCAGCGGGCATTCTGCTGGCCACCCAGCTGCCCACCACCGTGAACACCAGCACGCTGGCCATCATGATCAGGCCGTTTTTGATATCCAGGTTCTTGTTTTTGTGGTAGGTATAGGCCGAGACGGCGCTGGCCAGCACATCCGAAGAAAGGGCGATGCCCACCGCCATATAGGGGTCCATGTGCAGGAAGGTGATGAGCATGGGGCTGATAACTGCAGCCGCGCTCATACCGGCAAAGCCGGTGCCAAGGCCGGCCCCCATGCCGGCAAAAAAGGTGACAAGAACCGTAAACAACACGTTCATTTTATGCGTTCTCCTTTATAATTTCGTCCAGATTTTTCCCGATCAGCTCCATGGTCCGGAAAAAGACCTCCTGATCGGCCGGCTCCACATGATCCAGCAGGCGCTTGAAAAAGGCATTCTGCACCACACGCCCCTTGCGGATGATCGGGTCTGCCTTGCCGGTGCAGAGAAGCTTTGTTTTGCGGCGGTCGCTGGCCACGGCATAGCGTTCCAGATAGCCCTCCTGCACCAGCTTATCCACATTCATGGAGACGAGATTTGCCTTGATATGGCGCACCTCCACGATGTCCCGGGCCGTTTTATAGTCCGGGTTGTTGGCGAGGAACAGCAGGATGTCCAGCGCCGTCTGCGACAGGCCAAGCTCCTGACACAGCGGTTTGCAGACGGCATTGTACGCCTGCGCGGTCTTGATGGAAAATTCGATATTCGGGTTCACAGCAGGCCAGTCCTTTCATCTTTGAATGATTCATTTTTGAAGTATTATAGTGCAGAAGAGGAGAGATGTCAAGTGGGAACTCCCTCAGTCGCGGCTTACGCCGCGCCAGCTCCCTCAAGGAGGGAGAGAGCAAACCCTCTCAGGCGCTCCCGCGCCAGCTCCCCCGAAGGGGGAGCTTTTTGTCATCTTCCGGTTAGCACAAATAAAGCTCCCCCTTCGGGGGAGCTGGCGAACGCAGTGAGCCTGAGAGGGTTCTTCCCGCCGCGCGGCTGTTTCCGCAGGAAATCAGCGCGGCAGATGCTGTTTTCCTCCACGACCCCACCCGTGAAAACGCAATGCCGGGCGGTCCGCAGACCGCCCGGCATTGCTCTATTATAAATAATTCTTCCGCTGAATATGCGCAGAGCAGCGCGGAGCGCATTCCAATCGTTTTTCTCAGAACAGCACCACAGCCGCCAGACGCACCAGCAAAGCGCACAGCCATGCCACGGCGCACTGGTTCACCACCATGATGACCGCCCACTTATTGCCCAGCTCCCGCTTGACCGATGCCACTGCCGCGATGCAGGGGGTGTACAGCAGGCAGAACACCAGCAGGGGAGCCGCCTGCGCCGGGGTGAGGGCCGCCGACAGCGCAGCTTCGGAGCCAAAGAGGATGAGCAGCGAGGACACCACGCTCTCCTTTGCCATGAAGCCGGTGATGAGGGCGGTGGAGATGCGCCAGTCCGCAAAGCCCAAAGGCCCGAACAGCGGGGCGATGTCGCCCGCAATGCGGGCAAGGATGCTGGCCTGCGGGTCGGCGGTCAACCGCAGCTGCAGGTCAAAGTTCTGCAAAAACCAGATGACGATGGTGGCCGCAAAGATCACCGTGAAGGCCTTCTGCAAAAAGTCCCGGGCCTTTTCCCACAGCAGCTGTGCCACGTTTTTCAGGCCGGGCAGGCGGTAGTTGGGCAGCTCCATGACAAAGGGCACCGCCTCGCCCTTGAACACCGTGCTCTTGAGCAGCAGTGCCGCCAGCACGCCCACCGCGATACCGGTAAAGTACAGCAGCACCATCACAAGGCCCGCATACTGCGGGAAGAACGCCGCCGCAAACAGGCTGTAGATGGGCAGCTTTGCCGAGCAGCTCATGAACGGGGTGAGCAGGATGGTCATTTTGCGGTCGCGCTCCGAGGGCAGGGTGCGGCTTGCCATGACACCGGGCACGGTGCAGCCAAAGCCGATGAGCATGGGCACGATGCTGCGGCCCGAAAGGCCGATGCGGCGCAGCAGCTTATCCATCACAAAGGCCACGCGGGCCATGTAACCGGTATCCTCCAGCATGGAGAGGAAGAAGAACAGCACCACGATGATGGGCAGAAAGCTCAGCACGCTGCCCACGCCGGTAAAGATGCCGTCGATGAGCAAGGAGTGCACCGCCGCATTGACGTTCCAGTTGGTAAGCGCCGTGTCCACGATGCCGGTCAACGCGTCGATGCCCGTTTCCATCAGGTTCTGAAAGAACAGGCCGATGACGTTGAAGGTGAGGAAGAACACCAGACCCATGATGGCGATAAAGGCCGGGATGGCGGTGTACTTGCCGGTGAGGAATTTGTCGATGCGGTTGGAGCGCAGCTGCTCTTTGCTTTCGTGGGGCTTGACCACCGTCTTGGCTACCAGCTCCTGAATGAAGGAGAACCGCATATCCGCAATGGCGGCGGCGCGGTCCAGCCCGCGCTCCTGCTCCATCTGCACGATGATATGCTCGATCATCTCTTTTTCGTTCTGATCCAGCTTCAGGCTTCCTCAATGCGCTGGTCGCCCTCCACCAGCTTGGTGGCGGCAAACCGCACCGGAATGCCCGCCGCCTTAGCGTGGTCCTCGATCAGATGGATGATGCCGTGGATGCAGCGGTGCACCGCTCCGCCGTGGTCGTCCTCACTGCAGAAATCCATGCGGCCGGGCCGCTCCTGATACTTTGCCACATGAAGGGCGTGGTCTACCAGCTCATCCACGCCTCATTCTTGGCGGCAGAGATGGGAATGACCGGGATGCCCAGCATGGCCTCCATCTTGTTGATGCGCACCGTGCCGCCGTTGCCGCGCACCTCGTCCATCATGTTCAGTGCCAGCACCATGGGGGTGTCCAGCTCCATGAGCTGCATGGTCAGGTAGAGGTTGCGCTCGATGTTGGTAGCATCCACGATGTTGATGATGCCGGTGGGCTTTTCGCCGATGATGAATTGGCGGGTGACGATCTCCTCGCTGGAATAGGGGGACATGGAGTAGATGCCCGGCAGGTCGGTGACCTCGGTCTCCGGGTGGCCCTTGATGGCACCGCTCTTGCGGTCCACCGTCACGCCCGGGAAATTGCCCACATGCTGGTTGGAACCGGTGAGCTGGTTGAACAGGGTGGTCTTACCGCAGTTCTGGTTGCCAGCCAGCGCAAAGGTGAGGGTCCTGTCCTCGGGCAGGGGATTCTCCCCCTTTTTGATGTGGTATTTGCCGCCCTCGCCAAGGCCGGGGTGATCCACCATTTTGTCATCTGCCGGAACCGCCGACATTGCCGGGGCCTTTTCGGTTGGGGTGATGCCGATCTGCGCGGCATCGTCCAGCCGGAGGGTCAGCTCATATCCATGGATGCGCAGCTCCATGGGGTCGCCCATGGGTGCCAGCTTGACCAGCGTGACCTCCGCCCCCGGGATCAGGCCCATATCCAGAAAATGCTGGCGCAGTGCGCCGCTGCCGCCGACGGTATCCACAACAGCGCTTTTTCCGATCTGCAATTCTTTTAATGTCATAAGATCGACCTTCTCATTTTATCCACTGTCAACGTGTGTTAGTTTGTGTTAACAATAGTAATATAGGCTAACTTTGCGCGGTTGTCAATAGATAATATGGAGGAGATGCCTGCAAATCGAACCCTCTCAGACTCACTTTGTTCGCCAGCTCCCCCGAAGGGGGAGCTTTATTTGTGCTGACCGGAAGAAGCCAAGAAGCTCCCCCCTCGGGGGAGCTGGCATCGCGCAGCGATGACTGAGAGGGTTCGGCTTTTGGCATGGCGGCACAGTTTCCGGTTGAATTGCGAAGTGCACGGTTTCACCAGATGCTCCCTCCCCGAGAGAGCCGGCAAAGTCGTCAGGTTTTGGCTGAGGGAGCTCACGCAAAAAAGCCGTGCCCCCTCTTTTCAGAGAATGCACGGCTTTGAAAGTTTATGCGTTTACTTCACAGTGTGGTAGCCATCGGGGTTGTTCTTCTGCCAGTTCCAGCTGTCGGCACACATTTCCTCGATGCCGTATTCCGCCACCCAGCCAAGCTCGTTCTTTGCCTTGGTGGGGTCTGCATAGCACTCGGCAATGTCGCCGGGGCGGCGCGGGTCGATCACATAGGGGATCTCCTTACCGCAGGCCTTGGAGAATGCGTGGATCACATCCAGCACGCTGTAGCCCTTGCCAGTGCCCAGATTGCAGATGAACAGGCCGCAGTTCGTTTCCAGCTTCTTGATGGCGCACACATGGCCGCGGGCCAGATCCACCACGTGGATGTAGTCGCGCACGCCGGTGCCGTCCGGGGTGGGATAGTCGTTGCCAAAGACATGCACCTTTTCCAGCTTGCCCACGGCCACCTTGGCGATGTAGGGCATGAGGTTATTGGGGATGCCGTTGGGGTCCTCGCCGATGAGGCCGGACTTGTGCGCACCAATGGGGTTGAAGTAGCGCAGCAGGGCCACGTTCAGGCTGGGGTCTGCCTTGCACACATCCTGCAGGATGCGCTCGGTGAACACCTTGGTCGTGCCGTAGGGGTTGGTGGTGGCACCGGTGGGGAAGTCCTCGGTGATAGGCACGCTGGCGGGGTCGCCATAGACGGTTGCGGAAGAGCTGAACACGAAGTTGTGGCAGTTGTGATGGCGCATCACGTCCAGAATGACCAGCGTGCAGTTGAGGTTGTTGTAATAGTATTCAATGGGCTTGGAAACACTCTCGCCCACGGCCTTGTAGGCTGCAAACTGGATCACAGCAGTAATGTCCGGGCACTCAGAGAAGATGTGCTCCACATCCTCGTGCTTGGTCATATCTGCCTTGTAAAAGCGGAAGTCCTTGCCGGTGATCTGCTTGATGCGGTCCAGCACCACCGGAGATGCATTATAATAGTTATCTGCCACAACAACGTCGTAGCCAGCGTTCAACAGTTCGATGCAGGTGTGGCTGCCGATATAACCGGCGCCGCCGGAAACCAAAATTGCCATAGCCTAGTACCTCTCTCACTCATTTACATTACAGTTGATGCCGGCATTCCCCGGCCTTGCCTAAAGAATACCGCTTTTATGGCTCAGAATCAAGGGATGCGTCTTCTATTTAGATGAATTTTTGTTGCATCTTTGTTTTTGAGATTTTGATTTAAAAACGTTTTTTGGCATTTTGTCATGGATAAAAGGCACGGTTTGTGCAAAACATAGAAATGGCGCGAAAACTCCCTCCGTCAAAGCCTGACGGCTTTGCCAGCTCCCCCGAAGGGGGAGCTTTATTCGCGCTGACCGGAAGATTCCAAAAAGCTCCCCCTTCGGGGGAGCTGGCTGCGACCATCGGGAGCAGACTGAGAGGGTTGTCGCCGTAGGCGACTGGGGGAGTTCTCCTCCTGCCAACGCAAAAACGTCTGACGGAGCAGACGTTTTTTGTGGTACATCATTTTTTACAATTTTCCGCACTGCTTGCCGGTGAAAAAGCGCAGGGTGGTGGTGGCGCGGAACACCTTGCCTGCCGCAGCACCGTGGTGGGAAACTCCGGGTGGGAAGGGCTGCAGGGGTAGTGCTGGGTCTCCAGCGCAAAGCCGCCGTACTTCTGCATGGGCACGCCGCCCTTGCCGGGGGTGGGGCAGTCCTGCAAAAAGTTTCCGGTGTACAACTGGATGCCCGGCTGGGTGGTGTACAGCTTCATGCTGATGCCGGTCTTTTCACTGGTGACCCATGCGCAGATGCTCTGGCTGGAGCCGCGGGCGCGGTCGATCACAAAGCAGTGGTCGTAGCCACCGCCCACCATGGTGGTCTGGGCAAAGCCGGTATCGATATCCCGGCCAATGAGCTTTCCCTCGGTAAAATCCATGGGGGTGTTTGCCACCGGCAGAATGGCACCGGTGGGGCAGGTCTGATTGTTGCCTTCCAGATAGTTGGAGGCATAGATGCGCAGCTTCTGGCCCAGAACATCGCCCTCACCATTCAGGTTGAAGTAGCTGTGGTTCGTGAGGTTCACGATGGTATCCGCATCCGAAGAGACGCGGTAATCCATGCGGAAGGTATTGTCCTCGGTGAGGGTATAGCGCACCGCCAGCTTCAGGTTGCCGGGGAAGCCGTCCTCGCCGTCCGGGCTCTCGGCCTCCATCAGCAGGGTGTCGCCAAAGGCTTTCACCCGGTACAGCTTACGGGAGAAGCAGCCGTGCAGATGGTTGGGGCCGTTGTTTGCTTCCAGCTGGTAGGTCTTGCCGCCCACGCTGAAGGTGGCATTCTCGATGCGGTTTGCATAGCGGCCCACGAACGCGCCGCAGCAGGTGCTGCCGGAGGACGTGAAGTCATCCTCATAATCTGCCATGGTGTCGTGGCCCAGCACGACATCCACCGGGCCGTTCTTGGCCGGAACGATGATGTTTTTAATGATGCATCCGTAGTCCAGAACGCTCACCGTCAGGCCGCCGGGGTTGGAAAGGATGTACTCTGTAACATTTGCGCCCTGTTTGGTCACACCGAAGGGCTTGGAGCGGATCTGTGCCATTGGGCATTCGCCTCCTCAGATTTTACTCGGACATACAGTCAGGCAGACTTCCACTGTATTCTATCTTATTTATGATTATATCACAGTTTTATATCTTTGTGGGGAACGGATTTTAGAATTTGCATCCAATTTTTCCAGCTATTTTTTGTTGAAATTATTCAGTTGGCGGGGTATGCAGCACAAAAAATCCAAGCCGCTCCGCTAAAGAATTTTTTGTGTTACGCCGATTTACAGTCGCTTGCGCGACGAAACGTAAGGGCAGCAGCATGTTTTCATGCTGACGCGAATGCTCCCGCAGGGAGCCAGCATCAGCACATGCCGTTTGCCGTTACGACCTTTCCCGTGAAAACGCAATGCCGGGCGGTCCGCAGACCGCCCGGCATTGCTTTATTATATATAAATAATTCTTCCGCTGATGATACGCAAAGCAAAGCGGCGCGCATTCTAAATCGTCATGCTGTCGTCAGGTTTCCGGCTGTGCCGTGCCCGCAGACTTCTGCGCCGCAATGAACTCGGCTGCATCGTCCGGAATGTCGTCCAGATCATCGTCGCTGCCAACATCCACGTTGAGCGGCGGCTTCTTGAACAGGATATCGTACAGCACCGGAACGATATACAGGGTCATCAGGGTAGCGTAGCTCAGGCCGCAGATGATGACGATGGCCATGCCGCTCATCAGCTGGCTTGCCATATCGCCGCTGAACACCAGCTGCAGCATGGCCAGCACGGTGGTCAGGGTGGTCATGAGGATGGGGCGCATACGGGTCTTGCCGGTAGCCACCAGCGCAGCGCGGCGCTCCATGCCGCCAATGCGCAGCTGGTTTGCATAGTCCACGAACACGATGCCGTTGTTGACAACAGTGCCCATCAGCACGATGAAGCCCATCAGGGAGATCATGGTGAGCTGCTGGCCGGTGATCAGCAGGCCCAGCAGGCCGCCGGTAAAGGCCAGCGGCACCGTGAACAGCACGATGAAGGGGGACAGCAGGCTCTGGAACTGTGCCACCATGACCAGATATACAAAGGGCAGGGCCAGAGCCATCCACTGCACCATTTCGTTCACCATGTAGTCGGTGCCCTCGGTCTCGCCGCCCAGCGTGGTGCTGCAGCCCTCCGGCATCTCACCGCTGGCTGCGTACTCATCCAGCTTCTTCTGCAGCACGCGGGACTGCACCATGGTGTTGTAGCCCTTCAGCGTATCTGCCGTCACAGTGACAAACTCGGTCTGGTTCTCGCTGGTAATGGCATCCGGTGCGGTGCCGGTGGTCCAGCTGGCGATGTCGTTCAGGGTGCAGGTACCATTGGTCACTGTGCCGTCTGCCGACATTTCGGTGGTCTCAAAGGTAAGCTCCATCATGTTTTCCTTGGTGACGGGGTCCAGATTGTCCGTGATCTGGACATCCATGGTGGTGCCGTTCACCGTGACGGGGGTCTGGGCGGTGGCGGTGGTGGTGAGCTTTGCCGCGATCTGCTGGTACACCTGCGCAACGGTCAGGCCGTAGGCGCGCACCTTGTCGCGGTCCACCTTCAGGATGATGGTGGCATCGCCGCTGCCAAGACCGTTGTCCGCATTGGCAAAGCCTCGGTATCGTTGACGATCTCCATTACCTTCTCGGAAACGGTGGTCAGCGTTTCCGGATCCTTGCCGTAGACCTTGACCGACAGGCCGGTGGCCAGCTGGCTGGTCAGATCATCGGTCATGCCGTACAGCTTGACCTCAGCGGTGCAATTCTCGATCTGGGACACTGCATCCTCCATGGCCTGCCGGGTCTTTTCCACCTCACGGGAGGAAAGGCTCTTGCTCATCATAACATTGATCTTGTATCTGCCGTAGGCATTGGCGGAGTTCAGGATATCGGTAATGGCGGTGGGCAGGCCCAGCTGGCTGATATCCAGACCGGCCATGCTGGTGTCGGTGGTGATGCCCACCTCTTCCACGTTTTCTACATTCAGGGCCGCCTCTGCCACCTGACCCGCAATGGCATAGGATTCCTCCTTGGTCAGGCCGTCGGCGGTGGACAGGGTGATCTGCGCCTCGTTGCTGGTGATGCTGGGCAGCAGCTCCACGCCCATGTTCAGCACCTGCCAGCCGCTGAACACCAGCAGTACCACCGCCGCAATCAGGGGCAGGGCACGGTGCTGCAGGCACCATTCCAGACTATGGGCATACTTTTCCTGCACCTTTTCAAACCAGGCAAGGCGCTTGGTTCAGCTTTTTTCAGCACAGTAGAGGATGCCGCCGGGACCACCGTGAGCGCCACGATGAGGGAGGCCATCAGGCAGTAACCGATGCACAGGGACATGGGCATCATCAGGCTGCGCACAATGCTGGCCGAGAACACCACCGGCAGGAACACGCACACCGAGGTAAGGGTGGAGGCCACCACCGACATGCCCACCTGTTTTGTGCCCTGCACGGCAGCGCGGGCCGCAGGCACGCCGCGGCTGCGCAGACGGTAGACGTTCTCAATGACGACCACCGAGTTATCCACCAGCATACCAATGCCGAGGGAAAGGCCGGCCAGGGTCATCACGTTCAGGTCCAGCCCGGTAAAGTACATGAGCACCACCGCGAACAGAACGGACAGCGGGATGCTGATGCCGACCACGAGGGTGGGCTTGATATCCTTCAGGAAGATAGCCAGCACGATGATGGCCAGTGCAGC
>ENA-OQEX01000168-OQEX01000168.1-human-gut-metagenome-genome-assembly--contig:-NODE-168-length-38952-cov-7.908873_pt1 | contig 38952 bp, 32 predicted proteins | sample MGYA00242802_ERZ504649 | MGnify/ENA primary metagenome ERZ504649 (study PRJEB26092, sample SAMD00036194) | human gut metagenome | host: Homo sapiens | study: EMG produced TPA metagenomics assembly of...
CCGGTGCCCGCGGCAACGACGCGTCCGCCGCCGCGCACGGCCATGTCGCCTGCGATCACGCCGGCAACCGCCTCGTTCGTAATATCGGCCCCGTCCGCCCGTGCATCGACGGTGCAGCCGTCCACCACGAGCGCCTCCGACACGTGGATCCCGCACTGCGAGCCCGTCGCCGTCAGGGACCCGGTGCCGCGAAGCGTCAGATTGCCCCATGCCTCCATGCCGCACAGCGTGATGTCCGCATCGGGCGCATGCGACTCCGTCACGGAGTTTTGCCCGGCAAGTGTCAGCACCAGGTCGCCGTCGGCGCCGATGGCCTCGCCCGCGTAGCCGTCAAGCTCCAGGTGGTCGGCATCGGTCCAGGCCCAGCCGGGGCCCGACACACCCGGCTCGTAGTACGTCGCGCCCGCGATGATGAGGCTCTCCGCGCCCGCGGCATAAGAAGCCCGCCCAGCAAAACGCATAGGCAGGCCATGGCAACAATCGCAATGTGATGACGGCTGGTGTAGGACTCGGCAGCAAACATATCCGCTCCGATCTTCGCCTGAGCCAATAGAATGTGCACCAGAAAATGCCCTGGTAGCAGCAGTTATTAGTTTAGCGAGATCAAGGCATAAACAAAGAAAATGCCCCAGAGAAGTGCCAATAATTAGGTGTAAATCGTTTTGCCAATCGGTGAAAGGAGCGGATCACGTCAAACGATGTTCGTAAGTCATTGCGTATGCAACCGAGATCGTTGACTGCGTCCGCAAAACTCTGATTTGATTTGGACTATTCTATATATGCGCGGCTCCGTGAAGCACTATTATCAAAAGCTCATGGGCTTGGGACTACATTTTCCAGCCGCGTGATAACGCTGTGTATGCAGCGCTAATTCGTTTTAGAGTCATGAGTGTGACAAGTAGAAAGTTAAGAAGAAAGAAGGCCGCGAGACAGAATAAGAATCTGGAAAATAGCTCATTGAAGTTTTTTGTCAATGGGGCAATACATAACAAGCCAACAACGAAGAGCCCATCCAAAACAGTCCACATAGATATATGAAAAGATTCATCAACCATTGTAAACTCGCGATCGAGTGGTTTTGGATCTATTTGAGAGCTCATTTGCAAGCGCAATTGAAAGAGAAGTACCGCAACACCACACATAAGGCCAGAAATTATAGAGATGCAGCTAATGAGATTAGATATTAAATCTTCAAGGTTAATGCAGCCGTCAGGCCAATTAAAAAACAGAGCCACCGACAGCAAAGCAGGAACAATTAGCTGAACAAATATATCGCCGTGCGATATTTTATTAGATTGATAATTGCGGAGTGTATCAATATATTTGATTAGAAGTTGCCAGAAGTCAATTTTGCCCATGCTACCGACCTTCCGGAGTAACGTAATAGACTATTTATCTCTATTGAAAACATCCTCTGCTCTAGCGAAACTATCAAGACAAACGGCGATAAACTGATCATCAGAAAGTGGCGGCAGTCCTGATTCATTTAATACTTCAGTTATGGGAACTGCGAATTCCTTATCAAGCATAAACGTTTTAGGTTTTCCGTCACGTTGCTTTAGCGTGGCAAAAACTTCTTCTCGACCAGAATAGTTGCTCGTAACGCCAAAATACTCCGCAACCGCTTTCTTGTCTTTAATCATATCAATTGTCGCTAGAGGGATGCGAAGGCCTCTTTTATGTTTTGCAATGAATGACATAGTTCCCACGTTTGCCACGGTACCGTCTTCAATGTTTTTGGAGGGGCGATAACGGCGAAGTTCGAATTGCTCCACTCCCGTAAATGCGTCAAGTGCAGACCTTTCTTGCACTCGTTCTGATTTTAAGGATATTCCTGTTGAATGACTGGCAATATAATTCTTTAGTGCTGTAACTGGCACTGAGGCGCCTCCGCCATTCGGAACTGATTCAATCCCAATCAGCGCATAGCCTAATCCAGGAGTACATTTAATGAGTAGCCTAGAAGGGACCATACCGGCCATTTCCTCTGTGTAGGAAATTCCACTATCGGTCATTGTTCTTGTGTCAACGACATCAACATGAAGTCCCGCGCGACCAGATTTTAGATTGATTAAAACACTGTCATTTATTTGCCTATAAGAATCGAACTGAATGAACCGTTCACCTTCATTTACTTGAAACGGCGCGTTATTGTCATTAACAAAGCTAAAAATGTAGTCTAGTAAAGGTTTGTTGCCGTAATTCGAGACATCAAGTCTTTCCTCCTTGTGTCTATAGGTATTTGCCCAAAGCCTATAGACAACAAGTGAGTGCATCGCGAACAATCCGGGCATTAAAGTATCTCCTTAGCAATCATATTAATGATGATGCAATTGTATTCCTGCTGATGGATTGATGAGTTAACAGTTTAGACAGCAGGTGATGATTCGGGGAGCGGAGGTGTCCCCAAATACCATGCTCTTCCCAGTTGAGCCCTAGGCCCTTTCGACACCACCTATATTGCGAATCGGCACCGCCGACCACCCGGCCGGATATTGCCGTTCGGCACCGCCATTAAACGCCTCCCCGCGCATCTCCGTTACGCTCGGGCTGCCATGCAGTCCAGGGAATGAGGAGGTTCCATCTGGCGAGAAGGATCAAGGCCAGGAGGCACTGAGGCTGAGGTCGGTGAACGGGCTGTCGCAGAACGCAATCGCCCGTTCACCGATCCTTTTAGCCAGAATGCTTGTTCCGCTGTATATTTCTACGTTCCTTATTGAATAGATCTATCGTGCGTCGAACATGCCGATCTTGATGGCGTGGCGCAGACTCATGCTTTACTGGCGGCATTCGCATACAAGCTGCGTAGACGTATGCCGCTAGTAGTTGCCGTAAAGGTCGAGCAAACTATAGAAGACCGTGCTTTTTGGCCCTATCTTCAATCTCCGCAATCACCTTCGCCTTTTCGGAATCATCCTTGCAGCTCTGATCAAGGTAATAGTGCGGATTAGATGCGATATCCGCAGCCAACCAAGATCCCCAGGAATTTGCAGCCGAGACAATTCTAGGCAAATCACACGAAAAGATACGAGGTAGGATAGACCGGTCTTTCGTAGGATATTTTTGCAACAGCCTCTTTAGAACCTTCCTGCGAGAATTCCACTTGGGTCCGTCTAAATACTCATAAACAGTCTTTGTTGGTCCAATAAAGTTTCTTTCAGTCAGCTCAACGAGGGCAGGGTCATAGCAATGCATTTTATCAATCGATTCCTTATCAATCGTAAGAGGGAAAACGCTTCTGTTAATCGCTCTTAGCCTGGTCATTGCGTTGAGCAAATTGGTAGATGTCAGATGTGCCTTGTACAATAATCCAATAGCTAGATCCAGAACGACAGAATCACCCAGATTTTGTTCGACAGGCATTTCAATAATCGGAAATTGTTTTATAAATCTATCAAACAGGCGAAGTTCGCTACTCAAATCATCGACACTTTCGAGCTTCAAGATAAGGTTCGCATTGCTTAATGTCCCTGCAACTTTTTGGTTGAAAACGAGCTCTCGAACCAGCGCGATTCCCATGGCGCCTGTATTATCAATTGAATTGTTAGAATCGAGTTCATTCAGATTAACTTCGCCACCGTCTAGTTTTATTTTGGCAATGATTGAACTTGCGAGTTCGTCAACGTTGGCCGAATCGCTCCATGACTCCGCAGCTCGACAGAGGCTAGTAAAGATAAAGGGCGGGAATCCAGCAATCGAATATTCAGCTGGATATAAAGCGTCAGGTAAGAATTAAGCGAATCCTCAGAAGAAACGACCCTTCTATAGACAGAAGCATATGCTTCCTCGAGCGTGTCTAGCGTTGGAAGATCCGATGCTTTGCATGCAGACAACAAGTTGGCGCGCGTGACGTCATAGTTTCCAAGTTCGGCAACCGAAGAGCTGAGTTCAGTTCCAAGAGCGCTTAGCTTGTGAATGGTAATTGAACATCTACTGAGATAATTCGCTATAACATTAGCCCTAGTTTCGTTTGAGACTGCATCAGCGATTGACATGGTCTCAATATTTTTCGACAGCCAGGAAGAACTCGACTCGCATGTATAAGAAACATCCAGATTCATGTTCGCAAAAGCATAGGAAACAAGCTCGCGCTGGGACTGAGTCGCGCAAACGCTCCCTGATGACTCAATGAGGATATCGAGCTACGCTCGGTTTGATTAAGCAATGCCGAAATAAACTTGTGCACAAGACTCTTATTGTTGGGATATTCCTCAAGCAAGCGTTCGATTATCTGTCTTCCTGAGCTTGTGTAATTGTTGACGATACCGTTTACAGTTGTAATGACTGCATCACGACCAACATTGGCTGAAGGAGCGTTCCCTCCGCCAAGAATATGCGACAGCAAATAACGGTTGAAACAACAAGGACGATCCAAGTGAACGGTCGGAATGATTTTAAAAACTGCATTGCAATCGTCATCATCTAAGAAATAATCGAGGTCCTGAACACCGCGCTGATAGCAGTGATAGACAAAGTTAATAACGCGCGGCTTTGCATCAGTAGGATATTTAGATATGTAAAGGTCAAAGTCTTTTCTTATATAACCCTTCCTAATAAGTTCGCAAACAAGTTCGTCGCCTATTATTTGTTTAACAATTTTGGCAAAGGATTCAAGACGCTCTTCCCCTCCATTGGTATTGATTGGACAAAGCAAATCTTGCTTAGAATAAAAATCAGCAGTACGAAGTTGTTCGGTTTTTGAATCTAAGCTGGCAAACGAGGTGTCGCTAAATCCATCGTTCAACAGAACTTTCATTCCGATATCAGGCAAATCGATACCAACTAAGTCAAGAAACTCTCTTTTGGTCAGCCTTACACCTTCGCTGCCATAATTGGGACCATGGCCGATATAGAGGAATTCCTCGGGGTTAAGTGAAAAGAACTCTACCCAGAAACTCTTTCGAAATATGCTGTCAGAGTAATTGCTTCGCGTGTCAAAAGAATTATTTCCTATTGATAGACAGCTTATTGAATAGACGCGTTCATCCAAAGCCTCCTTAAGCTCATTGCCCAGCGTTTCGGCAATCTCATCCACAAGATCACCGTGTTCTTTGAAGCGTTGGACGAGTTTAGTTGCAGCCAAATACTGCGGAAGCAATCGATTAATCCCCTTTTGATGTATGTCGTACAGCTCATTTAACTTGCCCTTGCCGATTCGAAGGTCCTCATATTCAAGAGGATAGAGGTTTTTATAAATAGCAATTGCTAAAATGCCTGTACAGGTCAACCCCAATGCAGAGGGACTACCGAAAGAAGGGGAACCCATTTCATGTGTCATGACCAGATAGTCATTACGGATGCTGACCATCAAGCGCATGTCTGCAATATATGGAGCGGCCAGAAGAAGTAAATCAGAATAGCGCGCACTTTCGTCTGTCTGACCGGCATCCTTTAGCTCCGAAACGAAAACCTTGGCGGCCATTTCATTGGCATTAAACTTAGAAATAAACGGCACTACAGAAATGACCATGTCGAAAAACTTGACACGACCGGAGCCAAGAACTTCTTTTGAAGCTCCTTTGGACTCATTACCAAAGGTAAATATGCTGTCCTTTATAGCATATACAAATCTAACAACCTTATTGCCATTTTTGCCAACAATGCCAGGCGCTAAGTTTAAAAGGTCATTGAGTTTCCGCAGTTCGTCAAAAATGCCCAGATCGTCAAAGCGATCAATATCTTCGAAAATTACGGTGTCGTACTTATTAATTTCGAAGAGATAAATAAGCTCGTCCCTATATTTATTGAAGTATGAAGAGTCGCCGACTTCCTTATCGAGCGATAGGTTCAAGCCTGATGTCGAGATTGATTTTAGATGCAGGCTGTTTATAGACGAAAGTAGACATGCAGAAATAATTGTAGTCAGGAAAAACGTAACGGCAGCTATGGCGATGAGTATCAATAAACAATGATGCAGGGAATCATCATTCATGCTCGCTAGAGCATTGAACCAGCGTTCGGCATCTCCCTTTATGGCGCCTGGGAGAAGCATCGCGATGATAATGGCTGTAAATAGAACTAACGATAGGGATAGGATTTTCGGAATCTGACGATATAGGGCGATGTTATGAACTTGATTGAATGACGACTTACTTGCTTTCGAAGGGTCTCCTTGATAAAGAAGCTGGCCTAAGATTTCGCGTTCAAGTAATGCTGTTGTTGAAAGTTTGGAATCTGGCCCAATGCTGCTCGTGCCGGTACAAAAATTTGCCAAACTAACTTTTGCAATATAATGACCACCCGCCTTCGCTTCTTTAGCAAATTGTTCCAAAATGCTGCTCTTGCCACTTCCATAAGATCCTGAGAGAGCTACATTTTTGCAATTTTGCTTATATAGAGCATCGTTAAGCCGGCCAACGTAACGACCATGTTGACTAGAATCATACTTTGGAGTCATTGGCCTAAGTTGATTTTCCTGGCAAATACCCTCCTTGGAAGGAAGCCGGAATTTGCTAAAAATGCTCAAGGCGTAACCAACCTTCCGATATAAAGCCGCATTACTTAATACATTTGGGTAAATGGTATTAAGACGATGGAATCAAGTCGGGAGCGCTAATTGCCGACTTGAATAAAAATATGGTATCAGCTTATGGTCTAGTAAAGATGGACGGGACCGACCCATAAGACTTAATAAGTACCAAATTGGTTTTATTTGAAAGGGGCAAATCGGCAACTGCTCACATACCCCTCCCTTATTGCTATTAAGCGCTTTTCAATAAGTATTTCTTGAGTTGACCTATGACACAATGTGATCTGACATTTATTTCGTATTGCCATATCCCAAAAGTGCTCGAGTGGCAGACGGATACCAGCAAATGAGACACTAGGGTCAATTAGAACTACATCAGTACATAGCTTGTTTAGAATCTCAGTAGAAACTGAGTGCTGTTACCAGTCATCACGTAATCCATCGATTCTCTCAGCGCCATATAGAGCCTGTTAGTTTTATTTGGTGCTGAATCGCACCTCGTATCTTTTGCTGACATAGAGTCTTGTATGAAGCGGCAAGAGCATTTTCTTTCTCAAAGAGTTCTTTCCGTTGATTGGGCTCATCTAACCTTTCATAAGCCTGTTCAAGCGTCCATTGATATTCCCTTGCATTCTGGAGCATCTTATTAAATAGAATCTGATACTGATACATTGAAAACAAAAGGGATTGGTAAGCTTCTATGAATTCGGCAATTGCCTCTCCGCTCTTTCCCTTGAAGCAAAATCTCGCCTCCATGGCGATCGATCTCATTTCATCAAGCTTTAAATGCAATTTGAGTTGAAGGTTCGCATCTAACACCTTATTAATTGAGGCTGAAATTGATTGCAGGTACGTAGTGTTAGTTAGCCATACAAATAGTAGGTCGATAGCCATTTGCGGTTCGTCATCATGTTCCAAGTTCTTCGCGTTTTTTGCGTAAACACTCATGAGTTTATCGACGGTTATCCATATATTTAAACGTCGATTGAATAGAGACTGTTTATTGCTGAGACGAGCTTGGTAACAAGAAATGAGCAACGCGATGATTGCCTCAATCGCTGAGATGTACTCAGGTAGATTCGTTAGATCTATCGTCTCCTCCGCAATCAAAAATCAATTGGCAATACTACAATTATCGTTCTGCATTCAGGATTCTTTAATTCAGCTCCCAAATAGTGGGACTATGCGATCACTGACGCGCCTGGAAGTTCCGGGTCAACCTGGCCTGGGACAGATGGTACCCGATCGCAAGGGTGGTGCGCCATATCCTAATGACCGACGCGACCTACCGCAGCTTAGGGCAGGCGCGGTGTCGCACGATATCTAAACCGTTAGAAATACAAATAAATGATACAGATTCTTATTTGCATGACTGCCCGTATAGAGACTTGCAGGCACTTGCTAAAAAATCAGGCTCACATAGACATAACTAATGTGAGCCTGATTCTAAATCAAATTATGTAATCATCATACCCTAGCAAAGGGTCCTTCATTTGTTTTGTTTAGTCAAATACCAAATAGCGAAGACACATTCAAGTGCCTACGGTAGGTTTAGGTTGGATCGCAAGTTGACGTAGTCATTTTTTGGACCAACCTAAGTCAAAACTCATGGAGAGAGTTTACGTGGAAGTAGCTAAATTTCGGCTTCCGTTATTCGCAAGTTGCTGCTTGCGTTGTAATTAAATCAATGAAAGATAAGCATGCAATTGAGATACTGACCGCTATCACCTAGACGAATGATAGTCACCACTCCCGCATGCTTCAGATTACAGCATGATTAATGGGTCGAGTGTATATCTAAACGAGTCTACCTCGCTACGCCTTCACCACAGGTGTCGCTCCCGAGCTTGATAGGCGACAGTTCGATGTGGTCTTTACTTGCGTCGAATTGGCCCAGCAGGCCAGCTATGGCGGCGGACACACTATCATCGATGTAAAGACCGCATTTGCCTCCACGCTCAGCTGCTCGCGCGAACTCGACGAGCTCGTTGCGAATTCCCTCGCCGTCAAGCTGGAAGAAATACCGCTTGTTTTGAGAAGGATCCTCTTTGCGTACCTCGAAGTAGTCTGTTTTCCACCAGGGAGCGGGTACGTAAATGTAGCCATCCGTGCCGGAAACCACAAGCGACCCCTCAGATTTAGCCGCCTTGCCGAAAACCGCCTCGCCGTAGCCATCCTCGAATGCCAGTCGGATCTCACCAAACGCGTCAAAGCCAGCGTGACCTTCAAGGTCGGCCCTTACAAAATCGGCTGATTGATAATTAGTTCCGAGTAGCTGCAAGATGGGCAGCAACGCTGCTGGACCCCAGGCTTTGGAGCTCGACCACTTGCCCTCAACGCTCGAGATGTCCTCACTGCCAAGATCAACAAGCTGGTGCATACAGCGCGCACCGACAGAACTCGTCCAATGTGACCACTCTTGGCGAGCAGAAGCAGTCGATGGTAGGCCGTTGAATACGCCGTCTTGATCGCGTCGGCCAAAACGAGGCCCTTTGAGCGTGCGAGCGCCTGCAGTTCCTGGCACGCCTCACGCGTTGAGGCAATGGGCTCTCACATAGAACATGTTTGCCCGCCTCAAGCGCTCGCTTAATCTGTCCATAGTGCTGATTGGGATGCGATGCAAGGTAGATTGCGTCGCATCGACCGACTATCTCATCGAAATCATTAACCTGTTCGACTAAGCCACAGCCTGCGAGGTTCCATCACTGTCGATCATCGCGCAGGTGGGGTCAACGCCATTCACGAAGGCACTTTCACGCAGATACTTCTCCACTAGCACACGCTTGCCCACGTACCCCATTCGTAGATGTCCACTTTCGGCGCGAAGCTCGGTGCTCGAGACGCCTTGCGTACGATCAAGGTAGACCACCTCACAGTATTCCCTGAGATAGTCGAACTTACCAACCAGTCAGAGCCTACGGTGAACACATCAATTCCCATACGTCTGATGTCGTCAATCTTCTGGCCCTCGTACTCTTCAACGATTACTTCGTCAGCAATCCCGAGCTCTTGGACAGAACGCATGCGCTCGTTGAGGGTTTGGGAAACGTTAATCTTCCCGCGCACCTTGTCGAAGCCATCGGCGGTTACGCCCACGACCAGGTAGTCGCCGAGCGCTTGGCGCGTTCCAGCAGGCGCACATGGCCCCGGTGCAGAAGGTCGTACGTTCCATATGTGATCACTTTCCTCATGGGCCTCACCTTCTTTCGTGGCTTGTTTAGTAATTGCCGCAGTGCTCGAGCTTCGCGACGTGGAAGGCTTTCTCCCACCCATGGACCTCGTACCAAGGCCACAGTGGCTCTATGTAGCAGTACAGCAAAGGTATGAGCCGCGCGCGGCCACTTCGACGGCCAGCGATGAGAGCACCCGCGCCCCGACACCCTTCTCCGCGCCAGGGCGTGCCTTGAGTCCGGCGCAGACGGCAACATCGTCGGACTCGGCATAGGTCGCCATATGCGCAGCAATTCCTTCGCTATCCCTAATGACTATGCTCCTGCAGCCCTGAAGTCGCTCTCTCTCACACAACTGAGCCACGAGCGCGCCGACGTCGTAGTGCTTGCCAATCTCCTCGTCGCCGCAGATGAGCTTGGCTATCTCAGGATAGTCGGCCTCGGTCGCCCTGACCGCCGCGGGGTCTGGTACCTGAGTTCCGTCAGCCCGCATAACCCACCCCTCAGACAAACTGTAGTCGGCGAGCACGGTGGCGAGCTCTGCCGCTGCACTGTAAGAGGTCTGGACCATGGAGGGTCCATTTTCTCAACGAGGGTCGCGAGGCCCGGATTGCGCGGTGGCCTGCCTGCCCGCAGAAGACGACCTGGAGTCCGTCATAATATCGGTAAACGACCGCCTCGAGTCGGCTTTCGTCGAAGACCTCCCAGCACGCAACGTTGTCGCCCTCGAACCCGTAGGTCAGCGCATCGATAAGTGCGTAGGGGTTTTCAACGCGCTGACCTTCCAGAACACGCCGCAGGCCCTCGTCCCAGCAGGCCACTTTCTTCACATTCACGTTCGTTTTCCTTAAAACTCGTAGCTCGATACCGGCGAGTGCTGCCCCCGGCGGTCCTCGGGCGGCAACTGCATGTAGTCGCCATAGATGTAAGTGAGGATCGCGTCGAAGTCACGTGTCCCCATCAAACGTTTCCCTTCGAACTCGTACTCCGACAGGTCCTTAAACCACTCCTTAGGCATCGCGTAACGCTCTTCGAGCGGGTTTTCTCGATAGAGGGTACCGGTAGCTGGAAACAGCAGCGTCCTCACGCGGTTGGGGCTGTCGTCCGTGCTCTTGCGCTCCATTGGAGCGGCTAGAGCATAAACCGCCTTTGCGGGTATCTTGGACAACAGTGAGAACCAGGCCCTGAGCGGAGCCGACACGCGGGGATCGAGTCTGCCGACCTCAGACCATAGGACCTTGCGCAGGCACATGCACCAGAAGTCCTGCAGAATTTGGCCGCCCATACCAAGAGGCGCGTCGTCCATGGGGAACACGTCGACAAAGACTCCTGTTTTGCACTTCAAGTGCTCCTGTCCGACCCTCACGTACTTCGTTCCGGTGCGCCTGAGCTTGCCGTACCCCCACCTGTATTCAGGATCGCTCAGATGGTCCTGGAAGAAACAGATGGACGAGTCCATCTCATGGGCGACAGAACGGAACCTCTCGTAGTCCTCACGAAGCATTGCAATATCAGCATCATCATCCCAGGGGATATAGCCCTTGTGGCGCACTGCGCCAAGGAGCGTCCCGCCGAAGATTGTGTACGCAATCCCGTGAGCGCGGCACACGCGGTCGAACTCCACGAGCATGTCGAGCTCCAATAGCTGCATGCGCCGGAAGTCCTCTCCTTCTATGACCTTTATCTGTTTCATCTGCGCCCCCACCTAGAACAGACCCTCGGCCGATAGCGAGGTCAGGCAGTCGATAAGCCTGTCGTTGTCCTCCTCTGTGATGGCACCAATGTGCCCGATGCGGAACACCTCGTCGCACAGCGCACCGCCGTTTGGGCACAGCCACATGCCGTACCCGGTTTTGGCGCGCTCGATGATTGCCTTCGCGTTGCTCGCGGGGCAACGGAGCGCCGTCACTGCATTGGAGGGGTTCTCGGGGACCATCTCGAGTGTGGTGCTCGTCAGGGCGTCGCGCACGGCCTTCGCGCGCGACGCGATCTCGGCGCGCTCCGCGTCGATCCCGCGCGCCTCGATCGACCTCAAACGCGCATTGATCTCAAGCAGCGTGTTGACAGCAGGCGTCCAGGGAGTCTGCCCACGTTCGCCGTTGCGCAGGGCTTCCTTTAGACTCAAGTAGGAGCAAACCTCGGGATTCTCCGCTACCCTTTCCTGTCCGCGCGGCGAGAGGGCCATGAGGGAGATGCCCGGGTGGCAAGCTAGCGCCTTTTGCGAACCCGTCAGCACCACGTCGGTGCCGAGAGCCGCCATGTCAATCTCTTCGGCGATGAACGCGCTCACTGCGTCGACGATCAAGAGCATCTCGCGCTCGCGGCAAAAGTCGGACAGGAGGCTCATGTCGTACAACAGTCCTGATGAGGTCTCATGCATGTTCACGAGCAGCGCACCGCAGCTGAGATCCACTGCGTCTTCGAGGTTTGTCCGCGCTATCTGGTGCCCGAACTCAAGTTTGATCTCGTCGACGGTGTGCCCGTGCAGCTGGCATAGGTCGACGAACCTCTGCCCGAAACTGCCGCTATTGACCACTGCAACTCGTTCAGCGGGCGCTAAGACACTCATCACAGCAGCCTCCATAGCGCCTGTGCCAGAAGCCGTTAGAAACACGCAGCGTGAATCCTTGGGTGCGGACAACAAGTCCAACATAATGCGCTCGTTCTCTTGCATTACCTGAGAGAACTCTGGCGTGCGGAAATAGGGTGCGCTCTTGGCTGAAACTTCCAGCACCTCGCTGGGACTCATAACCGGACCAACGGTGAAATTAAGCATCTGCATTCTCCTTTGTTTCTTCGTTCACGCACCATGCCTTCAGGCAGTGCGTCTGTCTTTTGTCCTCCGGCGGCAGCTGCATGTAATCCCCGTAGCACTTGGTCAGGTATTCGTCCCAGCAGCCCATAGCGGGGAGCATGTGCTCCTCGAACTCAACCTCGACCATGTCCTCGTAGCCTTCCTTGGGAAGCGACCACCCGTGTTTGGCCAGTCCGAGTACGCTGCTGACGCGGCTTGCCGCGTCATAACCAGGCTCGGCTGCAACGCGCTCAGCCATTGCCATCATCTTCGTCTTTGCGTGCTCCGGATTAAGAAGCGCTTTGGCTGCGTTCTTTATGAAGCGTTTTCCCATTGAGTCCGAATTATGATTGGCGCTCGACCAAACGCTTGCACGCGAGGCCTTGTTCATGCGGACTTGCATGCGCTCAATCTCGCTTTCGTCAGAAGAAACGCCATCCATAACGAAAACATCTATCCAGAGCATTTGATCCATTACTCCTTCATAGGTAAGCTCCTGAGCTCTAATACTTTCAGTGCAGAACTTGCGCCAGGGGTAAACAAACGGGCTGTTCTCGGGGCCAACGAGCCTGAGTCCAGCCGGCAACTCGCCAGCAAGCGTTGCAAGACGATCGTAATCGGGGCGCGGCATACAGACGTCGATATCGTCATCCCAGGGGATGAATCCCTTGTGGCGAATAGCGCCAAGCAAAGTGCCGGCCGTAAGCGAGTATCGAAGGCCGTGTTCGGAGCAAAAGGCATCAAACGCTTCAAGAAGTTCCAACTCCTTCTGGTGTAGCTCTTCGATAGAGAGTGGGGTGATGTTACACATGCAACTTTCCCTTCCTTAAACATTCAATCAGCGCAAACCCCCTGGTTCCAAGTAGCGCGACCTCGGCTATGCAGCGGATTACGCAGATCGCGAACAAAGATGACCGGCCGAGAAGCGCTATCGCGAGGAGCAGAGCAGCGTTAATAACACCGGAGGCAACAGTCGAGGCGGTAAGTTCGTTGACCTTACCCAAAGCGCCGAGTACCGGCCAGCCAATCAAGATCGAATAGAAAGAGAGCGGCAGGACAGGCTGAGGGCAACCATGACCCAAGAACCCGCAACGTAGCCCTGTCCGCCAAGTAGAAAAAAACCTGCGGGGACAGCAGACAATACGCAACGGTGCCGACCAATAGGGCGGGAGCTGCCATAATCGCCATCTTCCTAACAGCGCCCAGATCCCGATGCGCCACAACATGGGGATATAGACTGCTGGATATCGGAGAATAGAGCGCTTGAACCGCGCTCACGGTTGTGAGGGCGAGCGACCAGTACGCAATTTCCGTCGGGTCGGTGAGCACGATTCCCACGACGAAAGTGGTGAACCCCGAGACAAGGGTGGTGCCGATGTTCGACACGCAATACACGGCAGATCTCTTTAGCTCAGCCAAGGCGTTTCGGAAGCCACCGAAGGAAACACGCACGCCGTAGCGGGTTCGAACGGTCATGAAGCTCCAGATAAGCGCTACCAAGCCGCCCAGGGCATCCGCAACTGCGACGAGCAGAAGATCCTGCGGTCCATGGACCACCAGAAGAGTCAGGCCGACCGTGATCACCTTTGCCGCGAAGAAACGCGTGGTGAGCGGCTCCATGTCCTCAAAACCTTGAAACATGAAATCCGGTAGCAAGGCCCTGAGCACGGTGGAGACATAGGCAATCAGTACATACCCCATATTGTCCCAGAGCAGTGGGATGAACTGGGCGACGACCACGACGACCGCGCACAGGCCGGCGGCGAGGAGAAGACGAGCGAGCTCTATGGAGCCGAGCAGGCGTGAAAGGACCTCGCAGTTGTCCCTCAGGTCGACGACTTGCTTTGTTCCGGAAAGCATGAAACCGAAGTCGGCGAGCGTCTGGACGATTCCCATGAACGACAACACGTAGGCATAGACGGCGTAGCACCCGTACCCAGCACGCGCGTGAGGTACGGCACGAGGATGAGGGGGAAGACGTACTTAAGTACTTGTAATCCGTACTGCCAAATTATATTTTTGGCGAGTGTGTTACTGCTTTTCAATATCTATATCAACCCAAACAAATTTCAGTTTTCGTTATATTCGAGCTAAAGCGCAAGGCAATAAAGACCGGGTGCCTGAGCCCTTAAAGCGAAAGCGACGCCAGCCGCCAGAGGACGCTATCGACTTCCAAAAGAACTTTCTCGGGATTGCCCATTTTTTCGAGGAACGACTTGCACTTTCCCCCGGCGACCTATTCGCTTCATCAACTCGTTAGCCAAAGCAAAAACGCAGCGAGATTCCCCGTCAACAAGCGCGACCGTGAGGTTTGCAAACAAGAGGCCGAGCTGATAGAGGGTCTGGCCATACATCCTCTGGTGAAAAGGAAAGCCCAATGTCCTGCGCGAAGCAAGCATGGCTTCGATCGTGAAGTACCTGTCTACAGACCTCTTGCTCGACAGGCTGTTCGAGGTTAGCAAGTCAACTTGCTTTCGGTATGTGTAGTCCAATTCGTCGATGGTCGCCCCTGAACCTCAGCACGATCATTTATGCCTGCACAGTGTCCTCAAACCACACATCTTTGAGGAACTCTAGGCCTTGCCGCGTCTCGCGATCGAAGATCCTTCCCCATGCAACGCCGCTCGAGAGTTTCGTCCCCACAGAAATGACCCGCCCGAGCTTGCCGATATAGCGGGGAATAAGCACGGTGATTTCGACCAAAGGTGTTGCAGGTCATAAGTCGTGGAGCTCGGGCGAGGAACGTTATGTGGTGGCCGAAACCCGGGTAAGCGCTCCCTGGCCACGCAGATTCGGGAGGTCCTTCCGAGATTGTTCAACACTAGTCCCATTTAACAATCCTCATGAACCTAAACAAGTTGCCAGAAAAAGGAAAAAGGAACGACACCGTGCCATTGCGGCCGGTAGACCATAATTACTACAAAGAACACGGCCGTAACTGCGCATATGCCGTAAACGAGGAGGAACTTGAGCTTCGTATCGATCTTTCGGAATCGCAGCGCCACGTATAAGGCAAGGAAAAACGATGTAAACGTCGTCAGCCTCTGGAAGATGTTCACGAAGCAAGCGAGGAACTGGAAGACGACCTGGAGCATGGATCCATGGAAAAGAACCCTCTCCTCCCTGTCGTCATCCGAAGCCCCCGCCCCAAACAAATGGGAAACGACAATCAGTAAAGCGTCCATGGCGGTCATGATCGGCGCCGCGAGCGCATTCCCCCCCGACCACGAGGACATGCTATACGTCGAGTACTTGTCGAAGTTCTTCCCAACGAAGCTCCACACGAAATCAGGGGAAAGGGCCAAAGCCAACGCGACGACGCCATAACCCAGCATGACTTTCTTTGTCGGTGCGAGCGCCGAGAGCGGAATGAGCGCGAGCATGACGATGGCGGTCGAGTGAAACAGGGAGCCGAAAATGACCGCCACAGCGAAACGGATCCTCTTCCCGGACTCCAGCCAAGGTATCGCCGCGATGATGATTGCGGCGGCGATACCTTGCGCATGAGGTTCATAAAGGAGGCATACGTCAGAAGTGTCACATAGAGGAAGAGTGCGAGCACGGGATTGCAGTCCGACTTATAGACCACATACCCGACGCAGGCGGTCATGACTGCACTGGTGAAGAGAAGGAGGAGCTGCGGATTGGGGCTGACCGCGTTCAAGGCCCGGAGGAGGTACAGGAACCCGGTTTCATACCAGGAGTGTGCCATCCACGCCGTCAGGTAAGCGTTCCAGTACTGGAGCGTATCCACTCCGACCGCGTAGCTTCTCAGGCCGGAGAGCGCGAATAAGACCAGGCAGGCCAAGATGATAAAGCCTCGTCTCTCAGCATCCCCGCGCGACACGCCCGTGATTACACCGAGAACGAGAATCACGACTATTTCCATCAGATAAATCGTCATGCGCGCCCAATCACCTTTAGATAATCGGTTCGAATCGACTTGGCGATCGAGGGCCACGAAAACAACTCCGCAACGCGACGTGAGGCCAGGGCCATCTCCGCATAGGCCTCAGCAGAGCTGGCGGCGACGACGATGGCTTCCCGCACGGATTCGGGAGAAAGGTCGCAGACCCATCCGGCTCCCTCGGCGAGGATGACGTCGGACATGTTGGTACCCGGGGTGACCACGCACGGCAACCCGTAGGCGCACGCCTCGAGCAGGCCCATCGGCATCCCCTCGTAGCGTGATGTGAGGAGAAAGATGTCCGCGGCGCGCAGAACCGCATCCTTCTCATCCCCGTATACAGGGCCGCGAACGGCAACGACGTCTGAAAGCCCCGCGGCCTGTAGCTTTTTCTCCATCTCGTTTGAGAAGCCGTTGACGGAGTTGCCGTAAATCGAGAGATGGAAGCGCGGTGAATCCGCGCAAGCATTCAACGGAGTAAGCGCTTCGAGGAGGACGTCCAACCCCTTTTGATAGGCTCCACTCTGCCAACGAACACAATTTCAGGTACGTCGCCATGCCACGACTCCCGATGAGGGCGCTCCTTGGGCACCTCTATGCCGTTCGGCTCGATGAAGCTGTTCCGGTTCCATTTCTCACCGGACTCATCGCGTTCCTTCTCGGTAAGGTAGTGGATCGCAGCGGCGCCTTGAGCGAAACGGTTGTAGAAAACGGCGTTGCAGATTCGTTTCTTAAAGGTTTTCTTCCCCTGGTCTCCGCTCGTGAGGGCGCAGTGCGGCTCAATCACATATGGTATACCCGAAGACAGCACGCCCAAGAGGGTCGCGTTGGGATGAAACGCATAAAAACCCTCAAAAACGATTAGGTCAGGGCGCCAGATTCGACTTGTGAAATCTTCAATGTCGAAAGCAAAGTCGTTAGGGTTCCTGTAGAAGGGAAGGCCCCTCCATTCTACGCGCTCGACAGGTCTCATGTTATACCAGACAACCTCTTCGAGTTCGGATAAGGCCCCGATCAGTGCAGGCACACAGTACGTAGGGCCCGCGAAGCCCTCAAACTCAAGGTTCGAGAGAAATAGAATCCTCATTCAGCCTCAATCCTAAATCCTTTTAAGCACCGCGTGCGTCAGCTGCCAGAACAGACAATACACGGAATAGACTGGGTTTATCTTCTCCACTTTTCGGTAGGCGTTCCACGTGCGGGAAACTGCACGGAATTTATTAGCGGAGCGGGAGCCGCCATGTTTCCTGTTCTTTGCAAGCACCTCGTCGAGGCCGCCGGCTGGAACGCCGCTCTTGAGGACCTGGAGCCAGACGACCATGTCTTCAGGGAAATCGAACGAATCTCCGAAATCGGGACAAACGAGAAGACTCAGGGGTATTTTCGAGAGGTCGAACGCGATGGTATGGCTGCAGGTCACGGTGTTCTTGAGAAAACCGTCGTAGTCGATGCTCTTGGGTACGTGTACGTAATTCCTATGCTGTCCGTCAGACTCAATGGTCTCGTACGAGGTGAAGCACATCCCCAGACCACAATCCCGCATGTACGCAAGCTGGTGATCAAGTTTATCCGGAAGCCATGCGTCATCGGCGTCCATGAACGCGACGAAATCGCCGGAAACGTGTTCGATACCGGTATTGCGCGACTTAGCCGCACCAACGTTGTGCTCGTTGGGATGAACCGAGATTCGACGATCCTTGTTCTCGTATTCCTTCGCAAGTCGAAGAGATGCGTCCGAAGAACAATCTTCGACCACGATGAGCTCCCAGTTCTTATAGGACTGAGAAAGAACGGAGTCGAAGGTCTCGACAAGATACGGCTCAGCATTGTAGAGGGGCATAATGATGGAAACCAGGGAGAATCGGTCATACGTTACTTCCCCCTCCTCATTGCCTTGAACGTTTTTACGAACACGCGGGTATCCAACCCGAGCGACTGATGGCGCACATAAAAGAGCTCACGAGCTTGCCTCTGACCACTTCTCCACGTGGATTCGTTGCGGTCAGTCGCAGCCCACCAACCGGTGATGCCAGGCTTACATGCGAGCACCTCATCGCGTGCATCGCCGTATTCATACGTTTCCTCAAGTGTTACGGGACGAGGGCCAATGACGGATAAATCACCCGAGAGAACGTTAATGAATTGAGGTAGTTCGTCCAACGAAGTGCGGCGAAGAAAGCGGCCTACACGCGTGATTCGGGGATCATCGTCAACCTTCTGTTCGCGCTGCCATTGCGCCAGCTGATCGGGAGTCATGTATTTCTCAGGGTGCTCGTGAGCGTCAGAGACCATGGTGCGGAGTTTGAAGATATAGATAGTCTTTCCACCCTTACCAACTCGCTTTTGACGGAAGAACGGCTTTCCGGGAGAGTCAATCTCAATGGCGACGCATGCTGCTACAACGGGGATGGCCAACACCGCGCAGACCGCAGCAGAAAAAACGATGTCGAAAGCTCGCTTGAAGGCAAAATAGGCAGGCCCACCTTTCTTGGGGGCGGCAGCCTTGGGATCTGCGGCGGGAGCCTATAGCTTCCCGGCGCCACGAAACCTTGCGCCGGAGCAGGATTCTCCACGGGGAGAGGAAATTCCGTAGCAACAGGAGTCTGAGAGTCTGCCCGCCAATCCCCAACTTGACCAATCAATGCCGCATCCACGGCACATCCTTTACATATTCTGTTTTATCTGACACATTCTCTTCCAACACTACGTCCCCGACCCGAAGGTCCTCCTTGGTTTGAGCGACAATCGCCAGCAGCTAGGCAATCGCCTTTTTAAGGTTTCGCATGACGCGCTGCTCGTTTGAAAGCACCGCGAGGCCAACGCGCGTAATTACGCGCGGCCACACAGGTCGAGCTCCAAATAAGCAATGCTCTTGCGTCTGTTAATGGTTTTGATAAGGCCTTCGTGGCCCAGCAACGGACCTGCCGTTACTACGACCTGGTCACCGTCTTTTAGGGCCTCGCTCATAGGAACTACGCGGTCTCCCTTATGCGTAAAGCCACCAATAAGCTGGACCTCTTCTTTTGCCAGCGGCACAAACTGACCGTCTTGGGAAAGCATCCGGGCAAAGTCGTCCATGCGCAGCAGATGCTGTTGCACAGTACGGGGATCTGCCGTATCGCAGATAAGATAACCGGGAAAGAGCGGCTTGGTCGTATTGACCCATTCGCCGTGTACTTTGATCTCGGTTTGAAATTGGGGATAAAAGAGCTCCTGCATGGCGCCAGCCGGCACCATGCGCTCAATGCGCTCGCGCATTATATCTTCGCGACCGTTAATGACCTGGATCACATACCACACGAGCACAACCCCCTTGCTGTCTTACGTGTGGCTCATGGGGTTTGGGTATGGCTTCGCCAGGGCGCTTGTGCGCGAAGGCGCTCCATATTCAAACCCTGAGCCCAGTCAGACAAGCACGTGGCTCTGCCCCACCGTGAACGGTATGTATAAATGCAGTTGCTAGAGACGCGGACGTGTATCGCAAAATGACCGCATCCCCAGCTGGCTGCGTGCGAACCAATCAAGCGGGAACAAAACTGGACCGCACGCAAACAGCTGAAGGCTGCTGTGGTTCGCCGTAACAACTCATTGCACTGATTCAAGCGAACTTATAAATATCCGCAAAAGCAAGTGAAAAAAGTGCATGGCAATCGATATTGGAGCTCTTGGTTTTTCTAACACCGCCGTTACGGCGGATGCTGATCGACCCCGTGCTATGTGGCCTGTTAGAGCCGTGAGCACAGCTGAACTCATGTAACATTAGGTATCCTAGCACAAGCTGATAGTGAAACTGATTTGGGTTGTGTCGGACAACATATGCGACAAATCCGTGCTTGGGGGGGTTGTTTGCCTAAGTTGTTCACGTTGACGCAGGTTAATGGGGTGCTGCAACGGGCGCCCGAGTAAATGCAGGCAAACCTCGGCTTTAATACGCAAAAGGATTTGCGTGGTGCTTACGAATAATGTACAAAACTGGGAAATTAATTGCACAACATTTTGCGGGCGTGTGGGCATGGGCGTTGCATTGTGAAGATGCTCATCGCACACTAGGCACGCCCGGCTACAGATTAAACGCATTTTGAGGCGGCTTGTTTGACAACTTTAGGGGTGTAGTTGTCGCAAAATTTGCGACAACTACTGCAGACGCAAACTTGAACAGGAAAGCAATTTACAAATTTTGCAAAAATGCAGTTCAGGCCGTTAAAAATCATATTCAAAAAAGGCCACTCAATTGAGTGGCCTTACATTCACGATGGTGGAGACGAGGGGAGTCGAACCCTGACCCTCTTGACTGCCAGTCCAAGCGCTCTCCCAGCCTGAGCTACGCCCCCGTGACGAGGAGATACTATAGGGGAAGTTGACGCGGCGTGCAAGGACTTTTTTGGGTCAGACTCTAAATGTCTCTTGATATAGGTAAGCAATGGCGGTGCCGGTGTGGACTTGGATCGTGGCTGTTGACCTGACGACGTTGCTGATGCCTGTGTCCGCCAACAGGTCCAGGGGGCTGTGGTCTAGCTCCCACTCTAGGCCGTGTTCGCTTACCTCGGTGTTGGGGGCAATGCCGATGATGGAGAACGTCTTGCTCTCGGCGCCCTCAATGGTCCAGGATTCGCCTTCGTGCAGAATGCGAGCTGTGGTCGCGTCCTCGGCAATCCAGACGGGGGCGTCTTTGTAGTTGGCTAGTAAGCTAGGACGCTTAGGGCCATATCCGGGCGGCCGCCCGTAGCGCAGGTCGCAACCACTTCGGCGCCCGGCCAGCGACGGCGGACGGAATCGAGCGCCAGCGCCAGATCGGTATAGTCCTTGTACGGGTCGTGGCGCTCAACTTCAAAGTCCTCAGCGGCATCAACAAGAGCGCGACCGGCTTCGCTTACCGTATCGGCGTCCCCTACATACACGTCGCAGCTCAGGCGAGCGCCCAGCAGCGCGTCGAGACCGCGGTCCACGGCGACAACGTGGTCGCACTCCCCTACTAGCCTACGCAACAGATCCGCGCTCGCCACCAAGGGCGAGCCGCAAACCACTAATACCTTACAAGCCACAGCTCTCGCCTATCCCTCAAACGCAAGCAGGCGGGCCAGATCCAGCTCCTCGTAGCTGTCGATAAAGATATCGCAGTTGGCGCGCACATCGTCGCGCTTCATGCGGCCGTGCGGGTCATAAATACCTACACGCTTAAAGCCGGCGACCCCAGAACTCCTTAGGCCAAAGACGGCGTCCTCAAACACCCACGCGCGCTCAAACTTGTGCCCGTGGCGCTCTTCTAGGCGGCGCAGCGCCAGCTCGTATACGTCGGGGAACTGTTTGGAGCGTCCTGCCTCGCCCGTCGTGGTAATAAACTCCATGTACGCGTCGAGCCCGGCGCCCGCAAGCGCAGACGTAACCAACTCGGCCGGCGTGGACGTGGCAACGCACAAGGCAATGCCCGCCGCATTCGTCTGCTCCAAAAATGCCAGGAGCCCCTCGCGCGGCGGCACCTTGGAGTACCCATCGATCAGGATGTCGCTCAGCTCGCGATACAGCTCCTCGCCATTCGCTCCAATGCCCCAGGTGTCGTGGTAGGCCTGGCACTCGTCCTCGAGCGACAAATGCTCAAACTGGGCAAAATCGTCGACCGTCACGTCAACTCCGTGGCGGTGCAATAACTCGGGCTGGGCATAGGCCCAAACGGGGGTGCTATTAACCAGCGTGCCGTCGCAATCGAAAATAAAAGCGACATTGGGAGCGGCGGTCTGGGACATAAAAGTACCTTTCGATGTCAAATGGTAAACAACCTGCTAAAAACGTTTTACCAAACGTCAAACCAACAATCAAAAAACCCTTATTGGTAAAACTGTCAAGAGTTTTACCATCGCAATTCTGCCAGTGGTCTAAACATGGCGCTTACCGATTAAACGCCGCCCAAAAACCACTTTCCTTCATAAAAGTAACGTACAGGTGTTATCGTAGTTTCTGCCGAAAGTTCCACCGAGCACGCGAGGTGGAACGAATCATAGAACTATCGCCGTCCCTTCGATTCGTGCAGCCTTGGACCTTTCGCATCTAGTCACCAAGGCAACACGCTGCCGCGTCATGATGGGATCAAACGTGAGCGATACAAAGCTAAAGCCAACGGCTAAAAAGCCCGCAACCCGTAAAGCCGCCCCGCACGCACCGGAGCTCACCAAGGACGATGTCTATCTATTTGGCATCGGCACGTGGGAGCGCAGCTGGGAAAAGATGGGCGCGCACCCCGACACGCAGAACCGTACGCGCGGCTGGCGCTTTTGCGTTTGGGCGCCCGATGTAAAGAGCGTGCATGTCATTGGCGAATTTAACGACTGGGATGAAGAAGCCAACCCGCTGGTGCCCGTGCATACGAGCGCTATTTGGGAAGGCTTTATTCCTGGCGCCGAGCAGGGCCAGCTCTATAAATACCTTATCGAGACCAACGAGGGTGAGAAGCTCTACAAGGCCGATCCGTATGCCTTTAAGGCCGAGTGCCTCCGGGAACGGCGAGCGTGCTGTGGACCCTCGATGGCTACAAGTGGAACGACGCCGCATGGCTCAAGCACCGTGCCGGCCATAACCACATGTCACAGCCCCTTAACATCTACGAGGTGCATATTGGCTCGTGGAAGCGCCATGGCGACGCACCGCAGGGCGAGCCGGACGAGTACGGCAACTACCCCGGCCCCATGGATCCCTTCCCCGCGCAACGCGGCGAGTTCTACACTTACGACGACCTGTCGGTGGAGCTCGTGGACTACGTGCGCGACATGGGCTACACACATATCGAGGTCATGCCACTTATGGAACATCCCTTCGATGGCTCTTGGGGCTACCAGACGACCGGCTACTATGCCGCCACGTCGCGCTACGGCAACCCGCAGCAGCTCATGCACTTTATCGATGCATGCCACGAGGCAGGCATCGGCGTGATCATGGACTGGGTGCCCGGCGGTTTTTGCGCCGACTCCCACGGCCTTGCCACCTTTAACGGCCACATGCTGTTTGAGCACGAGATTCACCCCAACTGGGGCACGCACAAGTTCGACTTCGCCCGTGGCGAGGTCCGCTCCTTCTTGGTCTCCAACGTACTGTATTGGCTCGAGAACTTCCATGTTGACGGCATTCGCATGGATGGCGTATCCAGCATGCTGTACCTCAACTTTGGCATCGATGATCCCGGCCAAAAGAAGTTCAACAAGTACGGTACCGAGGAGGACCTGGACGCCAGCGCGTTTATCCGTCAGGTCAACTGCGCTGTGGAGGCGCACTTCCCCGACGTGATGATGATGGCCGAGGAGTCCACCGCGTGGCCGCTCGTGACCTACCCGCCGCAGGACGGCGGCCTGGGCTTCCACTACAAGTGGGACATGGGCTGGATGAACGACACCCTGCACTACATGCAGACCGATTTTCCGTGGCGCCCCGCAACCACGGGCTGCTCACGTTCTCCATCATGTATGCCTTTACCGAGAACTTTATTTGCCCGCTGAGCCACGACGAGGTCGTCCACGGTAAATGCTCGCTGATCGGCCGTATGCCGGGCGACTGGTGGCGTCAGTTTGCCGGCCTGCGCACGCTCGCCTTCTACCAGATGACGCACCCCGGTGCCAAGCTCAACTTTATGGGCAACGAGATCGGCCAGTTTATTGAGTGGCGCTACTACGAGTCCATCCAGTGGTTCCTGACCGAGGAGTACGAGACCCACCGTCATCATCAGGCGTTTATCAAGGCGCTCAACCACCTGTACACCGCCGAGCCCGCCCTGTACGAGCGCGGCTACACCGACGACGGCTTTACCTGGATTGACGCGGACAACTCCAAGCAGTCCATCGTGAGCTTTGTGCGCCAGGGCGAGGACGTCGATGACGATCTGGTGATCCTGATCAACTTTGACCCGGCGAGCTACGAGAGCTTCCGTGTTGGCGTGCCGCGCGAGGGTGACTGGGAGGTCATCTTCGATTCCGACCGTCCCGAGTTTGGCGGCAGCGGCTATGCCGGCAAGGAGCCCTACACCTGCTCGAGCGAGCCCTATCCTGGAACGGGCAGATGGACTCCATCGAGATTAAGGTGCCCGGCCTGGCAGGCGTAGTGCTTAAGCGCCGCGGCCCCAGCAGCTATAAGCCGCCCGTGGTCGAGGAGCCCAAGCTGCGCCCAAAAAGCGCACGTCCTCGGTAAAGCCCAAGCCTGCGGCTGCTAAGAAGGCTCCGGCTAAGGCGAAGGCAACCAAGTCTGCCGCCAAGACCACGGCCAAGAAGGCAACCACCAAAAAGGCCGCTACCAAGGCCAAGTCTGCTTCTGTTAAGCCGTCTGCCAAGGATGCGTAACAAAACCGTTACAGCTGTAATTACCCGCCCCGACGAGGCGCAGGATACAAGTCATAACCGTTCCGGGAGAAACATCCCCGGGGGAAAGGAACGTATGAATAAGATCTTCGACAACAAGCAGGAGTTTACCGAGCTCTATCGCGATGCCGTCATGAGCATCAGCGGCAAGAGTGTCGAGGCTGCCAGCGACCTGGACCGCTTTAACGCCCTGGCCAAGCTCGTGGCCGAGAAGGCACGCACCGTTGCCACCAAGAGCGACGCCCGCGTCACCGCCGAGGGCAAGAAGCGCGTGTACTACTTCTCGATCGAGTTTTTGATCGGCCGCCTGCTCGACAACTACCTGCTCAACTTTGGCGTGCGCGACATGGTCGCCGAGGCGCTCGACGACATGGGCTTCGACCTTTCCGTCATCGAGAACCAGGAACCCGATCCGGCGCTGGGCAACGGTGGCCTGGGCCGTCTGGCCGCATGCTTCCTGGATTCCATGGCAGCCGAGGGCATCGCCGGCTACGGCAACGGCATGCGCTACCGCTACGGCCTGTTTAAGCAGGAGATCGTCAACGGCAGCCAGGTCGAGGCCACCGACGAGTGGCTCACCCACGGGTATCCCTGGGAGGTCCGCCGTCAGGACAAGGCCGTGACTATTAAGTTTGGTGGCCATGTTGAGGGCTTTGAGGAGAACGGCCGCACGTTCTACCGCACGGTGGACACGCAGGACATCCTGGCCGTCCCTTATGACATCCCCGTCGTGGGCTATGCCGGCGAGACTGTCAACAAGCTGCGCGTCTGGGCTGCCGAGCCGGTCGAGGAGCACTTTGACCTTGAGGCCTTCAACCGCGGTGACTATGCCCTGGCCGACGCCGAGCGCGCCGAGGCCGAAGCCATCAGCGCCATCCTCTACCCCAACGACGCCGGCGAGCACGGCCGTCTGCTGCGCCTGAAGCAGGAGTACCTGTTTGTCTCGGCCGGCATCTACAGCCTACTCGACACCTTTGAGAAGGAGCACGGCGAGAATTGGGATCTGCTGCCGCAGTTTGTTGCCATCCACACCAACGACACGCACCCGGCCATGTGCGGCCCCGAGCTCATGCGCATCCTCATCGACGAGAAGAAGCTCGAGTGGGATGACGCCTGGAACATCGTGACGCAGGTCGTGAGCTACACCAACCACACCATCCTGCCCGAGGCCCTGGAGAAGTGGCCCATCGGCATGTTCTCCAAGCTCCTCCCCCGCGTGTACCAGATCATCGACGAGATCAGCCGTCGTTGGCACGAGTCGTTCGACACCACGCAGGAGGGCTGGCAGGAGCGTCTGCGTCAGACCGCCATCCTGTGGGACGGCGAGATTCGCATGGCCAACCTGTCCGTGATCTGCAGCCATAGCGTCAACGGCGTGGCCAAGATCCACTCCGACATCATCAAGAACATCGTGCTCAAGGACTTCTATGCCCTGACGCCCGAAAAGTTCAACAACAAGACCAACGGCATCTCGCACCGTCGCTTCTTTGCCGAGGCCAACCCCACCTACGCCAAGCTCGTGACCGAGGCCATTGGCGACGGCTGGCTGAAGGACGCCTTTGAGCTGGAGAAACTCAAGGAGTTCCAGAACGACACCGAGTTCCTGAAGGCCGTGGGTGCCTCCAAGCGCGCCAACAAGGAGCGCCTGGCCGCCTACGTTAAGGCCGAGACCGGTCTGGTCATTGACCCCAACACCGTCTTCGATGTCCAGGTGAAGCGCTTCCACGCCTACAAGCGCCAGCTCATGAACATCATGAAGGTGATGGACATCTACAACCGTCGCATCGCCGATCCCAACTTCCACGTGACGCCGACGACCTTCATCTTTAGCGGCAAGGCTGCCTCCAGCTACACCTTTGCCAAGGAGACCATCCGCCTCATTAACTCCGTGGCCGACGTCATCAACAACGATCCGCGCGTCAACGAGGTCATGAAGGTCTGCTTTATCCCCAACTTCCGCGTGAGCAACGCCCAGCTCATCTACCCGCTGCCGAGATCTCGGAGCAGATCTCCACGGCCGGCAAGGAGGCCTCGGGCACGTCCAACATGAAGCTCATGATGAACGGCGCCATTACGCTGGGTACCCTCGACGGCGCCAACATCGAGATCGCCGACCTGGCCGGCCGCGAGAACGAGGCCATCTTTGGTCTGACCGCCCCCGAGGTCGAGCAGCTCTGGGCATCGAACAGCTACTTTGCGTGGGATACCCTCAACGGCGACCGTGAGCGTCTGGGCCGCGTGATGGACGAGCTCAAGGACAACACCTTTGCGGGTCTTTCGGGCAACTTTGAGAGCATCTACAACGAGCTCATGAACAACAACGACCCCGACCTGGTCATGGCCGATTTCCGCAGCTACGTGGATGCGTGGGAGAAGCTCACGGGCAGCTACGGCGACAGGAGACCTGGAACCGCAAGGCCCTGCTCAACACCGCCTCGAGCGGCTGGTTCTCGAGCGACCGCACCATTCGCGAGTACCGCGACGAGATCTGGCACGCGTAAAGGCGCGCGAGCTCCCCTATGCCAGCACGGCATTACTCGACGGGCGTGACGTTGCGCCGCGCCCGTCGCTAATGGGTTTAGGAACATCGATGACAGAAGGAGAAATCGATGAGTAAGAAAGAATGCATCGCGATGCTCCTCGCAGGAGGACAGGGCAGCCGATTGGGGGCACTCACCCAAAAGATCGCTAAGCCGGCGGTTAGCTTTGGTGGCAAGTTCCGCATTATCGACTTTTCGCTGTCCAACTGCTCCAACTCGGGCATCGACACGGTGGGCGTTCTGACGCAGTATCGTCCCTACCTGCTGCATGCCTATGTGGGCTCCGGCGAGGCCTGGGATCTGGACAGCCGTGACGGCGGCGTATCGATCCTGCCGCCGTACGAGACGCAGACCGGCGGCGCCTGGTATGCGGGCACGGCCGACGCCATTACGCAGAACCTCGACTACATCAAGGCCAACGACCCCAAGTACGTCCTGATTCTTTCGGGCGATCACCTGTATCGCATGGACTACCGCAAGATGCTCAAGACGCACATTGAGAACAACGCCGACCTCACGGTGAGCGTTATGCCCGTGCCGTGGGAAGAGGCCAGCCGCTTTGGCATCCTGACCACCGACCCCGAGGACGGGCGCATCACCAAGTTCACCGAGAAGCCCGATAAGCCCGATTCGAACCTCGCGTCCATGGGCATCTACATCTTCTCGGCCGACGTGCTGATCGAGGCACTCGAAGAGGACGCTCTGGACCAGCGCTCGAGCCACGACTTTGGCAAGGACATCATCCCCAAGCTGCTCGGCGAGGGCAAGCGCCTGTACAGCTACGAGTTCCACGGCTTTTGGAAGGACGTCGGCACCATCGCCAGCTTCCACGAGACCTCGATGGACCTGCTGGGCAACAACCCCGAGTTCGATTTGTTCGACAAGCACTTCCCCATCATGTCCAACATCACCACGCGTCCGCCGCACTACATTGGCCCGGACGGCCGCCTGGACGACTGCCTGGTCTCCAACGGCTGCAAGATCTACGGCACCGCTCGCCACTCAATCCTTTCGACCGATGTCATCATCGAGGAGCGCGCCGTGGTCGAGGACTCCGTGCTGCTGCCGGGTGCGCACGTTAAGAGCGGCGCGCACATCTGCCGCGCTATTTTGGGCGAGAACTCCACGGTCGAAGAGGGCGTGAAGCTCGGCTCTGTCGATACCACCAAGGATACGGCCGTCGTTGGAAATGACGTCGTTATCGGGAAGGGGGAATGATCCGATGATCAATCGCAAGGCCATCGGTTATATCACCGCTAACTACTCTTCGAGCTACGGCAGCGTCCTGCTCAAGGACCGCCCCATCGCGTCCGTTCCCTTTTTGGGCCGCTACCGCCTGATCGACTTTCCGCTGTCCAACATGATGAATGCCGGCATTAAGACCGTCGCGTCGTCATGCCGGGCAACTACCGCTCGCTGATCGACCACGTTGGTTCGGGCAAGGACTGGGGTCTGGACCGCAAGAAGGGCGGCCTGTTCATGGTGCCCGGCAACGCGTATGGCACCACCAAGGGCGGCATGCGCTTCCTGCTGCGCGACATCATCTCCAACAAGACGCTGTTCCAGCGCTCGGACAAGCCCTATGTTGTGATGATGGGCACCAACATCATCTTTAACATGGACCTCAACACCATCATCGACGCGCACGAGAACTCCGGTGCCCAGATGACCGTGGTGTACTGCAAGGCCACGCGCAACGTCGATGACGAGACCAAACTCGAAATTAACGAGAACGGTCGCCTGACGGGCGTGAGCGCCGGCGTCGTGTACGGCGACAACGCCTCTATGGACTGCTGCATCGTCAACCGCGAGACGCTGCTCGAGATCATCGATCACTACCAGGCAGCCGACTATCTGGACCTGCTCGAGGCACTCCAAGGCGACTTTGGCAACATCGACGTGTGCAGCTACGAGTACAAGGGCGAGGTCGTGGGCGTGTTTAGCGAGAAGTCGCTGTATCGCCGCAGCATGGACCTGCTCGACCAGACCGTGGCCGACCAGCTCTTTGACCCCGAGCGCCCAATCCTGACCAAGGCTCACGACGTGCCGCCTTCGCGCTATGCGACCGGCAGCCACGCGTGCAACTCGATCATCTCGGCCGGCTGCATCATCAAGGGCACCGTGCGTAACTCGATCCTGTCGCGCGGCGTTGTGGTCGAAGAGGGCGCTTCGGTGACCAATTCGATCATCAACCAGAGCTGTGTCATCAAGAGCGGTGCACGAGTTGAGAACGCCATTCTGGACAAGAACAACGTGGTTCCCATCAACACCGAGCTTCGAGGCACGCCCGAGAACATCCTGGTGCTGGGCAAGGCTCCGTTAACTTCCGACACAACCATCGTACGTTAACGTTGGCACCGCAACATCGCTCGTAACAGGTAGAATAGCCGCCCGGTTAGCGCCAGGCGGCTATTCTCGAATTGCAACATGGGAGACAATATGGCAGATTCCAGCAAAAAGATGCAGATCGTGTTTGCCTCGGCCGAGTGCGCACCGTTTGTTAAGACCGGTGGCCTGGGTGACGTGGCGGGCTCGCTGCCTGCAGCACTCGTGCGCGCCGGCGCCGAGGTCATCGTGATGGTGCCCAAATACGCCACCATCAAGGACGAGTACAAGGCGCAGATGGAGCACTTTGCCGACTTTTACGTGAGCCTGGGCTGGCGCAACGAGTACTGCGGGCTGGAGAAGCTCGAGCACGACGGCGTCACCTATATGTTCGTGGACAACGAGCGCTACTTTGCGCGCGATTATCCGTACGGCTTCTTCGACGACGGCGAGCGCTTCGCGTTCTTCTCCAAGGCCATCACCGAGAGCCTGCAGCACCTGCCCGAGGGCTTTGAGTGCGACATCCTGCACTGCAACGACTGGCAGACGGCACTGGCGCCCGTGTTCTTGCGCGAGTTCTACCAGGGCCTGCCGCTGTACGACCGCGTCAAGACTGTGTTCTCGATCCACAACGTGGCGTTCCAGGGCCAGTTTAGCGACACCGTGATGGAGGACATCCTGGGTGTGGCGCATATTCCGGCGGCTGCTACGCAGCTGCGTTGCGACGCCTGCAGCATCAACTACATGCTGGGCGCGCTGCACTATGCCGATGCCATTACCACGGTGAGCCCCACCTATGCGGGCGAGATCCAGACGCCCGAGTTTGGCGAGGGCCTGGACGGCGTACTGCGCGAGCGCTCCTACGCGCTGCAGGGCATCCTCAACGGCATTGACGTGGCGGCCTTTGACCCGGCAACCGACAAGCGCATTGCCGCCAACTACACCGTGGAGGACCGTTCCGGCAAGGCCGTGTGCAAGGCCAAGCTACAGGAAGAGCTGGGCCTCGAGGTTCGCGACGACCGCCCGCTCATGGTGATGGTCACGCGCCTGACGCGCCAGAAGGGCATGGACCTGGTCATGTACGCGCTCGACCGAATCCTGTCCGGCGGCGTTCAGGTGGCCGTGCTGGGTACCGGCGACCGCGACTACGAGGACGGCCTGCGCTACTTCCAGGACAAGTACCCCGGCACCATGGCCGCGCGCATCGAGTTCGATCCTGCGCTGTCGCAGCGCATGTACGCCGCCGCCGATATGTTCCTGATGCCTTCGAAGTTTGAGCCCTGCGGCCTGTCGCAGATCATCGCCATGCGCTACGGTACTCTGCCGATTGTTCGCGAGACCGGCGGCCTGAAGGACACCGTGATCCCGTACAACGAGTTTACCGGCGAGGGCACGGGCTTCTCGTTTAGCAACTTTAACGGCGACGAGATGGGCGATGCGGTGTTCCGTGCGGCACGCCTGTTCTGGGATAATCGCGAGGCCTGGAATCAGCTGGTCACGCAGGCCATGAGCCAGGACTTTAGCTGGACGCGCTCGGCCGACAAGTATCTGGACCTGTACTTCTTTATGCACCCGGAGATTGAGCGCCCAGCGGCTGTGGAGCTGCTACGGCCGTAGAGGAGCCGGTTGCTGATGAGCCGAGCCTGCGGCGACCGTTAAGGAGCCCGCTGTCGCCGAGGAGCCCAAGGCCGAGGAGAAGCCGGTTGAAGCTAAGCCCGTTAAGGCCGATCCTGAGGTGAAGGTCGAGGCTACTCCCGAGCCCGAGCCTGAGGTGAAGCCCGCTGCGAAGCCTGCCACCAAAAAGACGACGACCCGCAAGGCAACGGCTAAGAAGGCTACGACCACGAAGGCCACTGCGAGCAAGACCACCGCTGCCAAGGCAACTACTGCCAAGCATCGACCACGCGCAAGCGCACGACCGCCGCTGCCAAGAAGGCCAACGAGGTCGAGGCTGCTCCCGAGGTAAAGGCCGCCGCCGAGGCTAAGCCTGCGGCAAAGGCTCCGGCCAAGACCGCTGCCAAGAAGACGGCTGCAACCACCAAGAAGGCAACGGCAGCCAAGAAGACCACGGCTACGAAGTCGACGACGGCCAAGCCGCTACGACGAAGGCCGCCGCGAAGACGGCCCCGAAGGCTACTGCAAAGCCCGCCGTCAAGGTCGAGGAGGCGCCTCCGAGCCCGAGGCCAAGGCAGCTGTCGAGGCAAAGCCGGCCGCCAAGACCACCACGCGCAAACGCGCCGCGACGACGGCCAAGAAGACCACGACCAAGGCTGCAGCTCCCAAGGCAGAGGGTAAGGCCGAGGACAAGCCCGCAGTAAAGGCCGAGCCGACTCCGAAGGCTGCCGAGGTTAAGGCCGCTCCCAAGACTAAGGCAAAGACCGAGCCCGCCAAGGAGACCCCGGTCTCCCCCGCCGTTTCGGCCGAGGAAAAGGCTCCGACCAAGAAGACCTCCGTCCGCAAGGCAACGGCCGCCCGCAAGCGCCGCTAATCCGGACGATTAAAACTAAATCCTCAACGCAAAAGAGGGCGCCCCAACCAGGCGCCCTCTTTTGCGTTGAACTTCGCATTAAAAAGAGGGCCGGTTTACTACGACAAAATGGCTCCGGCCGACCACGGCGAGTAATCTTCGAAATTAAGAACGCTTCTAGCTGCGGTTTTAATATCACCAAAATGACCGTGGTTGAGATCATTCAATTCGTCGTAGTAAACCGGGTTACTTTTGTTGGCTACAAATAGTATCGGTATAGACGTTTTAAATATCGCGATAATTTGAGTGGTAAAACGATTTTCTAGGACAACCGTTCGCCGATGGTAAACGGATGTTGTTTATACAGCCTGTGTACAACAGATATACTTATATCTTGTGCGTAAAGCCCATGGCCCGCAGGCCGTGATTCTATTGAACTGGACCGAATTATGAGATTGATTCACAACAGCCGTCTGCCGCAGTTTCGTACTCCGTTTGGCGCTGTGACCACTGGAACTTCCGTTTCGCTCTCGGTGATTTTGGAGGATGCCGACCCCAACCAGGCAACGCTTACGCTGCGCACCTGGGTCGATGAGATCGGTGAGTCTCTGTATCCCATGACACACGAGGGCGACGGCATATTTACCGTAGAGCTTGAGTGCGCCGAGCCCTGTCTTATCTGGTACAGCTTTATCTGCAATATCGAGGGCCAGCCCGAGGTCCGCCTGGGCGCACCGCAGGGTCGCACCGGTGGCGAGGGCGTAACTTACAACTATGCCGAGGTCCCGTCCTTCCAGATCACCGTCTACAAGCACCGCGAAGTTCGTCCCGAGTGGTACGAGCGTGGCATGGTCTACCAGATCTTCCCCGACCGCTATGCCCGCGACGAAAACTGGCGCGAGCGTACGCTGGCCGAAGTCAAAAAGCCGCGCAACGGAATCCAACGCCGCATAGTCGAGGACTGGAACGAACCGCCCGAGTACGAGCGTGCCGAAGACGGCTCCATCAAGACCTGGGACTTTACGGCGGTTCGCTCAAGGGTATCCAAAATGACCTACCCCGCATCGCCGAGCTGGGCTTTACGGCCATCTACCTCAACCCGATCTTTGAGCCGCGAGCAACCACCGCTACGATACGGCCGACTACACCAAGATTGACCCGATCCTGGGCACCGAGCAGGACTTTACCGAGCTGTGTCAGGCGGCCGAGAAGCTTGGCATTTCCATCATTCTGGACGGTGTGTTCAACCATACGGGCGACGACTCGATCTACTTTAACCGCTACGGCAATTATCCCGGCGTCGGTGCTTGGCAGAGCGAGGACTCGCGTGGCGCGATGCATTTTACTTCCATGAGGACGGTTCGTATGACTGCTGGTGGGGCGTGGGCAACATGCCCGCCATCAACGAGAATTCTGAACTGGTGCGCGAGCGGCTCTTGGGCAAGGACGGCGTGATCCGTAAATGGCTGCGTGCCGGTGCCCATGGCTGGCGACTCGATGTGGCCGACGAGCTTTCCGACGACTTCCTGGCCGAGATCAAAAAGGCCGTGCTCGCCGAGAAGCCCGACGCGCTGCTGCTCGGCGAGGTCTGGGAGGACGCTTCCAACAAGATCAGCTATGGCCACCTGCGTCGCTATCTGCAGGGCTCGGAGCTCGACTCCGCCATGGACTACCCCTTCCGCGACATGGTCATCGGCTTTTTGATGGGCTACAAAAACGCCTACCAGGCAGCCGAGGATATCGAAACCCTGCGCGAGAACTACCCGCGCGAGGCACTAGCCTGCGCGCTCAATCTGCTTTCGAGCCACGACCGCCCGCGCATTATCTCGGTGCTCGGCGGTGGCCCCGACGAGTCGCAGCTGCCCGAGAGCGAGCGCAGCAAATGGCGCCTGGACGATAACTCGATGGGCCTGGCCAAGAGCCGTTTTTGGCTGGCGACGCTCATGCAGATGACCTTCCCGGGTGTACCCTCAATCTATTACGGCGACGAGTACGGCTTGGAGGGCCTTACCGACCCGGGCAACCGCCGCACCCTGCCGACCAAAGACCAACTCCACGACTTCGACACACTGGCCATCGTTAAGAACGCGTCTGCCGTGCGCCGTGCGCTGCCCTTTATGGTCGATGGCGAGATCAAGGCCTTTGCGCTCAACGACGAAGTCTTGGCTTACACCCGCACGGGCAAAGACGGCGAGGCCGCGACGGTTATCATCAACCGCAGTCTGCGCAATTCGCACCGCGTGACGATTCCGGCGCTCGGCGAATGCGCGAGCGACGTGATCAGCGGTCGCGAGTGCGAGATCCACAACGGCACGGTCACGCTCGATCTGTATCCGCTGGGTTCGTCGATCATCTATCACCACGCCGAGCAGCGCCTGCAGGAGCCGCTCGATCACGGTGCGGGTGTTGTGTGCCATATCACATCGGTGCCGACCGATGACGGCAAGCCCGGTACGATCGGCGCGCCCACGCGTCGCTTTATCGACCATCTGGCCGCCATGGGCATGCGCTACTGGCAGGTTTTGCCCGTCAATCCCACGGACTTCTTCCGCTCCCCCTACGCCGGTCCTTCGGCCTTTGCAGGCAATATCGACCTGCTACCCGAGAGCCACGAGGAGCTGGCAGCCGACTTTGAGACCTGGAAGGCCCGCGGCGGGGAGGATGCCGATCCGCTGTACACCGCGTTTAAACATCGCAATGCCGATTGGCTCGAAAAGTACTGCGTCTATATGGCCGTCAAAAAGTACTTTGAGGGCGAGTCGCGCCACGATTGGCCGGCAGATGTTGCTCGCTACAACGAGCATCTGATCGACGACAAGCGCTTCCACAACGAGGCCGAGCTTCAAGCGTACATGCAGTACCGCTTTGACCTGGCTTGGTGCGAGCTCATGAACTATGCGCACAAGAAGGGCATAGAGGTTATCGGCGATATTCCTATGTACGTGTCCGACGATTCGGCAGACGCGTGGAGCGAACCCGAGAACTTCTGGCTTTCCGATACCGGCAAGGCGATTGAGATTTCCGGCGCGCCGCCCGACAACTTTGCGCCCGAGGGCCAGGTGTGGGGCAACCCGACGTTCCGCTGGGACCACATGAAGCAGAACGGCTATAGCTGGTGGATGGATCGCCTGCGCCGCGCGTTTTCGCTCTACGACCGTGTGCGTCTGGATCACTTCCTGGGCTTCCACAGCTACTTTAGTATCCCCGCAGGCAAGGCTTGCGCCGAAGGTCGCTGGCTGGCGGGACCGGGCAAAGACCTGTTCCAGACTGCCTACGACGAGCTGGGTCCGCTCAACTTTATCGCCGAGGACCTGGCTATTTGACGCCCGGTGTTCGCGCCATGGCTTCGACCTGCGGTTTCCCCGGCATGGACGTGCTGGAGTTTAGCGATTACGACGTCCGTTGCGGCGTGCACCCCACGCCAGGAAAGATCCTGTACACCTCAACGCACGATACGTCGACGCTGGCCGGCTGGTGTACGCGTTCCTTTGCGGGCGGCGATGAACCGAGCGGTGTTGAGGTGGCGGCCAAGCTGATGAGCGACGCGCTGGCAAGCGACGCTCCCCTGGTGATGATGCCGCTGCAGGATGTCCTGGGGCTTGGCGACGACGCGCGCATGAACGTTCCGGGCGTGGCCACGGGCAACTGGACCTGGCAGGCTAACGAGGCGAACATTGCAGCCGCCGAGGGCAAAACCGCACAGCTCCTGCGCAACAACCATAGATTCTGGGGCGAAGCGTGATAAAACCCCCGATATAGGGTACAGTTACAGACGTTTGAATTCTTGCGGGCAGAGTAATCTGCCCGCTTTGTGCTGAAAAGGAAGTATTATGGCGCGCTACGATTACAAGTGCTCGAGCTGCGGCAACGTGTTTGAGGTTGAGCATCCCATGTCCGAGACTCCCGAGGTCGTGTGCCCCAGCTGCGGTGCCCCGGCGGCCAAGACGTTCTCGGCCAGCGGCATTAAATTTGAGGGCAGTGGTTTCTACAACACCGACCAGCGAAGCGGCGGCTCCAGCACCAACGCCACGAGTGGCTGCTGCGCCAACTGCCCGCATAGCCACTAGAAACCAATCAGCCCCGCGATCAACATGATCGCGGGGCTGATTCTTTAGCTACCCAGGCATCTCTATGAGTTGCGGTGAAATAAGGTCTGTTTGGCGGGTAGAAGCGATATTCAATCCCTATTTCACCGCAACTTAGTAGTTACTTGTGGACCAGCCTAGCGCAGAAGTGGCCGTCGTAGGAATCCGCGTTTACGGGCACGCTTTGGAAGAGGCCCCGATTGTTCTGGCGTACGGATACGAGCTTCTTGGCCTGATCGAACTCGGGGAGCTGCAGAATCTGTGCCTCGGAGAGCGGCGCTACAGTAAAGCCGGTGCCCTCAGGAGAGTTCAAGAAAGCATCCACCACCTGCGTGTTCTCCTCGTCGAAGACCGAGCACGTCGCATAGATGAGCTCGCCACCGGCAGCCACGCGCGCAGCAGCCTCTTTGAGCATCGTCAGCTGCAGCTTGGGCAGCTCGGTCGTAACGTCGTTCTCGGTCAGGCGCCACGGAATCTCGGGATGGCGGCGCATGGTGCCGGTGCCCGAGCACGGCGCATCGATAAAGACCGTGTCGAACTTAACCGGCTCGCCAAGCATGGCATCAAACGATGTCAGTACTTCATCAAGCTCGCAGGCATCACCCGAAACCGTACGAACGCCCTGAATACCGGCCTTATGCAGGCGAGCGAGATTCAGATCGCACTTGCGATCATGCAAATCGAGCGCCGTATGCTGACGCTCATAGCCCGCACGCTTGGCCTGGCACATCATCACATAGGTCTTGGTGCCACGACCGGCACCAATCTCAAGGCAGCTACCAGGGCGCGTGGCAGCTGTAGCGATAAGCTGCGCATTGAGATCAGATGCCACCGCGGCAGCACGCTCAAACACACCCGAAGCAACGGTAACCTGGGCATCAACCGGGGCATGGCAGCCCGGGAAGACAGGCGCGACGAGCTGCGAGATATACGGATCGGGCTTGGTCGCAAAGGCGTTCTCATGCAGGGCCAGCGGCGCGGGGGCCAGATTGCCGGCAAAGTTAAGTGCACCCTCTGGCGTGTCGAACGATGCCATAATGCGAGCGCACAGCCAACGCGGTAGACCCATCAGGCGCGACAGACGAACCAAGCGTCGCTCAGACTCATCCACATCGGACGCAGTGGCAAAGTCCTCAACGTTGTCCGCGACCTTATGCACACGGCATTGGCCAAACCGGCGGCAGACTTAGCTCCGCTGCGCACCAGCTCAACACCCTGACTTACGGCAACGCGGCCAGGGGTATGAAGGTAGAGCATCTCGAAGGCCGAGATACGAAGCGCCATGCGAACACGCGGCGCAACCTTTTTAGGCTTATCAAGAAACTGATCGAGCAGCTCGTCCAAAATACCCTGCGTGGCGGCAACACCCAGCGCCAAGCGGGCGGCAAAAGCGGAATCACGCTGGTCAATAGCCTTGGCCGATGCGCGAGAGGACAGCACGTCACGCGCATACATACCGCGGCGATCGGCCTCCATTAGCACATCGAGCGCAAGCTTGCGTGCGGGAGACAGCTTGCTCATGACAAAACACCCCACGAAAAATCGGCACCCTGCAGGCCAGCAGCCCAGGCAGAAGCAGCCATAGCACGCTTGCCATCAGGCTTAACCTCGAGCAGCTCAACCGTGCCATCGGAAAGACCAAGGTAAACACGCTTGGCCTTAACGAGAACCTGACCCTCGCCAAGCGACACATCAGCGGCGCAGCATCGAGCACGCGCACGGTCTTGCCGGCAATCACGCAACGAGCAGGCGCGGTATCGGACGAGGCCAGCACATGACGCACGCAATCAAGCGCCGCCATTTGCGGATCCAGGCGCATCTCCTGTTTAGAAATCTTGGCGGCATGGGTAACGAGCGCCTCATCCTGTTCAGTCCACACGGCGGTACCATCGGCAAGCGACGGCAGCGTATCGGCCAGCAGCTTACCGCCCAGCTCGCCAAGCTCCATCGTGAGCGCCTCGGCATGCTTACCGGCAACCGAGGTCGAGGCCTGCGCGCAATAAGCACCAGTATCAACGCCATGCCCGATGCGCATGATAGAAACGCCGGCAACATCGTCACCAGCAAGAATGGCACGCTGAATGGGAGCAGCGCCACGCCAGCGAGGCAACAAGGACGCATGAACATTCACAATACCAAGCGGCGCCATATGCAGCACCTCATCAGGCAAAATGCAGCCATAGGCAGCCACACAGAAAATATCGGCATCCGCAGCCTCGAGCTGATCGATAACATCCGCCGTCATACGATTTGCCTCAACAACCGGAAGACCAAGCTCAAGCGCCTTGGCCTTAACAGGAGACGGCTCCAACTTTTTACCACGCCCGCGAACAGCATCGGGACGAGTAATGACAAGCGAAATCTCGTTCCCAGCCTCAAAAAGCGAAGTCAGTGAAGGCACAGCAAAATCAGGCGTACCCATAAAGACAATACGCATAAAGAACGTCTCCCCTCAACCAAAGCCGAGACGGCTACAAAGAACAGCGGAAAGCCAAGTACCCAGCCCATCCGCAATAACAATTCAACAAGAACAAATATACCCAAAACCAAAGAAAGAGCCGCAATAAAAGCAGCTCTTCCAACAAAGCAATTATCAGCGAAGACGCCCCTCCCTGGCCCACGGCACCCGGGCGAGACAAGCAGCGTCAACGTAGTCCCCGGGGCACCCGCCTATATCGTCCCGCGCGCAGTTTCGCAGCGCAGCGAGAATGTTTGAGCACGGTATGATATAGCGGTGCCCCGGGGACGGACAAACCTACTCCGTCTCACCCGGTCGAGCGCCGCGGGCCAGGGCGTCCTGGTACTCCTTGACTGCTTGAGCCTCTGCATGGGCTTCAGTCGCTCAAACATGGTGTTGCCGTG
>ENA-OQEX01000171-OQEX01000171.1-human-gut-metagenome-genome-assembly--contig:-NODE-171-length-38214-cov-2.988710_pt1 | contig 38214 bp, 49 predicted proteins | sample MGYA00242802_ERZ504649 | MGnify/ENA primary metagenome ERZ504649 (study PRJEB26092, sample SAMD00036194) | human gut metagenome | host: Homo sapiens | study: EMG produced TPA metagenomics assembly of...
GGCGGCACGCAGACGTCGGCGGCGGCCGGCGACCCGATTTTCGACCGCGTGCCCCCGCATGATGACGACGCGGAAATGGCCGTGCTCGGCGGCATGCTGATGAGTAAGGATGCCATCGGCGAGGTCTCGCAGACCATTGACGTCACCGATTTCTACCAGCCAAGCATCAGACGATCTATAACGCGATCATCGATCTGTTTTCCGCCAGTCAGCCGGTGGACGTGGTGCTCGTGGCCAACCAGCTGTTGGCGGATGGCAACCTCGACAAGGTCGGCGGCGCGGACTATCTGCACAGCCTTGTCGCATCCGTACCGACCGCCGCTAATGCCATGTACTACGCGGAGATCGTCCATCAGCGGGCCATTTTGCGCAATGTGATCGCCGCCGGCACCAAAATCGCCCAGCTCGGTTATTCCGCCGAGGGATCGCAGGCTGAGGATGTGGTTAACCTCGCCCAGTCCGAGATCTACGAGATGTCGATGGGCAAGGTGCGTCAGGACTATGCCGCCATCGGCCCGGTGGTCCACGACGCGCTCGACCAGCTGGACAAACTGCAGCAAGGCCTCGTCAACAAGGGCGTGCCGACCGGCTTCCGCGACATCGACGACGTGACCCAGGGCCTGCAGCCCGGACAGATGGTCGTCGTCGCAGGACGTCCGGCCATGGGTAAGTCCACGCTCGGCATCGACTTCGCCCGCGCCGCCGCGTTGCACCACAACATGACTTCCGTGGTCTTCAGCTTGGAGATGAGCAAGGTGGAGCTCGCTCAGCGTATTATCTCCGCCGAAACCAATATTCCGATGGCCGCCCTGCGCCGCGCCGACGACATCACCCCCGAACGCTGGAACACCCTGAACCAGTTCTGGACCAAGATGCAGAACGCGCCACTGTTCATTGACGACAGCCCGAACATGAGCCTCATGGAGATCCGTGCGAAATGCCGTCGTCTGAAGCAGACCAACGATCTGAAACTCGTAGTCATCGACTACCTGCAGCTGATGACCTCGGGCAAGGCCGTGGAATCCCGCCAGCAAGAGGTGTCCGAATTCTCCCGTGCCCTGAAGCTCTTGGCCAAGGAACTCGAAGTGCCGGTCGTGGCCCTTTCCCAGCTGAACCGTGGCCCGGAAATGCGTAACGACAAGAAGCCGCAGCTCTCCGACCTGCGTGAATCCGGCTCAATCGAACAGGACGCCGACGTGGTGTTCCTGGTCCACCGCCCTGACTTCTACGACAAGGAAGACCGCCCTGGCGAGGCCGATATCATCATGCCAAGCACCGTAACGGCCCGACCGAAACCTTCCACCTCGCCTTCCTCGGTGCCACGTCCAAATTCAAAGACATGCCGCAGGACTACAACGCCAATCAGGGGGTGTGATGATGGCAAGCAACGTTTCACGCGATGTTTCGCAAGACCAATCGTCCGTGGTGCAGACCTGCAAACCGTGGTATGCGTTCGCCACCGTGGCCGCAGGCCGCTTCGTGCGGTTTGCATCCCGCGTCACCAAACATGGCGGTTCGGCTTTGCCCGGCAAAGTCGTAGAAAAGATTGACCCCGGCTTCCTGACCCGTACGCTCGGGCAGTTGCCGCTTGGCGTGGTATTGGTGTCCGGCACGAACGGCAAGACCACCACCACCCGCATGGTCGCCTCGATGCTCTCCGATCTGGGGCTGAAGGTGTTCACCAATCCGACCGGCTCGAACTTCGTGCGCGGCGTGGTCTCCGCACTGCTTACCGAAGTCACGCTCGGCGGCAAATTGGACGCGGACATCGCCGTGCTCGAGCTCGATGAGGCGTACGCCGTCCACTTCGTCAAGCAGGTCAAGCCCCGTTATGCATTGCTGCTGAACGTGATGCGCGATCAGCTTGACCGATTCGGTGAAATCGACACCACGGCCAAACTGCTCAGCCATGTGGCTGCGGCGACTACCGGCACTGTGGTACTGAACCGCGAGGACCCGCGTATCGCCGCGCTCGCCGCGAAGGCCCCGGCTGGCACCACCGTGCGATACTTCGGCCTCGCCGACGATTTGCGCCGCTATTTCCCGTCCGATGACGACATGGCCACGACCGTGTCGGTGGAAGGTGTGGCCGGGCCGCTCCCCTCAGCCAGAACTCCTCTCAGTCCGCGAAGCGAACTGAGAGGAGCTTCCGCAGGCACGGCAGAACTTCCCGCCGACGTGACACTTACCGCAGTGGGCGACCACAAGGCCACCTTCCAGATGGACGGTCAGGCTACGCCACCGACGTCAAGCTTGAAGCGTCTACAACCTGTACAACGCGGCCGCCGCGCTCGCCGTGGTACGTGCGGTGATGCAAGACAATGCCGCCGCATCCAAGGCCACCGCCGCAGCCAACGCCTGCGCCGTGTCCGCCGACGAGCTCATCGCCGCCGTTTCCCGCGTCACGCCGGCTTTCGGCCGTGGCGAGGTCATCGACGTCAACGGTTCCCCGGTCGAACTGCTGCTGGTCAAGAACCGATGGGCTTCCGCCTCTCGCTCGCCAGCTTCGACCCGGCCAACGCGGACACCATGATCGCCATCAACGACGAATACGCCGACGGCCGCGACATGAGCTGGCTGTGGGACGTGGACTTCACTTCCCTGCGCGCGTCCGGTGTCGCCATGGTCTCCGGCGTGCGTGCCTGGGACATGGCATTGCGCCTGGGGTATGACCAAGTGCCAGTCGCCGATACGAACACCGACCTCGAACAGGCCGTCACCGCATTCGTCAACGCCAATCCCGGCACACGCAAGCACATCTACTGCACCTACACCGCCATGCTCAAAACCCGTGCCGTACTGGGCCGCATCACCGAAGTACGGGACGCGGGCGTGGGCAAGTAACTATCCTCTAGCGCCCGCGCGCCACCTCCCGCCTGCGGGAGGACATGGTGAGGAATAAGACGCTTCCCGTCAGCGGGAAGACATCGACAAGGAGAACGTGACATGGCCAGAACAATTGATGTGGTGTCCCTGTATCCCAAAGACATGAACATCTACGGCGATTCCGGCAACGTGCTGACTATCCGCCGCCGTCTGGAACTGTACGGTTATGAACCGGTCGTCCACCAGTACAATCAAGCGACGACTGGCCCGACCAGGTGGACCTTATTCTGGGAGCGGCGGCCAAGACACCGGCCAGAAGAAAATCATCGACGACTTCTACCATCGCGCCGACCTGTTGCGTTCGCTTGCCGCAGACGGTACGCCGATGCTGATGATCTGCGGCCTGTACCAGCTGTTCGGCGAGTACTTTGAAACCGTGGACGGCACCCGTCTGGACGGCATCGGCGTTATCGGTGCTTATACCGTGGGCCAGAACGTGCGTATGATCGGCAATCTTGTTGAGCATTCCGACCAGTTCGGCGATGTGATTGGCTACGAGAACCACTCCGGCCAGACCTTCCTGCGCGAAGGCGTTCAGCCACTCGGCACCGTCAATCAGGACGGCCGAGGCAACAATGGCGAAGACCATACCGAGGGCGCGCGCGTGCACAACGTGATCGGCACCTACATGCACGGCTCGTTGCTGCCTAAAAACCCCGCCATCAGCGATTTCCTTATCGAAACTGCCGTGACTCGTCGTTACGGTACGTTCGATACGTCCGATCAGACCCCCGAACAAGCCAAGGAGCTCGCCCGGCTCGATCAAGTAGCCACCAACGCGCGCAAGGCTGCCGCCGAACGTCCTCGGTGAATTCTCGGTGAGTCCTCGGTAAGTACCAATCAGCGAAAAATCAGTCGAAATCAGTCTGAGGGTCTAGTACATTGCCCTGTTGTTTGCGCTAGGCTTGGTGGTACGAGACATGGCACCAGGCCATGTCGGACCTCGAAGGAGGGGTATCATGGCTGATTTTGATCTTCTGGGTGATGGCCTGCGCAAGGTCCTGCTGGCGGGCATCGGAGCCCTTGCCACCGGATACGAGAAGAGCAGCGAGCTCGTCGACGAACTCGTCAAGAAGGGTGAGATTACGGTCGAGCAGGGCAAGGCGCTGAACACCGAGCTCAAGCGCAAGGTGAGCGAGACGGTGGATGACGCCAAGAAGGCCGCCGCCGAAGCCGGCGACAAAGCTGCTGCCGCAGCCGACACCAGTGCCGCCGACAAGCCCGCTGACGAGGGCAAGGCCGAGTGACCAAGCCCACACGCGCTACGCCGGAATCAGGGTCACCCCGCTTTCCCAGCAGGTCGACCCTATTCTGACGCCTGCGAAAGCCGAACGTGAGGCGGCGGCGAACCGGTCCGTCGACACGTCGGACACGCTCAAGCAGACCGTTACCAAGGCGACTCCGAGCGTATCCGACGAAACGCTGGCACTGTTCGGACGCAGGAACGATTTCGCCACGCGCTACCATCTGACGCGCCGTGGCAAGATCAAAACGACTGGGGCAGATCACCAGAATCGTCGAACAATTCGACGTGCTGCACGGCCTGACTCCGGTCAAAATGCGCCTCATGTTCGAGGCGCTCGGCCCCACGTTCGTCAAAGTGGGCCAGATTCTGTCGATGCGCTCCGAGATTCTGCCGCAAAGCTTCTGCGACGAACTCGCCAAACTGCGCGCCGACGCCGACCCGATGCCGTATTCCACGGTGTTGGATGTGCTTGCCGCCGAATACGGGCGTCCCGCCGACGAGGTGTTCGCGCATATCGATCCCAAGCCGTTGGGCTCTGCTTCACTGGCGCAAGTGCATCGCGCCACGCTGAAAACCGGCGAAGATGTGGCCATTAAAGTGCAGCGCCGGGTGTGCGCGAAACCATGGCTCAGGACGTCTCCATCATGCGCTCCATAGCCAAGGCCGCCACTAAGGTGATTCGCACCTCACAGATCGTGGACCTGAAGGGCGTGGTCGAGGAGCTGTGGGACACCTTCGAATCGGAGACTGACTTTCTGATTGAGGCCCGCAACCTCGCCGAATTCAAGCGTTTCGCCGCCCGATTCAAATACATGGACTGCCCGACGGCGTACACCGAACTGTGCACCGAGCATGTGGTGGTCATGGAGTACATCGACGGCATCTCCGTCTCCCACCCGGGCCGGCTCGTCGATGCTGGTTATGACTTGAAGGAGATCGGCACCAAGCTCGTCGACAATTACGCCACGCAGATTCTCGACGACGGCTTCTTCCACGCTGACCCACATCCCGGCAATATCATCATCCGGGGCGGCCAGATCGTACTTATCGACCTCGGTATGACCGGTCGGCTCGACCAGCGCACCCGTGCAGTCCTCAAAGAAATGATTTTCGCCGTCGCCAAACAGGATTCGCCCGCTCTGGCCGAGGGGCTGCTGCGATTTGCCGGCACCGAGGCCGATCCGGAGGACTACCCAGCACTGCTGGCTGATCTGGACGTGATCGTCAAGGAATTCGGCACTGTGGATCTGGCCGAACTGGACATTGCCGCCTTCCTGACCGCACTGACGCAGATGGCCGGCCGCCACAACATCGAGGTGCCCAGTACGGTGACCACCGTCGGCCGCGCGTTGGTTACGCTCGAAGGCTTGCTGGACGAGTTCATTCCTGATGTGAATATGATCGAAATCATTTCCGACCATATCGCCACGTCGAAATCGCTGAAGAACGCCACCAAAGACGAGATCAAGTCGCTGGGCGTTGAGGGACATCAGGCTTTGCATGCCACGCTCGGCACCATGACCGAACTCAAGACCGTGGCCCGTATGCTGACCCGTGGTCAGTTGCGCGTCAACATGGAACTGGTCGGCTCCGAAGAGCCGTTCCAGCTGCTTTCGGATATGGTGAATCGTCTGACGATGGCCCTGATTGTGGTCGGTTTGTTCGTTGGCTCGTCGATTGTCTACTACGCCGGCATGAAGCCGATTATCTTCGGCATTCCGGTCATCGGCTTCATGGGCTACGTCGTGGCCTTCGCCCTCGGCGTATGGATCGTCATCGACATCTACTTAAAGGGGCGCAAAACCAAGAAGCGGTAGGGTATCGATTGATATCAGTCCAGCGGGAGGGTGGATTCGCGCTGGATAAGGTGGCAGGGTACGTAGTCGACACCGTGATGCGGGTTGCCGTCGATGGCATCGACCAAGTATCGTGCCGCACGCCGTCCGATGGTTTCGGTTTCGTTGTCGATCGACGTCAGTGCGGGCCTCGAGCTGGAGGTCAGTACCGACCAGTTATCGTGGCCGATGACGGCGACGTCATCCGGGATGCGCAGTCCCTGCTGCTTGAGCACGTCAATGCAGCCGCGGGCCAACTGATCGTTCTGGCAGACCACTGCATCGAACTTGACCCCTTGGTCGAGCAGCAGACGGGTGGCCGCACGGCCCCAGCTTCGTCCCATTTGCCGTAACGAATTGGGCCGGCGGGTTCAATACCTAATTCGGAGAGCGCCTCGAGAGCTCCTTGGTGCGGTCGGTGGCAGCGGTATAGGTTTCGTCGCCGCCGATAATGGCGATGTGCCGGCGGCCACACGAGATGAGATGGTTGATGGCCATGCGGCCGGCGTCCACGTTGTCGCAAGTGACCGAGCAGTCTTTGGGGTCGGTGGAGGGGCCGTAGACGTAGACCAGTGGCACGCCCCAGTCATGGCCAAGCGTGGGCCTGGGGTTGGTCTCGCACTGCACGATGAGCAGTCCGTCGACCTTGAGGGACAGCAGTTTCTCGACATGCTGACGTTCCAAGGCGGCGTCGCCACGAGCGTTGGCCAACAATACTGAGGTCGATTGGGCTCGCAACTCGTTCTCCGCGCCGATAAGAATCGGTGTGGAGAAACGACCCTGCAGATCGGAGGTGACCAGGCCGATAGTGCCGGTGGTGCCGCGGGCTAGGGATTGGGCGAGTTTGTTGGGAGAGTAGTTGAGTTGCTTGGCGGCATCCAGTACACGCTGCTTGGTTTCTTCGCTGATACGGGGTTTGTTGTGCAGTGCCTTGGATGCAGTGGCCGTCGAGACTCCGGCCAATGCCGCCACATCCTCAAGTCGCGCTGCCCGTCCGGTTGCTGGCTGGGTCATCATGCCTCGATTCCTTGGTTCTTCAGCAGTATATAGCGCATTGTTTTGCGATGAAATACCTCATACGGTGTGGTGCGCCATTGCATCTGGGAATAATTGTAGCTTCAATGCGAAAACTTTCGCAAACATCTTTTTTTCGGCGTGGCGTAGTCAGGGAAATTGTTCAAGTGCAAGGTAAGTGAAAGAAAGCATTACTTCCATGTGCGCTTTTGTTTGATTTGCTCGACACGCCGGAATAATCATTGATATTAAGCCAATTCAAGCACGTTATTCATAGTCGAATCACAGTCTCGAACCCGTTTGATGTGAGAAAAAACGCGAAAATGCGAAAGCGCTTTTGCAAAAAACTTCCATGTTCGTTTATATTGAGAAAAGGCTTTCGCAGTGTTACCTGCTCCGGGCAAAGGAGCGAGCAGGGCGAAACCAAGGAGCGGACCGTCCGCCACCGCCTCTCATAGTTGAGCGGATATATAGAGAAAGAAGCGAACATGGTGTCTTTCAATAAACTGACCCGTACTCTTGCTGGCATCGCTGCCGCCGCGTTGATCGTTCCGCTGGCCGCCTGTGGTGGCTCCGGCAATGGTGGCACTGCCACCGCCGAAGGTATCCCGGCCAAGGGCACCGACGATGGTACCGAGATCACCCTGTGGACCCGTTCCCCTCTGGAGCGTCAGGCCAAGAACGTGGTCGAGGCTTACAACAAGAGCCACAAGAACCAGGTCAAGCTCGAGATCATCCCGAACGACGATATGGAAGGCAAGGTCGGCGGCGCTTCGCAGACCGACTCCCTGCCTGACATCCTCGCCGGCGACGTGGTCCGTATTCCGTACTGGGCTTCCGAGGGCATCTTCACCGACATCACCAAGCAAATCGATGGCCTGGACAACAAGGCCGACCTGCAGCAGGGCCACATCGAAGCCGGTACTGTTGATGGCGCCGAGTACACCCTGCCGTTCATCACTGACGTTTCCGTGATGGTCTGGAACAAGAACCTGTACAAGGAAGCCGGTCTGGACCCGGAGCAGGGTCCGAAGAGCATCGACCAGTTCGTCGAGCAGGCCAAGAAGGTCGCCGCCCTCAACAAGGATGGCGTCGCAGGCTCCTACCTCGCCGGTCAGTCCGGTGGTGCTCTGGTCTTCGACCTCTTCCCGTCCGTGTGGGCTGACGGCGAATCCGTCATGAACAAGGATGGCTCCGAGGCCACCCTGGACAACGACTCCATGAAGGGCGTCTTGGACGCTTACAAGGAGCTGGCCAACACCACCAACGGCCTGGGTGCAGGCTCCAAGGAAGAGACCGGCGCCACCTGGACCGCTCCGTTCGCGAACGGCAAGATCGGCGTTATGCCTTACCCGAACACCTCCACCACTGCTCTGTTCGATGCTGAGAAGGACGGCGGCTTCGAGGTCGGCGTTGCTCCGATCCCGGGCACCAAGGAAGGCAAGACCTCCACGTTCCTCGGCGGCGATGCCATGGGTATCTCCAAGGACTCCAAGCACGTTGCTCAGGCCTGGAACTTCCTCTACTGGCTGATGCATCTGACGCTCAGAAGGAAGTCTTCGCTGACCAAGCGACACCGCCTCCAACATCCAGACCCTGAAGACCGCTTACAAAGACGCTGACCCACGCATCCAGACCATCAACTCCGTGATTATCGACGGCAACGGCCAGACCCCGAAGTCCCCGGCCTTCAACGAAGCCTTCAACGCCGCTGGCTCCCCGTGGCAGCTGCTCGTGCAGAACGCCGTGTGGGGTTCCGGTGACCTCAAGGCCGACAACAAGGCCGTCACCGACGTCCTGTCTGCCCAGTGATTCGGTGGTGATGCTCCTCACCATCACTCATCAAATCACAGCAATAACTGAATAATAACTGAACAGATTGAGCCGGTCCCTCCCTTGTGAGGGCAGGAGCCGGCTCAACCACATAATCGAACTTCTATCTTCTTCTTCATTCCTTCTCTTCCTTCATCACTACATACCTTATGAATGCGGTGTGTTGGCGGGGCTTCGGAGTCCTCCTTCCTCGAAGCCCTGACATCGGATTGCATTCGGATTCCGTGATCACCATTTCACAGTAATTTCCCAAAGGAGAGAGAAACATGTCGAGTGTTTCCAAGAGCGCCGGGGCTGTGCCCGTGCATAAGTCCAAGGCGAAGGCGGCGCAGACCAGGCGAGGTCTGCTGTACGCACTTCCGGACTGGCTGATGATTATCGTCCTGTTCTTCGTGCCGATTGTTCTACTGGTCGTCATGGCCTGCTCTCGTTGGAGCCTGCTGGGTGGCAACCGCGGCGTGAACTTCCCGGACAACTTCGTCAAGGTGTTCGAGAACAAATTGTTCTGGCCCTCGATTTGGTTCACGCTCGAGTACACCGTGATCGTCACGATCTTCCTGTTGGTCCTTGGCCTGGGCATGGCCATGATTGTGCAGGAGAGCTCGAAGTGGAACAACGTGCTGCGTACCTGCTTCCTGCTGCCGTCCGCGACGGGCCTGGCGTCCGCGTCCCTGCTGTTCTACGCCCTGTATTCCCCGCAGGTGGGCCCTGTCACCAAGATTCTGAGCTCGTTGGGCCTGATGCAGGAGGGTGGTTCGGTGCTGGCCACCGGCCAGTCGGCCCTGTGGGCCACGATTATCGTGATTGTTTGGCGTTTCTCGGGCTACTACATGCTGCTGATGATGATCGGTCTGCAGGCCATCCCCGGTGATCTGTACGAGGCGGCCCGCATGGACGGCGCCGGTTCCTGGCGTATCTTCCGCTCCATCACCCTGCCGCTGATGAAGCCGACCATCGTGATGTGCCTGGTCTACTGCGTGACCGGCTCGATCCTCGCGTTCGATCAGTTCTTCATTCTGACCAAGGGTGGTCCGAACAACTCCACCATGACCGTGGTGCAGCTCATCTACAACTTCGCATTCGATTCCAAGAAGGATCTGGGTATGGCCGCGGCGCTCTCGCTGATCGTGCTGGTGCCTTGGTCATCATCAACTCCATCCAGATGCGCGGCATGCGCGACAACACCAAGTGAGAAAGGGAGGTAACACATTATGACTACCCCATTGTGGAAGCGTATCATCGCCCGGATCCTTGAGGCCCTGCTGGCCATCATCTTCATCAGCCCGCTGGTCTGGGTCATCATCTGCTCGTTCAGCCCGCAGGCCGGTTCGGCCCAGTCCAAGCTGGGGCGTGGCCAACTACCTGACCCTGTTCGGTTATCAGGAAGGTCTGCCCAAGTACCTGTTCAACTCGGTAATCGTGACTCTGGTCGCGGTCGTGTTCTCCGTGGTCGTCTGTACGCTGGCCGGCTACTCGTTCTCCCGCTTCGACTACCCGGGCCGCAACCTCGGCTTCATGGTCACCCTGTCGATCCTGATGGTACCGTACGCCTCGCTGCTGATCCCGCTGATGGTCTGGTACAAGCAGATCGGCCTGAACGACAGCCTGCTGGGCGTGGGCCTGGTCATCACCCTGTTCCAGCTGCCTATGAGCACGTTCATCATGCGTAACGCATTTGACGCGATCCCCAAGGACATGGAGGAGGCCGCCATGGTCGACGGCTGCAACAGCCTCCAGGCCTTGTTCAAGATCCTGGTGCCGGTGGTCAAGCCTTCGATGGTTACGGTTGGCCTGCTCGCCTTCCTCGAGGCATGGAACAACTTCATGATTCCGCTGTACTTGAGCTCTTCGTCCAAGTCCACGCTGCCGCTGGCGATGGTGAACATGCGTCAGCAGACCATGGGCGTCATCGATTACGGTGCCACCGAGGCCGGCGTCGTGATCCTGCTGATTCCCTGCGCCATCCTGTTCCTCGCACTCCAGAAGTACTACGTCAAGGGCTTTATGGCCGGAGCTGTCAAGGGCTGACGGCTCGTGCCGCCGGCCCTTGGCTGGGAGCCGGTGGGCTCCCAGCAAGCTCCGTGCTGAGACGCGACAGCGTCGAAGCCAATACTGAGCCCGGCTGAAACCGGTCCTTAATTGCAGGGCCGGAGGCGGTGTGGTCAAGGGCCTTAAAAAAAGGACAATCATGAACGTTACAATCACTTCCCCGTTCTGGAAGCGGCGTCGCGACCAGATCGTCGAATCCGTCATCCCCTACCAGTGGGGCGTGATGAACGACGAGATCGACACCACGGTGCCCGACGACCCAGCCGCAACCAGCTGGCTGACAACAAGAGCCATGCGGTTGCCAACCTGAAGGTTGCCGCCGGCGAATTGGACGACGAGTTCCATGGCATGGTCTTCCAAGACTCCGACGTCTACAAGTGGCTTGAGGAAGCCGCCTACGCATTGGCATACCACCCGGATCCCGAGCTCAAGGCGCTGTGCGACCGCACGGTCGATCTCATCGCCCGCGCCCAGCAGTCGGACGGCTATTTGGACACCCCGTACCAGATCAAGTCCGGCGTATGGGCCGACCGCCCGCGCTTCAGCCTGATTCAGCAGAGCCACGAGATGTACGTGATGGTCACTACATCGAGGCCGCCGTCGCCTACCATCAGGTGACCGGCAACGAGCAGGCCCTTGAAGTCGCCAAAAAGATGGCCGACTGCTGGATGCCAACTTCGGCCCCGAAGAAGGCAAGATCCACGGCGCCGATGGTCATCCTGAGATCGAGCTCGCCCTCGCCAAGCTGTATGAAGAGACCGGTGAGAAGCGTTATCTGACGCTTTCCCAGTATCTCATCGACGTGCGCGGTCAGGATCCGCAGTTCTACGCCAAGCAGCTCAAGGCGATGAACGGCGACAACATCTTCCATGATCTCGGCTTCTACAAGCCACCTACTTCCAGGCTGCCGAGCCCGTACGCGACCAGCAGACCGCGGACGGCCACGCCGTGCGCGTCGGTTACCTGTGCACCGGCGTGGCTCACGTGGGCCGACTACTCGGCGATCAGGGGCTGATCGACACTGCCAAGCGTTTCTGGAAGAACATCGTCACCCGTCGCATGTATGTCACCGGTGCGATCGGCTCCACCCATGTGGGCGAATCGTTCACCTACGATTACGACCTGCCGAACGACACGATGTACGGCGAGACCTGCGCTTCCGTGGCCATGAGCATGTTCGCCCAGCAGATGCTCGACCTCGAGCCCAAGGGCGAATACGCCGATGTGCTGGAGAAGGAACTGTTCAATGGTTCCATCGCCGGCATCTCGCTTGACGGCAAGCAGTACTACTACGTCAACGCACTGGAGACTACTCCCGACGGACTGGACAACCCGGATCGTCACCACGTGCTCTCCCACCGTGTCGACTGGTTCGGCTGCGCATGCTGCCCGGCCAACATCGCCCGACTCATCGCTTCAGTGGACCGTTACATCTACACCGAGCGCGACGGCGGCAAGACCGTGCTGAGCCACCAGTTCATCGCCAACAAGGCCGATTTTGCTTCCGGCCTTACGGTCGAACAGCGTTCGGACTTCCCGTGGGACAGTCACGTGGAATACACGGTGAGCCTGCCCGCCAGCGCTGCGGACAGCTCGGTCCGATTTGGACTGCGCATCCCCGGCTGGTCCTTGGGCTCCTACACGCTGACCGTGAACGGCAAGCCCGCAGTGGGTTCGCTGGAAGACGGCTTCGTATACCTTGTGGTCAACGCCGGCGATACGTTGGAGATTGCGCTCGAGCTCGACATGTCCGTGAAGTTCGTGCGCGCCAACTCCCGCGTGCGCTCCGATGCCGGTCAGGTGGCCGTGATGCGCGGACCGCTGGTCTACTGCGCCGAACAGGTCGATAATCCCGGTGATTTGTGGAACTATCGTCTGGCCGATGGCGTCACCGGTGCGGATGCCGCTGTGGCTTTCCAGGCCGACTTGCTGGGTGGAGTCGATACCGTTGATTTGCCGGCAGTGCGCGAGCACGCCGACGAGGATGACGCGCCGCTGTACGTGGATGCCGACGAACCGCGTGCGGGCGAACCCGCGACGCTGCGCTTGGTGCCGTACTACTCGTGGGCCAACCGCGAGATAGGCGAGATGCGTGTCTTCCAGCGTCGATAAATATCGGCGATATGCCGGCCTGCGCGCAACTGGCCGGCAAAAAAATACTTATGCCGCCATCGTCTGTAATAAGTCGATGACGGCATAGGCCGGATGTCAGTATCGATTGGAGCCGAAAACACATCCGGGGAATGAGGTCTCCTGTGCGGGGTAATACCCGTGCAGGAGATTATTTTTTAATTATATGCTCCTGCTGTGAGAGCTGTCGGCGGAGTCGACTGAGGGCGGTCATAAGCGGTACCGTGTAAGCCACCCTCAGTCTCGCTTTGCGAGCCAGCTCCCGCCAGCGGGAGCCTGTTGGTTCCTGATTCAGCGAGGCTGAATCGTTGCGCCGTAGGTACTGCGACACGGCGAAACGCAGCAATGCTCTAATGCGAAAATAAATGCGAAAGCTGAGAAATTACCGGGTTTTTGTTGTATAAGATGGTTGATATCGCTGAGGGAAAGTTGCGAAACCGTATTCGCTCGGTTATGATGTGGAATCAGCTTCGGTGAATTGCTCCAACCGTGATATCCATGGCGGATATCACACCAGATTCACTGAAGATACTCATTCCGGTGAACCCAATAGCCAATAAAGGAAACTGACGGAGAACGGGCTCTGCGGCCCAGCATCCACAGAAGAAGTCCTGGTCGCATAGATGCGACGTAGCCTGAGCGAAGACGCGAAAGACCGGGGCGGAGAGGTCCAAGCAGGAATGCATCAATCAACACGAAAGCGGTGGCTTGCGTCAATCGGCGCGGTTGCAGCGGTCGCCACACTGGCCACCGGCGGTGCAGTCACCGCGCAGGCAGCCGATGCGCCCGTCATCAAGAATGCGGATGTGGCATATCCGTCGTTCAAGGGATCTGATGATCCGATGAAGACGGCGGCGAACAACACCACATATAACCCTGCCGTCAGCTATCTGCAGGAGACATTCGATAACGACGTGAAGAACCTGGCCGGCACCGACACCGACCATGACTTCTGGATCGATAAGATTCTCACCCGTACTGGTGCACAGCCAACTGGTAAAGGCACGAACGACAAGTTCTTACTCGTATGAAGGCTCCGACGGCAACAACTACCTGTTCACCCGTGGTCGCGCCGCCTACATGTACACGCACACGCCTAATCGGCTCGGTTTTGTGGGTAACACCGCCTACTGGGATGAGACCAACAGGGATGGCTTTACCGTTACCGTAAACGCTGACGGTGCAAACCAGACCCTTAACGAAGACGCCTCCCAGCGCAAGCAGACACCGAGCTACTTCACCTCCCTGTTCCAGACCGGTGGCAAGAGCCTCAAGATCAAGGAAGTTAAGTACATCACCTACAACAACGTGATGGTTGCGAACCTCACCGTGGAAAGCACGCAGGACCGCGATGTCACACTGACCACGGCCTCGCCGTTCGCCGCCGAGGGTGCTGATGGTGCCACCGAACTTACTGGCCGCGTGAACGTCAAGAACAACCTGACGACCATCTATCCGCGCTTCTCCGCCAACAACCAGGACGGTTCCAACTGGATCGTCAGCGGTGGCAAACTCACCAGCACGTTGAGCCTCAAGGCCAACGAACCGCAGACCGTCAAGATTCAGCTCGGCCTGATCGCCAACGAACTGCCTGACTCCACCAAGGAATATGAGCCCGTTACACCGGCGACTTTAAGGATGCTGCCGCCTCCTACAAGGATTCCGTGACCACCTACAACAAGTGGTGGGTCGATAACGCTCCCTATGTGGACACTCCGGAAGACAACATCGATAAGACCGTGGTCTACCGCTGGTGCTGAGTCGTTTCAACATGCTCGACGCCAACATACCTGGCAACACCTTCCAGTACCCGACCTCCATCGAGGGTGTGCTCGGCTACAACAACCAGATCGTGCTCACCTCCGGCATGTTCATGATGGACACCAAGTGGTTCCGCAACCCCGAGTACTCCTACGGCACCTGGCTTTCCGCCGGCGATACCGCCAAGAAGAGCAAGGCGGGCTATTACTACTACCACGACAATCCGGGCGACCCGGCCAACTGGAACCATAGCTACACGCAGTACATCACGCGCGCCGGCTGGGACTCCTACAAGGTGCACGGCGGTCCGTCCACCGTGGCCGAGAAGCTGGCCGACCAGGGTGCCGAGGACGTGCAAGGTCTACTCGCTTCCAAGAGCGAGCCGGACAACAACGACAACCAGAACAACAATGACAACAGCTTGATTGACTGGTCCTGGTGGTCGATGACCGGTAACGATGCCGACGCCGTTTCCTTCTCTGAGCCGGGTCGCTCCGGCCAGCGCATGGATCGCGCCGATGGTTCCGCCAATATGTGGGCCAACGCTAACGCGGCTGCTCAGGCATACAAGCTGCTGGCGATACCGCCAACGCCGAGAAGATGCAGCCATCGCCGACAAGATCCAGAAAGAAGTCACCACTGAACTGTGGGACAAGTCCGACAACCTGCTCAAGCACAGGTGCTGAACGACGGTGCTTTCGCCAAGTACAAGGAGATCAATAACTACTACCCGTACTCCGAAGGCCTGATGCCTACCGGCAACGAAGATTACAACAAGGCTCTGCGCCTGTTCGAGGATTCCAACGAGTTCCCGATCTTCCCGTTCTTCACCGCCAACCAAGCGGACAAGGCCGCGTTGAACTTCCCCGGTTCCAACAACTTCTCCATCATTAATGCGCAGCCGCTGCTGCAGGTCTACTCGGCCGGTATTCGCAACTACGATGCAGCCAAGAATGGCTACATCACCAATGAGCAGTTCAAGAAGCTGCTGTACTGGGTGGCGTTCGCGCACTACCAGGGCGGCGATAACAACTACCCTGATCAGAACGAGTTCTGGAACGAGGACAACAACAACGTCGGCGATGTGAACGGTGACGGCGTGATCAACAACCTCGACAAGAACCTTGACGCCGCACAGAACGGCGGCAAGATCACCTACCGCTCCTGGATCCACCACACCCAGCTCGGCACCACGAACTGGACGATGGTCGAGGACGTAGCCGGTATGGTGCCGCGCGAGGACAACAAGATTGAGCTAAACCCGATCGAAATCCCCGGTTGGAACTACTTCACGGTAAACAACCTGCGCTACCACGATCAGGATGTCTCCATCGTATGGGACAAGGACGGCAGCCACTACGGTGGTCCTGCTGGCTACAGCCTGTACGTGGGCGGCAAGCTCGCCTTCACCTCCGACAAGCTGGCGCACCTCATCTATGACCCGGCTGCGGGAACGGTCGAGGTCAAGGACGATTCCAGTGCCCAGGTTACCGTCGCGCCGAAGCCGTCAAGAACGTGAAGGCCGCCAATCAGGTTACCTTCAATGCCGATCAGCGCGTGACCGACCTGTTCGCCAAGTCCGGCACCAACGTCGACTCCGCCTCCAAGTCCACCACGAACGTGGCCAAGGACGCGGACGTGACCGGTACCACCTACGCCGAGAAGGACACCAACTACCCGGCCAAGAACGCGGTGGACGGCAAGACCGTGATGGAATCGTTCTGGGGTACCAAGGGCTCTGAGAACAAGACCGACACGCTCAATATCAAGTTCAAGGACGGCAAGCAGAAGATCGACGACATCCGCTTGTACTTCTACCAGAGCTCGTCCAGCCAGACCATCTCCGGCTATGCCGAGCCCGCCAACTACAAGTTGGAGTACCAGAAGGATGACGGCACATGGGCCCCGATTGCGGATCAGGTGCGCACCCCGAACTACGCGGGCGCGAACTACAACCGTATCCAGTTCACTCCGGTGGAGACCACGACCATCCGCGTCACCTTCACGCCGCAGGCGGCATGGCCTCGGTGTCAAGGAGATCGAAGCCTACAACACCGGTATCAAGGCTGACGGCACTTCCGAGAACCAGACTCCGCAGGTGGATGCTTACGTGTCTTCCAGCACCTCATCTGGTGCCAAGCTCGTCGGTACGGTGAAGGATGACGGTCTGCCCGCAGAAGGCGACGTCACCACCACATGGTCCCAGGTCTCCGGTCCGGAAGGCGGTACTGCGAAGTTCGTGGACGCCTCCGCTGCCAGCACCACCGTCACCTTCAACAAGGAGGGTGACTACGTCCTGAAGCTCACCGCTTCCGATGGCGAGAAGGAAGGCTCCAAGGAAATCACCGTTCACGGCATCCCCTCTGACGGTACCGTGAACGTAGCCCCGCAGTCGAGCGCCTCTGCCAGCTACACCAACGGCTACCAGCCGAAGGACAACGCCAAGAAGGTCATCGACGGTCAGGTGGTATACGCCAACACGCCGAACGAGACCTGGAACAACTGGGGCGACTCCACTGGTGTGGAGCCGTGGCTGCAACTGAAGTGGGCCGGCAAGGTGCCGCTGAAGAAGGCCAAGGTCTTCTTCTGGACCGATGGCGGTGGCGTGCCGATGGTCTCATCTTGGAAGCTCCAGTACGCTGACGCTGACGGTAACTGGCAGGATGTGAAACTGGCTGACGGCCAGTCCTACACGGTCAACCGGAACGAAGGCAACGAAGTGAAGTTCGCCGACGCCGTCGAAACCGACAAGCTGCGCGTGGTCTTCCCGAAGGGCGCCATCGTGGGTGCTTCCGAGTTCGAGGCGTACGCCATCGAGCCGGTGAGCGTGGACGAAGTCAACCGACTGGTGCAGACCGGTTCCAAGGCTGATGATCTGAAGCTGCCATCACCGTGAGCGCCGTATACACCGACGGTTCTCGCCGTGACCTCGCCGTCACGTGGGGTAAGGTGACCGACGCTCAGCTGGCCGCCGATGCCGTATTCGATGTCAAGGGCACCGTCGCCGGTGCGCTGAACGGTACGGTTGCACACATCGCGGCTCGTTCCGATACCGCATCGCAGACCGTGGGTAATGCGCAGCCGGTTGAGCAGACCGTCTACCAGAACGCCAAGTCCATCGACCTGCCCGCCACGGTTCCGGTGAAGTTCCCGAACGGATACAACGACGACCGCAAGGTCACGTGGAAGGATGCCGACATCAAGGCCATCGACCTGACCAAGGTTGGTGACTACGAGGTGGCTGGTACCGTCGACGACGGTTCATCTTCCGCAGCTGCCAAGCTCACTGTCCACGTGGTTGCCGACCCGAACGGTTCCTCCACTCCGGAGCCTGAGCCTGAGCCGTTGGTCGGTTGGATTGAAGGCAAGGCGACCAGGACCACCATTTCGCCTGATTCCGAGGCGACCTGGTCACCGGCCGAAGGCAAGCTCAACGACGGCGTAGTCGTCGATGATACTTGGCCGACCACGGATGATCAGAACGTCAACGACAAGGTCTGGGGTTCTTGGGGCAAGGCAAAGGACGGCATGTACGCCCAGTACGACTTCGGTCAGTCCGTGACCATTGACCAGAGCCGCGCCCAGTTCTGGGCCAACTTCGCTGAGACTGACGATTCGAAGGGTGGTCTGGAAGTCCCGGACGCTTGGAAGATTCAGTACCTCGCCGAGGATGGTTCTTGGAAGGACGTCGAGCCCACCGAGGATTACACCGTCGTGCGTAATTCGCCGGCTTCTCGTGCGGATACCGATGCCAAGGGTTGGAGCGCTGTGACCTTCAAGCCGGTCACCACCAAGTCGCTGCGACTCGTGCTCACTCCGTACACCGGCAGCAGCACCTTCGGGGCCGCCGTGGCCGAGTGGGGCGTGCATGGTATTGACGGCACCGAGCCTGAACCTACCCCGGTCGACAAGACCGCGCTCAAGTCGGCTCTTGACACAGCCAACGGCCTCGATGCACGCCGCTACACCGCCGCTTCATGGGCTGAGTTCCAGCAAATCATTGACGCTGCCCAGGCTGTGTACGACGATGTCAATGCCACCGAAGAACAGGTCGCCGAGCAGGTGACCAAGCTCGAGGACGGCCAGAAGGTGCTCGTTGCGCTCGCCACCGACGTGGAGAAGTCCACGTTGCAGGCGGCCATCGACACGGCCAAGGCCGAGGCCGCTTCCGGCAAGTACACGGATAAGAGTGTCGAGGCCTTGAACAAGGCCATCGAGGCTGCGGAAGGTGTGCTCAAGGGCGATGAGTCCGGTGAGGTCACTCAGGCCGCCGTCCAGGAAGCGTCCGCTTCGCTGAACAAGGCCGTCAAGGCCTTGGAAGAGAAGCCCGCCGTCGAAACGGTGAAGAAGGAGTCCCTCGAGCTTCCATCGAGCAGGCCAAGAAGGCTGACAAGTCGAAGTACACCGAGGAGGCATGGCAGGCTCTGCAGAGCCAGATTGCCGCCGCTCAGAAGGTGTACGACGACAAGGATGCCAAGCAGGCCGATGTCGATGCCGCACAGGATGCCCTTGACAAGGCATTTTGGGCCACCAAGGTTGAGCAGAAGCCCGGCTCCCAGCAGCCTGGTGTGACCGACACTGATAAGGATGATAAGGACAACAAGGGTGATCGTGTGCCTCCGACTGGTGCCGCGGTTTCCGTAGTTGCTGCGGCTGCCGTGCTGCTCACCGCCGCAGGCGTGACCATCCTGAAGCGTCGCCAGTCCGGCGACCACGGTTCGGCTCGCCACTCGGCCTGACCCGCAACGGAGTCATTCTGCCGAGTGAGCCCCCTCACAGAGGGGGCTCTAGCCTTTTCCTTCTACCCATCATTACTCTTTTCACTCACTCAATGAGGAGCACTATGAGTTTCCATGTATCCGCGCAATCGGTTCGCGCGGTGGCCGGTGGACTCGTCGCCGCAGCGACATTGCTGTCAGGCCTTGCCCTTGCGCCGACCGCAATGGCCGCCGATTCAGCCACCGCTGACAACGCGCCCAGCGTTGCCGGTCACGCGTATAACGAACTGCCGTATAACAATCCTGATGTCACCGTCACCCAAATCGACAATAGCGCACTGCCCAGCTACATGCGCAACCCCATCGGCAGAACGAGGGTATTGACACCCCGAACGATCTTTCGCAGACTACTACTCTGCAGATGCATCCGCGCTGAGCTATGACGGCAAACTCTTCGTCTTCACCGGTCACGATGAGGCTTCGCCCGACTACGGCTCCTTCAACATGAAGGACTGGGGCGTATACGTCACCGATGAAGACGGCCTGAATCAAGGCAAATGGACACATTACAAGACCATCGCCAAGGCAGACCTGTTCAGCTGGGCCACCGGCGATGGCGCGTACGCCGGCCAAGTCGTAGCCGACGATAACGGCACCCCGAGCGACACTTCCGATGATTGGTTCTACTACTACGTGCCGGTGAAGGACAAGGCTTCTGAGGCGGCTGGACAGGACCCGTTCGCCATCGGCGTGGCCAAGTCGAAGAGTCCGCTCGGCCCGTGGAAGGATGCCATCGGCAAGCCGCTGCTCACCACATCGCAAACCCAGATTGAAACCATCGATCCGGCATTCTTTGTGGACGAGGATGGCACCGGATATTTGCACTTTGGTACGTTCGGCACTCAGCTCGCCATCAAGATGAAGAAGGACGCCACAACCGGCCGCACCTCATACACCGAGGTGGAAACCAAGGCTGATGGCACCACGCCGAACCTCCACACCATGAAGGACGCGGACAGCAACGCGAACGGCCCGAAGGGATTCTTCGAGGCGGCGTGGGTGTTCCGTAAGGGCGATACCTATTACAACGTGTACGACGGCGGTAAGCCCGGTTCGGGCACGGCCACCTGCGTGGAATCGAACTATCAAGCTTGCATCCAGTACTCCACTTCCGACAGCCGCTCGGCCCATGGAAGTACCAAGGCGTAATCGTGCCTTCTGGCTCGGCCACCACGATGCACCCCTCGGTGCTCCAGTTCGGCGACAAATGGTATGTGACCTATCACACCGGCGACAAGGAAGGCGGCACCGATTTCCGCCGTGCCGTGTGCATTGATGAAGTCGATTGGACCGCCGACGGCCAGATGGTTTCCACCGCCCATCCAACCAAGGCCGAGAAAACGCAGCCCTCCACCAACGTGGCTCCGTACGCAAAGGTGAGCGCCACGTTCACTGAAACGCCTGCTTGGAAGGGTTCGGTGAACGACGGCCGTGTGTTGCAAACCGCTGTGGTCCCGCCGAATCACTGGACCAACTACCGTTCTATCCCGCAATCGCAGTCCGGCGATTCTCTGGTCTACCAATGGGATGGCACTGTGCGCGTCAACTCGTCTAAGGTTTGGTTCGACGTGGATTCCAACGCTCTGCGCGCGCCCGCCTCGTGGAAGATTCAGTACTTGGACGCGGACGGCACATGGAAGGATGTCACCAACGAGTGCCTATACAACGACCACAGGCAAGGCCAACCCCAACGCCGTCACCTTCGATGCGGTGACCACTACTGCCTTAAAGCTCGACATGACCGGTCAAGCTGTGGATGGCGGCTATGCTCCGTGGCCGTTGCTGAATGGGAAGTCGGCTCCGACTCCAGCGAATCGCCGGCAATCACTGCGCCGAAGAGCGTGACCACCGCCACCGGTACTGCGCCTACTCTGCCGGCCACAGTGGATGTGAAGTACGGGAACCCAACCGTTGCCTCCCCAGTAATTTGGCGTCCAGTTGATGCTTCCTCGTATGCCAAGGTCGGTTCGTTTACGGCCTACGGCGTGGTCGCCGGCGTGCCCGGTGAGGCAAGCGAGCAGGGCAATGTGTCGGTAAATGTCACCGTGCAGGACGGCTACCAGCCTGCCGCTGATACCACGAAGCCGACTGTAACCGTTGCCGTTACTGCTAACGCAGGCAATAGCGAGTGGCTCACCACCGCTCCGTTCGCCACCGTGCAGGCCACGGACGACACCGCACCTATCGCCAAGCTGGAGATTTCCGCTGATCAAGGCAAGAGCTGGACCACCATCGCCGCGAATGCAAACGCGGCCATTGCCACGCTTTCCCAGCAGGGCGATGTCGAAGTGTGGGCTCGCGCCACCGATCAGGCCGGCAACGTTTCCGACGTGGCCAAGGCCGGCGGCAAGGTGGACTCCGCCGCGCAACCGTGACCGCCGCCGCCGATAAGGAGGAGCGCACGCTGACCTTGACCGCTGATGACGGCACCGGTTCCGGTGTCGCATCAATTGAATACCGCATTGGCACAGACGGTCAATGGGCCACGTACAGCAAGCCGATTGCTGCACCGAGCGCGTCGCGCGCCACCGTGTACTACCGCGCCACCGATAAGGCCGGCAACGTGTCCGCTTCGGCGAAAACCGACATTCCATCCGACACTTCCGTGCCGCTGACCGGCTACATTGAGGGCGATGCCACCGCCACCGATGTGGACGGCAAGGCATCCGGCTGGGTCAAGGGTGCCGCCGCGTTGAACGACGGCAAGATCATTCCCGATATCACCATTGCCAACGAGGATGTCTGGGGCACTTGGCCCAACACCGGTGAGATGCGCCTCGACTACGAGTGGGACCGTGAAGTGACTATCGACTCTAGCCGCGTGCAATTCACCTCGGATGATGGCGGATTGGGTATTCCGGCATCGTGGGAATTGCAGTACTGGGACGCTTGGCGAACAACGGTGCCGGCAACTTCGTGGATATTTCCGACGCCACCTACACTGTGACCGCCAATTCACCGTCTGCTGGCTGGGCCACCGGCGATGCCAAGGGGTGGTCTGATGGCACGTGGAACACTCCGGTCAAGACTACCAAGTTGCGTATGGTTATCACGTCCGGCTCGGCTTCTCCGGCTGTTGCCGAATGGCAGGTTCATGCCATTGACGACAGTACGCCTGAGCCGCCTGAGCCCACACCGATCGACAAGACCGAGCTCAAGCAGGCGCTCGCTGACTCGCCTAAGGCTGACGATGCCTCCAAGTACACCGAGACTTCATGGGCGGAGTACGCGGCGGTATTGGATTCGGCGCAGCAGGTGTATAAGGCTGAGGATGCCACCGAAGCTGCGGTGGTGGATGCCGCAACCCAGCTGAAGCAGGCAGCGAAGAAGCTGGTGCTTGTAGCTACGGTGCAAGATCGTGCCGCGCTGAGCGCTCAGCTCGATGCCGCTGCTGCCGTGGATCGCACAAAGTGGACTGATGAATCGCTGGCCGTGCTTGATTCGGCAGTCGCTACGGCGAATGCGCTGACGAGTGATGGTCAGGCCGCCCAGTCTGACGTACAGGCTGCGACTGAGGCAATCAGCGATGCCATCGCGGGTCTGGTTGAGAAGAGCACCACGAAGCCTGGCCAGGGTGGCGATAAGCCCGGTTCCGGCACGGACAAGCCCAACCAAGGCAACGATTCCAACCAGAACAAGGGTGATGCAGACTCCGGCAAGCACAAGAAGATACCTGACACCGGTGCAGCCGTGCTTGGTGTTGGCATCCTCGCCGTGGTACTTGCTGTTGCGGGTGTAATCATCCTCAAGCGCCGCAAGTCCGGTACCTGCTAGTCCCACTCGCTCGGCCTAGCATCACCAAGCCCCCGCGCATGAACAGCGGGGGCTTCACTTTTGTTCAATAACAAGCATTATGTGCGCGTATGAGACTACGATGGTGGGGAATCTACGAACAGGGGCAGCAATGACGGCATACATGGACCATAAGGATCTCGCCAACGAAGTTATCGATCAGGCGCGCGCACAAGAGATTACTGATGGTGTGCATCGCGTGCTTGACCGGATTGCCTCAGCGGAGTCCGCAGCCGGGCGTGCTGCCGGTTCGGTCCAATTGCTGGCTGCCACCAAGACGCGCGATGTCGGCGAGATTCTGGCGGCTATCGATGCTGGTATTCGCGTGATTGGTGAGAATCGTCCACAGGAGATTACTGTCAAGGCTGACGGTCTGGCAAAACGACTGGGGGAGCGTGGTTATTCGCTAGGCGTGATTGATGCCGCTGAGGCTGACACGGCCAATGCCGCAGCTGCAACGCATATTCCTTTCCATCTCATCGGCCAATTGCAAGCCAATAAAATCGGCAAGGTGCTGCCGGTAGTGGACACCATCGAATCCGTGGATTCCATCGAACTGGCGGAAAAGATCGCCCGCCGTGCCACCATGCGCGGCATCACGGTCGGCGTGTTGCTGGAGGTGAACGAATCCGGCGAGGAATCGAAGTCCGGCTGCGCACCCAGCCACGCCATCGACTTGGCCCAGCGCATCGGTGCGATGGGCGGACTGCGCTTGCAGGGATTGATGACTATTGGTGCCCATGTGATGATGAGCGCACGATTCGTGCGGGCTTCGCGCATCTGCGCCGCACTCGTGACCAGATTCTTGCCTCCGGTGCCGAAGGCACGGCCGACTGCACCGAACTGTCAATGGGCATGACCCATGACATGGCCTACGCCATCGAAGAAGGCTCCACCATCGTGCGCGTCGGCACCGCCATCTTCGGCGAGCGCGCCTTCATCTGATTGGAGCTATACGAAAAAACACCGCTTGATCAATAGCCAAGCGGCGTCGTAAGGATTTTCGGCGTATCAATCACGCATAGATATTGCGCGGACGCATGTCCTCGGGCAGGCCGTCGAGCAGAATCGCCACGGAACCTTCCTCGAACACGGAGCGAATACCGCGGCCAGCAGCGGTGCGCAAGACAGTACGGTCATATTCGGCAGGCGCTTCTCTTCGGGAATCGGCACGGTGTCCATAAACACGATTTCATGCGCGCCGCAGTGAGACAGGCGCTCCACGGCCGGGCCGGACAGCAGGCCATGGGTGGCGACCAGCGTCACCGACTTGGCGCCGGATTCGTTCAGGGTGCGCACGGCTTCGCAGATAGTACCGGCGGTATCGACCATGTCTCGATGACCACGCAGTCGCGGCCGTCGACATCGCCGATAATGCCATGTGCTCGGCATGGTTCGGACGAGTAATATCACGCTGCTTGTGGATGAACGCCAGCGGCAGATTGCCTAGCTTGGCGGCCCACTGTTCGGACACCTTGATACGGCCGGCATCCGGGGACACGATGGTGGTGTTGCCCAGATCAAGGGCGGAACGCACGTAATCGAGCAGCACCGGCATGGCGGTTAGATGATCGACCGGACCATCGAAGAAACCCTGCTCCTGAGCGGCGTGCAGATCGACCGTCATAATGCGGTCGGCACCGGCGGCGTGGAACAGATCGAAAATCAGACGGGCGGTGATGGGCTCACGACCGCGGTGCTTCTTATCCTGCGCGAGTAGCCGAGGAAGGGCGCCACCACGGTAATCGACTTGGCGGAGGCGCGCTTCAAAGCGTCGATCATGATGAGCTGCTCCATGATCCACTTGTTGATATCGCCCGAATGACACTGCAGCACGAACACGTCCGCACCACGCACCGGTTCGGTGAAACGCACGTACATCTCGCCATTGGCAAAGTCATAGGACGTGGTTTCGAGGATTTCGGTTCCCAAGCATTCGGCCACCTTCTCAGCTAGCTCGGGGTAGGCGCGGCCCGTGACCAATACGAGTCGTTTATCCGGAGTGCCTTCAAGAATCGCCGACATGCGTTCGCATCCTTTGTTTGAGTCGCTGTGTGATTTACGCCTTAACCAGTGTACAAGCACCCCGCCGCAGCGAACGCCACGGCGGGGTGCTTATTTCGTAAGAGTGTTGAGATTGCCGAAATCACTCGGAGAACTCGACACTGACCTTATTGTCTTTGATGGTGAAGTTGCCGTTGACCTCCTTGCCTTCAAGCGTGTACGTCAGCTGGGCGCTCACGGTGCCATCGGCATTATTGGAGGTCTGCGAGATGCGCGCGTTGGTGATGCGCGTGTTCTCGCCCGAGGATGCCTTGCTGGTCAGCAGTGCGCGCTGGTTCGTATTCACGTGAGGATCGGCGATGGTGTTGGCCTTGTCGTAGTTGCCGGAGGAGATGGCGGCCACATAGCTGTTCGCAACGCTCTTCGCGCTGAACACGGCGGAAGACAGCACGCCATACACGATACCGAACAGCACGAGGAAGCCGGCCACGGCACCAACGATGATGAAGATTTTCTTCTGTTGCTCATTCATGGTGGTGGAGGTCGCGCCAGGTGCGGCTACCGGTGCCGCTCCGGGAGTGATGGGAGCCGCGGGCTGCGTGGGCTTGGCCAAAACGGTGGACATCGCGAAACCGGCAAGAATATGGGCATACCCTGTCCCGCCTCATATATAGACTGTCCAAGTTGCCCGAAGAGGCGGTGCCGGTTTGGTGCTGCGTCATGGGCTAACACGCATACACACTCCTGCCACGGAACGTCCGTGGCCGAATAGTCCGAAGGAGGTGGGTGATGTCTGCGCATAAGTACGAACTGATGTTCATTGCCGATCCTGAGCTGGATGAGCGCGGTCTGAAGAAGCTGACCGAGCAGTATCTGGAACTCGTCACCAAGGAAGGCGGCTCTTTCGATGAGCCGATTACTGGGCCGTCGCAAGCTCGCCTATGAGATTGCCGGTAAGACCGAAGGCAACTACGTCGTGGTGAAGTACACCGCCGAGCCCGCTACCAGCGATGAGCTTGACCGTGTTCTGAACCTCAACGAATCCGTGATCCGTACGAAGATTCTTCGTAAGGGCTGAATCAAGCGTTTAGTCAGCTGAACAGCTGGTATTCAAGGTAAGTAAGAAGGACCGTTATGGCAGGTGAAACCGTCATCACCATCGTGGGCAACCTCACTGCGGACCCCGAGCTGCGCACTATTGGCAGCGGTGCGACCGTGGCGAGCTTCACGATTGCTTCCACCCCGCGAACCTGGAATCGTCAGACCAACCAGTTCGAGGATGGTCAGGCGCTGTTCATGAGGTGCTCCGCTTGGCGTGATCTGGCCGACCACTGCGCCCAGTCCCTGAAGAAGGGCATGCGCGTGATTGCCACCGGTCGCCTCCAGCAGCGTTCCTATCAGGCACAGGATGGTTCCCAGCGAACCGTCGTGGAGATGCAGCTCGATGAGATCGGGCCCTCCCTGCGCTACGCCACCGCACAGGTGACTCGCCAGTCGTCCGGTCAGGGCGGCTTCCAGGGTCGTTCCGGTGGTTTCCAGGGTGGTCAGCAGTCCAATCAGGGCTATGGCAACCAGGGTGGCCAAGGTGGTTATGCCGGTGGCCAGGGCGGTTACAACGGTGGCTATCAGGGTGGTGGCGCTGGATACTCCCAGCAGTCTGCCGCTCCCGCCAACCCGTCCGCTCCTGCGGTCGACCCGTGGAGTAATGCCGGTGCATCTGATGCCGGTAGCTTCTCCACGTTCGGCGCTTCCTCCGATTTCGGCGGCGACGATTCCGACCCGGAGTTCTGATCAGTACTTGCCTCCCCGCTGCCAGCAGCAATCAATATCAAGATTTATAAGGAGAACATCATGTCACGTAAGAGGCCGCAACCGCCGGTCAAGCCGTTCAAGAAGAAGCCGAACCCGCTGAAGGCCGCCAAGGTCACCGAGATCGATTACAAGGACGTTGCGCTGCTGCGTAAGTTCATTTCCGATCGCGGCAAGATCCGTTCCCGTCGTATCACCGGCGTGACCGTGCAGGAGCAGCGTGAGCTGTCCAAGGCGATCAAGAACGCCCGCGAGATGGCCCTGCTGCCGTACGCCACCTCGGGTCGCTGAGTTAGGGAGGCTTTGAACAATGGCTGAAACCAAGGTTATTCTCACCAAGACCGTGTCCAACCTGGGCCATTCCGGTGACGTTGTCGACGTGAAGTCCGGCTACGCCCGCAACTACCTGTTCCCGCAGGCCTCGCTTTCGCGTGGACCAAGCGCTGAGGCTCAGATCGTCGCTATGAAGCGCGCTCGTCTGGCCAAGGCCGTCGCTACCCGCGAGGACGCCGTCGCCGCTAAGGCCGCCATCGAGGGCACTACCGTCGAGATCGCCGCCAAGGTGTCCGAGTCCGGCAAGCTGTTCGGTGGTATCTCCAACGAGGCCATCGCCGTCGCTCTGTCCGACAAGGCTGCGGTGAACCCGAAGGCCATCGAGGTCGAGACCATCAAGACCACCGGCGATTTCCCCGCCAAGGTGGCCCTCCACCCGGAGATCACCCGCTTCCTTCTTCGTGAAGGTCGTGGCCGAGTGAGTCATTCCGGCCTAGTGCTGGAATCACACAGACCAAGAGTCTGAGCTTAAGCATCATCCCCGTGCGGTTTGCGCCGCATGGGGGATTTTTTGTATTAGCAAAAACGCCGGAAATAGGCGCGACACGCCGAGAGTTGCATTCGCTTCAAATCTGAGTATATTTATCACCTGTTGCGAGGAATACTTCAACATCTAACCAAGCCCCTGTAGCTCAGTTGGTTAGAGCAGCTGACTCTTAATCAGCGTGTCCAGGGTTCGAATCTGCGGGGGCACAGACAACCGAATCGAAAGATTCCGGTTTTTTGTTTTTTCCAGTATCAGTCCGTAGCTGGTGCGGAAAGGCCGTCTTCGCGCGTGACGGCCGGACGTGTAAGGAGCAACGTCATGCCTCAGATATTCACGTTCACCGTATCCGACCCCGAAGGCATGCACGCCCGCCCGGCTGGCCGGTTGGTTGCCAAAGCGCAGGAATATGAATCGAGCATCACCGTTGCCTACGGTGGAAAATCCGTGGATGCCAAGCGTATCTTCGGTGTTATGGGACTTGATGTTCAACAAGGTGACGAGGTTACGGTTCGGGTGCAGGGCAACGATGAAGCTGTCGCTGCTGCAGAGTTCGAGCGATTCCTCAAGGAGCACCTGTAATGAGAACGATACAGGCGTCAGCGTATCCGCTGGCATTGCTATCGGCACGGTCCGCGTGCTCGCCGCCGTAGATTATGCCGTAGAACGCCGCTTAATCGACGACCCGCAGGCCGAGATGGATCGATTCCGCGCGGCCCGTGACACGGCCGTCGCTCAGCTCAAGCAACTGCGTGACAACGTCGCCGCTGAGTTCGGCGAAAACAAGGCCGAACTGTTCGACGCCCATCGGCTTATGCTCCAGGACCCGGACTATGCGGAATGCGTCGAAGGTTTGATTGCGCAAGACAAGGTGAACGCCGAATTCGCGGTGAAGAGCGCCGCCGAACAGTTCGCCGCCATGTTCGCTGCGATGGATAGCTCGACCATGCAGGCTCGAGCCGCTGATGTCAAGGATGTTTCTCGCCGCGTGATGAACGTGCTGCAAGGCAAACGCGATAGCACGGCGCAGGATGGCAGTGTACAAGGCGATGCTGTGCAGAACGGTATTGTGCAGAACGGGATCGCGCAGAACGGAGAAAGCCACATCATCTTCGCCGAAGATCTTGCTCCCAGCGATACCGCGCAGCTCGACCGCGCTAAGGTTTTGGGCCTCGTGACCGCCAAGGGCTCAGCGAACTCGCACACCGCGATTCTGGCGCGCACGATGGGCCTGCCCGCCATCACAGGTATCGGCGACGCCTTTGACCCGGCCGATGATGGTCACGTTGCCGTAATCGACGGCACCAGCGGTGCGGTATTCGTCGACCCGGACGAGGCCACGCTGACCGAATACCGGCGCAGGAAGGCCGAGGCTGAGGAGCACCTAAGCTCCTGCGGAAGCTCAAGGGCAAGCCCACCGAAACCAAGTCCGGTCAGCGGGTCCACCTGTACGCAACATCAGCCGTCCCTCTGACGCAGCCGCCGTGCTGGCCAACGATGCTGAGGGCATCGGCTTGTTCCGCAGTGAGTTCCTGTATCTGGAACGCGAGGACTGGCCGACCGAGGAATTTCAGTTCGATGCATACGGACAAGTCGCACAGGAGATGGGCGACCGTCCGGTCATCATCCGTACGCTCGACATCGGCGCGGACAAACAGGTCGACTACTTCAATCTGAGCCACGAGGATAATCCCGCGCTTGGTTACCGGGCAATCCGCATCTGCCTGACCCGCCCGGAGATTTTCAAAGTCCAGTTACGCGCATTATTGCGCGCCTCAGCATACGGCAACATCGCCATTATGCTGCCCATGATCACCTCTGTGCAGGAGGTACGCGACGCCAAGCGGATTCTTGAAGAAGCCAAAAGCGAGCTGCGCGGCGAGCGCATCGACTTCAACGAGAGTATCCAGATCGGCGTTATGATTGAGACGCCTGCGTCGGTCATTATGGCCGACGAGCTGGCCGCCGAAGTCGATTTCTTCTCCATCGGCACCAACGACCTGACCCAGTACACGCTGGCCTGTGACCGTCAGAACCCGAGTCTCGAACGCTTTGCCGACCCGCATTCACCAGCTGTGCTGCGCATGATCCAGATGACTATCGAGGCTGCCCATCGTCATGGCATCTGGTGCGGCATCTGCGGCGAGCTTGGCGCAGACTTGAGCCTGACCGATACGTTCCTGCGCCTAGGAATCGACGAACTGTCCGTCTCGCCCACCAGCGTCCTGCCCCTGCGCAACGTCATTCGCAACCACTGAGATTCAAGGTCGCTTCGGCTGATTCCGATGGCTTTTTGGGCATTGCATTCGGCTGGACATTCGACATCGCATCTTGCCGGCATTTCGTCGTGGGGCAAAGTGTACAATCACCACGTTTGCTTTCGCGCCCAGCGTAAATCGCGTCGCCGGCTCCGCGAACGGATTTCCAGTCACACAGAATGCCGTGAACAGTCAGCCATGCCTGTTGCGCGGCGAAGAGAAAAGAAGAAGCAGTGGATTATCCTCTCTTTACCAAGCTGGCCGCCGAGTTCTTCGGCACCGCCATTCTGATGATCTTCGGCAATGGCTCCGTGGCCAACGTTGAGCTCAAGAACACCAAGGCCACCACGCCGGCTGGCTGAACATCGCCATGGGCTACGGCTTCGGCGTCATGTTCCCGGTGCTCATGTTCGGTAGCGTCTCCGGCGCGCACATCAACCCGGCCATGACCATCGCCCAGGCCGTCAACGGCCTGTTCCCGTGGAGCGACGTGCTGCCGTACATCGTCGCCCAGCTGCTCGGCGCCCTGCTCGGCCAGCTCATCGTCTACATCACTTACTACCCGCACTACAAGGAGACCGAGGACGCCGAGGCGATTCTGGGCACCTTCTGCACCACTGACGCGGACAACCAGAAGGTCAACTACTTCCTCAACGAGATGTTCGGCACCCTGGTGCTCGTCTTCGGCGCCCTGTGCTGCCTGTCCCTGGCTTGGGGCAAGCAGGATTACGCCGCCGCCTCCATCGTCGTCGGCTTCATCGTGTGGGGCCTCGTGACCTCCATGGGCGGCCCGACCGGCCCTGGTCTGAACCCTGCCCGCGACCTCATGCCGCGTCTGCTGCACGCCATCCTGCCGATCCCGCACAAGGGCTCCTCCCGCTGGGGCGAGGCCTGGATCCGGTTGTGGCCCCGATTGTCGGCGCCATTATCGGCGCTTGGCTGTTCGTGTTCTTCTTCGCCAGCTGATTCGTTGATTGATTCATATATGCAAATGGCCTCCGCTCGTTTTGGGCGGAGGCATTGTCGTTGAATCAGGTAAACGCAGAGACTACTGCTCCAGGAACACCTGCGGGGCCTTCATGAAGTTCGTGGCACAGTGTTCGCCGCAGAAGTAATAGGACTTGCCTCATACTCGCGCGTGATCGCATCGGCGTTCACAGCCACGGTCATGCCGCACACCGGTCGGTGGCGGTTTCGCCGTCCGCGGGGGCGGTGTGGTGCATGTGCATTCCCGTATCCATAGTGTTCTCCTTGTTGGTTGGATTATTGGATTGGTCAGATACGTGATTGGTTTGATTCAGCGTGGTGCGATCGTCGATGATGACGGTCGGCTCGTGAGGCGCGTTGGATGTGGCGGAGCGGTGATGTTGGCGGCGTTGGCGGATTCGGCCGATCCGGCTGATTCGACATCCGCCGTGCTGCTGCCCGAACCGGCGGGACCATCGGCAGCACCCACGTTGATGTTCGCTCCATGCAGCCGGTTCGCGTTCAGCACCAGGCACACTGAGCTCAACGCCATCGCCAGACCCGCGATCATCGGGCTCAACAGCCAGCCGGTGAACGGGTAGAGTACGCCGGCGGCCACCGGAATGCCGATGACGTTGTAGCCGAACGCCACCCCAGATTCTCGCGGATGTTGCGCATCGTGGCATTGGACAGGTTGATGGTCTTGATGACGCCGCGCAAGTCGCCGCTCATCAAGGTCACGTCCGCCGACTGCATCGCCACGTCCGTGCCGGTGCCGATGGCGATGCCGAGATCCGCCTGGGCCAGCGCGGGGGCGTCGTTGATGCCGTCGCCACCATCGCAATCAGAGTGCGGGATTGTGCGGCCGTGCGGGAGGTGCCGTACGCGGACTTGGCGGCGGCCTCGTCGCGTTCGCGCTGCAGTTTGGCGATCCAGTAGGCCTTGCCGTCCGGCTTGACCTCGCAGATCACCGTATCGATGCCGACTTCGCGGGCGATGCGCCCGGCTACCTCGGCCTTGTCGCCCGACAGCATCACCGTGCGGATGCCGCGTGCGCGCAACGCCGCGACGGCCTCACGCGAGCCTTCCTTGACTGTGTCCTGCTCGTAGCTCGCTTGTCCCAGTCGGCGGCCGCGTCCACCACGCCGCGCGTGATGGTGCCGGTCTTGTCGAACACCACGGTGCCGATGCGACGCGCCTGTTCCAGCGCTTGGCACTGGTGGCCAGCACGCCGTTGGTGGCGCCCAAGCCAGCGAGACCGTCACCGACAGCGGCGTGGCCAGTCCCAGCGCGCACGGGCAGGCGATGATCAGCACACTGACCGCAGTGACCAGCGCGTGCGCCAGTTGCGGCGCCGGGCCCAGTGACACCCAGATGGCGAACGTCCAGATGGCGATGATCATCACCGCCGGTACGAAATACCGGGCGATCTTATCGGCCAGTTGCTGCACCGGCGCCTTGGTCGCCTGGGCGCGGGCCACCATCGCCGCGATCTGCGAGAGTACCGTGTCCGCGCCGACTTGGGTGGCGCGCATCACGCAGTCGCCCTTGAGCAGCACGGTGGCCCCGGTCACCGGGTCGCCTGCGGTTTGGAGACCGGCTTGGATTCGCCGGTGATCATCGATTCGTCGATACGCGCCTCGCCGGCCACGATCACGCCGTCCGTGGGCACGCGCTCGCCGTTCTTGACGATCAGCAGGTCGCCGGTGACGATGGCGTCGATGTCGGTGTCCGTGAAATGCGCCGGATTACGCCATTCGATGCCGTCCACATTGTCTGCGGAAGTGGCGTTGAGCTTGTGCGCGGTGCGCGGGCGCAGTCTGATAAGCGACTGCACCGCCTTGCCGGTGCCTTCGCGGGCCTTGGCCTCCAGCAGGCGGCCGACCAGCACCAGGGTGATGACCACGCCGACCGATTCGAAATACGGCTCGCGCGAGCCTCCGGGAACACCCACGGGGCGATGCAGGTCACCAGCGAATACAGGTAGGCGGCCGAAGTGCCCAGCGAGACCAGCGAGTTCATGTCGGGGGAGCGGTGCGCCAGCGCGGGGAAGCCGACCGTGTGGATCGGACGCCCGCAGTAGAACATCACCGGCGTGATGAGAATGGCCTGCAGCCACGGGTTCACCATCCAATGCGGCACCAGCGCGGGATTGGCCATATGCAGCATGGTGACGGCGAATACCGGCAACGTCAGTACCGCGCCCACAATCACCAGCTTCGTCAGCGCCTTGATCTCATTGGCGCGTTCAGCCGCCTCTCGCCGCTCGGCTCCGCCGCATCCACAACCGGAGCTCCAACCCGCAAGTCTGAGGGAGAGACCCCCTCGGCTTCGGCCGAGCCGTCAGCACGCGGGCGAAGCCCGTCCTTATCCGCACCGTCCTTACTCTCCTCTCCCTCAACCCTCAACAACCCATGCACCATATTCATGCCGCATGCAAACGGATATTCGCCCGCCGGCAACGCCGGTAGTTCCACGTCGGTGGTGGCGTTGCCCGGCAGCATGGCGTCAAGCCCCAGATCCGCGAACACCACATGCGAAGTGCATTCGCCGGTCTCCTGTCGATCGAAAGTCAGCGTGATCGGCGTACCCGTGCGCATGCTGATCACGGCGGGGGAGTACCCGCCCTTGACGGTGATTGTTGCGGATTGGCGTTCGCCGGAGGCGTCCATGGCCCCGGCCGTGGCTTTCTGCGTTCCGAAGAAGAACCGCAGTACCAGCCATGTCAATGCGGCCGCCGCTATCAGCGCCGTGGCGGCCGAGAAGATGCTGAGCTCCATAACCGTTCCTTCCCCTTGTTTGTTGTACTGAACAACAGTGTATACCTATACCCCTAGAGGGTATATAATGGGGTGTGTTCAGCTGACGGATAAGTATCAGGGGGTTTGCGATGCATGGTTATGACGAAGACAAGGCCAAGGTCATCGCACGATTGCGCCGTATCGAAGGACAGGTGCGTGCCATCACGCAGATGGTGGAGGATGACAAATACTGCATCGATATCCTGACGCAGATTTCGGCGTCGAATTCGGCGCTGAAATCCGTGGCGTTATTGCTGCTGGACGATCATCTCAACCATTGCGTGCGGCAGGCGTCGATTCAGGGCGGCGAGGTGGCCGATGAAAAACTTGCGGAGGCTTCCGCGGCCATTGCGCGTCTCGTCAAATCGTGACGAGTTTTACCGTCATTCACCATCGATGACATACTGGGTACCATGTTTGAGCAAATAGGAACCGTGATTATCGTCATCGTCGTGCTAGTGGTTGGTGCAGGGCTTGGCCTCTTCGCCGGCTTCGTGCTAGGCCGTCATAAGGGTCAGGAGATGGCTCGAGGCGTCAAAAGCGAGGAGCTGGAAGAGGCCAAGACCTCGCTGGAGAATGCGCGATTCGAGAACGCTGAGCTCAGTGCTCGCAATGCTGCCGCACAGGCTCAGATTGAAGGCGTGAACCAGCAATTGGCTTTCGCCAAGTCACAACTTGCCCAGGCGCAGCAGGCTGAGCAGATTCGCATTCAGCAGGAACGTGAGCGTGCAGCTGCGGAGGCAGAACGGAAGCGTCAGGCGGATGCTCAGGCCGCCGAGGCCAAGCGTGCTGAACAGGAAGCACGTTTGAAAGAACAGAGCAAGGTGCTCGAGGCGCTTGCGCCAGTGGCCAAGAATCTTGATACCTTGCAGAACAAGGTCACGCAGATCGAAGAGGGCCGCAAGAGGGAAATGGGCGCATTGGGAGCCCAACTCAAGGGGCTCAACGATCAGCAGGCCCGTTTGGACAAGGAAACCAGTTCCTTGTCCGCCGCGTTGCGCAACAACAAGGTGCGTGGCGCGTGGGGCGAGGCCCAGCTCAAGAACATTGTCGAGTCCGCCGGATTGCTGGAACATGTCGATTTCGACACCCAGGTGGTGGTCACGGATGCCGATGGGCGTACGTTGCGCCCGGATATGATCGTGCATCTGCCGGGAGGCAAGACCATTCCGATTGATGCCAAAGTGCCTTATGCCGATTACCAGCGTGCCTGCGAAATCCCGGACACCGCCAGCCCCGAGGATATTGCCCGCCGCGATGATTTGCTGCGGTCCCATGCCAAGGCGTTGCGCGAGCATGTACGTGCTCTCGGCGAAAAGGCCTATTGGAATGCCTTTGATGTAGCACCTGATTTTGTGGTGGCCTTCATCCCCAATGAGGCACTACTGCAGGCCGCGCTCGAAGCCGATCCCACACTGATGATGATGCGTTCTCTCGCAAAGTGGCGCTCACCTCGCCGGTCACGCTCTGGGCCGTGCTGAAATCCGTGGCCTATGCCTGGCAGCAGCAGTCGCTCACCGATGACGCCAAGCAGCTGTTCGATTTGTCCCGAGAACTGTACGAACGGTTCTCCACGCTGGGTGATTATGCCATCAAATTGGGCACCCAGATTACTAAGACGGTCAGCGCCTACAACAAGTTCGCGTCCAGTTTGGAACGCCGTGTGTTGCCCACCGCTCGCAAGCTGCAAAAAATCGAACCGACCAAGATCATCGAGGAAGTACCGATCATCGAATCAGATAAAGGCAATGTGAGCGAACTGTCCGCCCCTGAAGTGGTGCCGGCCGATGAAGGTGATACTCATCTGACTGCCTCAGGCGATAGTCTGGAGTCATGACTGAATCTGGATTCCGCCCCACTGGTACCCCGGACCTTGCCGTCGCGAAGAGCCATAATGACTTTGCCATGCTGGAGCCGCGTGAACAGCTAGCCACCTTGCTGAAGGAGCATGTGGTGGGCCGTCCGTTCTCCGAACTTGCCGCGGTGACTTTCGACCACCGTGCCGCCACTGTCATGGGCCATGTACTGATTGACGCTTTGGAAGATGCGGGCTATTCGATTGATGACTTCGATGCTGTTGGTGCCTTGACCGCAGCATCTGTGCCCATGGTGTCTGCCATGATCCAGGCCGCCGCCTCTCGTGGCGAGGACCTAGATGGATTCGTGATGGACTTCGTCTACCCGTCCATCAAGGGCCCCTCCATCGAAGGCCGCCGTGTGGTGCTGTTGGATGCTTGGCTGTCCGAAAAGTCGTACGTGCAGACCAGCTCGCTGGTCACCCTGCGCAACGGCAATGAGCTGAGCCTCGACTTTGGCATAGTGGAGCAGCTGGGTGCCAAGGTCGTGGCCATCGCCTCGCTGGTCGGTGGCGGTGCCAAAGACATCAATGTGGTCAACCCCTCCACCGGCGACGAGCAAACGCTCCCCTTCATCCAGGTCTTCGACGAATCCGAACTGCGGTAAATCCACCTTTGACGTCCCTCGCATAAAGTCAGCCGGGCTGAGCAGCGAAGCTGACTAAGAGGAACCGGTGAATAGCGTTATCGAGGAGAAAGATTGCACGCACCCAACCAGATTTCTTTGGCTGCCAAGGCTTCAGGTGAACCGGAATTCCGTGAAATCGGCCTTGGGCCGTGGTCTGAGACCCATCCCGGTGAGCCTCGTCCCGATGATCCGACTTCTTCGAATTATGACGGTCGTTTCGACTCGGTGCTGTTGAACGACGGAGACCGCCGCAACGTATTGGACCGTTACCGCTACTGGACCGTTGCTGCCATTAAGGCCGATCTTGACGCTCGAGGGCGTCACGACTTCGAAGTTGCGGTGGAAAACTGGACCCACGATTTTAACATCGGTTCCATGGTCCGCACCGCTAATGCCTTCCAGGCCAAGCGCGTACACATTGTCGGTCCACATAAGTGGAATCGCAAGGGCGCGTTGATGACCGAACTGTACCAGCACGTCGAACACCACCCCTCCATCGCCGACTGGTGGAAAGCTGGCATCATCGCATCGCCGGTGAAATCGCCTATGAACGAGCCAAGGCCGGTGCCGCCGCCATCCATGCGCATGATGTGGCTGTGGATGGAGACAACAAGCACCTTCATGAGCTGCTGGCCGAAATCGATGCTTGTGATGCACGCATCAAGGAGCTTCAAGCCGCCCGCGTCATCGCCCTCGACATTATTCCCGGCGCAGTGCCGATGGAAGCCTATGCCTTCCCCAAGCGGTGCCTGCTGCTCTTCGGTGCAGAAGGCCCCGGATTGAGCGAGAAGGCCCTCGCATTGGCCGACGATGTGGTCTACATCTCTCAATTCGGTTCCGTGCGCTCCATTAATGCAGGCGCTGCGGCGGCCGTGGCCATGCACGCATGGATTGCCCAACACGCCGTATCAGGCGTGTAGCCATGCGCCGACAATCCTGCCGCATGGATCGGCGGTCTCATCGTCACCAGAAAAGCGGATATCAAATAATGACCCGAGTGCCTGCCTGCTGAAATGGTCTCAAAGGGTAGGAAAATGCGGTTTCCCGACAACTGCGTGTCACATACGGCTCATATAGTTATGGCCATGCCAACATTTTCACGCGAAGAAATCGTGCATTTGGGCGATCTGGCCCGAATCGCGCTCACCGATGAGGAAATCACCCGTCTGCAGGGCGAACTGAACGTCATCGCAGACTCCATCAACAAGGTCCAGGAAGTTGCCTCCGACGATGTGCCGCCGACCGCCAACCCGGTTCCGCTGGAAGCCTACCTGCGCCCGGACGTCGCCGAAACCCCGCTCACGCAGGAAGAGGCGCTCGCCGGTGGCCCGAAGACCGAGGCCGGCATGTTCGTGGCACCGCGAATCCTGGGAAGCGAGGAGTAATCGATGAGCAACGAAACCGCAACTCTCGTCAAACTGTCTGCTGCCGAGCAGGCCGCTGCCGTCAAGAAGGGCGACGTCACCTCTCGCGAGCTCGTCGAAGCCCACCTCAAGGTGATCGAGCTGCCGAGCCGTCCATCAAGGCCTTCCTGAAGGTTTCCGGCGATGTGGCTCTCGAGCAGGCCGACGCCTTCGACGCCAAGTCCGCCGAAGACAAGGCCGCCCTGCCTGAGCTGGCTGGTGTGCCGATCGCCATCAAGGACATGATCGTCACCAAGGCATCGAAACCACCGCCGCCTCCAAGATCCTCGAAGGCTGGGTGCCGCCGTACGACGCCACCGTCATCGAAAAGCTCAAGCCCGCCGGCAT
>ENA-OQEX01000172-OQEX01000172.1-human-gut-metagenome-genome-assembly--contig:-NODE-172-length-38168-cov-10.538314_pt1 | contig 38168 bp, 47 predicted proteins | sample MGYA00242802_ERZ504649 | MGnify/ENA primary metagenome ERZ504649 (study PRJEB26092, sample SAMD00036194) | human gut metagenome | host: Homo sapiens | study: EMG produced TPA metagenomics assembly of...
GGAGGACAATTAAATGAATATTAATTATCAATATAATGAAGATAATGCTATTGAGAAGAACTATAATAATTTATATGAAATGTTGCTTGATGTGGCAAATGAACAAGACTGGTTTGATTGCGTTGAAAGGTTAGAGGAAATATATGAAAGACCGTATAAAATGATAGGAGAATATTCGTGGGATGACATAGTTGATGCTGTAGACCCTGATGCATGTATTCTATTACATAACATAGAAAAGGAAGATGTTATTGCAGACCTTTGGGAGCAATATAAATATTATTGTTCAGAACAGTATGAGCAAGAACAATTAAGAACTTATTATATTGAACGTGATGATAGGTAATATAAATAGGAGGAAACATGATATTAATGGAACAGAATTACAATGCACTACCATATGAAAAGGTAGTGCAGACAAAATTAAAAGGTACAGATGTATACAAACGTTATGTAGATATAACAGATAATAAGAATATTGATTATTCAGATATATTTGAGAATTTGGAAAGCATCAAGGCAATTAGAAAAAAGGATAGCGCGCTGGTTATATCATTTGATACTAAGAAACAGTCAGTATTTGACAAGACTGGCAATATGTTGACTAGAAAGATTATATCATATTGTTTTTCAGTACTTATGCCAGATGGAATCAAGGCAATGCAAATATTGTTTATAAATAATCCAGATAAGGATATAAGATTATCAGTAAGCGAATGTTTAAGCTTTGTTTTGCATTTCTGTTATGAATCAGGACAATTCAACACATTGTATTATTCCAATAAATTCAGACTTACTTACTATGATAATAAGTCAAATGAAATGTTAATAAAGCGATTTAATACTTTAAAAGATGTTAAAACATTTACCAATGAACATAATATTGATGGATTAATTTTTAAAAGCGATAGGTCACATGTAAGTGCTGAAAAAGCTAAGAAGTTAACTGCTTTAAAAACAAATGTGTGTCTGCTTGGTCATGCATCAATAAAGGACATAACAGCATTTTCTGATAGGTGGGATTATAGATTTTTGAATGGTTTAAACAGCTTGCAAGGTGGAATTGTAACATTAAACAGTAATGGGGGAAGGGCAATGAATCTCGGTGTAAAAGATTATGAAAAGAATTATTATGAATATCCGATATCGTATGTTTTGCGAGATAGTGAGTGCTATTCTCCAAATGGAGATAAAACTCTGAATCCTATGAAAAAGTGCCTGAAATTAGATACTTATAATAAAGAATACAAATACATAGATGAATGTGCGCTTGATATATATAATGAGAATTTTGATAAATTTTGTACATATGCATCACAGGATTCGTTAATATCATTGATATACACAGCTAAGATATGGGGTGTAAATAAGTCAATGCCAGTTAGTATTACTTCGGCATCTGCTACATATCTATATGATAAGATACTAGAATATTTTAAAATAAATGGAAAGACAAGCAAAGAAATTGAAAAGGCATTTAAACATAAATATGAGGGATTTAATGCACAGACACGGCTTGAAATGACTAGTTCTGGGAATGCAAAATCAGTTTCTTATTATAATAAAACATATGATGCAGATAAAATAGACCGGTTAGGTCAGAAAAGCTATATTGGCGGGTATAATATATGTACTTATCCGGGAGTTTTCTCTAATGTTACATATGATTTTGATTTAATTAATGCATATCCTACAGCATTATGCCTGATACCGGATATTGAATGGGATAATCCTATAAATAAAGAAATACTTGAACAAAATGTGACATTAGATTTTTTTGACAATATTAATGATGTTGTATTTGGAGAGGTAGATTTTGAGTTCCCTGCAACTGTAAAATATCCAAATATCCCGGTCAGAGTGATGATAGTATTGAATTTCCAAGAAAAGGAACTCACGTTTGTGCAACTGGTTCTGCAATATATCTGGCACTTCAATTAGGTGCAAAAGTGTATGCTCATGACCTGATAAAGGCAAATGTATTATATAATGATGATGGAACACGAAGTATGTGTCTTAGATGTGCTTGCAAACAATTAGTTAATGATAGAGAAACATGTAAAAATGAATATGGAAAAAAGTCGCTACAGGAGATAATCATTAAACTTCTTAATAACGGTGGATATGGTAAAGTTGGACAATGTGTTACCGATAAGGGAGAATGTGCATCTGTGAATGCTGCAGATGATATGAGGCCAAGTATTATAACATCAAAATATAGGGCCGCTATGGTTACCGGATTGGTAAGAGATTATATAATTGCAATAGCTAATCAGTTAAACGATAGAGGATATAATTTCTATTCAGCAACAACAGATGGTTTTATTTCTGATGTACCATTGAGGTGTTAGAAAGTCTTGATGCATATGGATTTACAGACCTTTTTAAGGAAGCTAGAATGTATCTTACTGGAAATTCAGCAGTTTGGAGCGAGAAGCATAAACAGGATTCATTACTGCTCAATTTTACGACAAGAGGGAATGTAGGTTTTGGAGAGCACAAGGATGATGATAAATGTGTTTGTGCCATGCCGGGTTCAAAACAGGGGAGCCGGAAGATTCGTATAGTGATAGATTGAGTCTTTTTAAAATTGTAGTTACAAGGACAGACAAACCTAAATATATATATGATTTATGGAGCAACTTGAAAGATGTTATAAAAAAGAAAAATGACTTTACCATTACAAAGTGTAGTAAATCAGCTAATTTTAATTTCGACCTAAAACGTAAACCTATATTTGAGACTATGTATGAGGTAAAGGGAACATATGACGGCATTATATATAAATATGCGGTATTTGATACCGAACCATATAGGGATGTTGAAGAATACAAGCTATATAAAGAAATCGGCAAAACCTTTGACTGCTTGCGTACTGTTGAGGATTGGAATAAGTTTCAGATGCGCCTTAGATTGAAACTGGCAGGAACAACCTTGAATATAACCGACTTTGAATGGACTAAATTGTTATCCGTGGTCAGATTGTATAATCAGGGCAAAGTGTCTATTCCGGCATTAGATGAATGTAAAACTATAAAAGAAAAAGTTTTTGCTATAAATATTTTTAATCATTCAGACCGGATATTTACAGGAACTAATTGGAAATCATGCGCAAGGACTGACAGGATAAATCAGATATTACCCTATGAGGATATAAAAGAGCTGTTGGATAGCATTGATGCAAAATTCATAGATACAGAAGAACACTCAGGCAATTAAGCTTGAGTGTTTTTTGTTGCCGATTTGATGCTTTACCATAAAAATAAGGATATAGATTAAAACTATACCCTTTTGAAATTTGCAAAAATTAGACTATGAAAATGTCTCGAAAATCTTGTAAAATCAAGGATTATCCGGTATTATATGTATGAAAAAAACGGCCAACTTTTTTAACGGCCAATTTATAAGAATATCATAGCTGAAAAATGATAGAACGGACAATTTTCGGACAATATTGAATTTAAAAATGGCTTATTTGCAGATGATAAAAGAGAGAACAGATTAAATCCATTCTCTCTCGTAAACCTTGTAAAATCAAGACTTTTGTAATTAACCAAAATATCTGTCAAGAAGTCCCTTAAGGCTCTTCCGTGTCTAGCCTCGTCACGAGCCATCTCATGAACTGTATCATGGATTGCATCGAGGTTGTTCTTCTTAGCACATTTAGCAAGGTCAGTCTTTCCTGCTGTAGCACCGAACTCACAGTCAACTCTCCAAGCGAGGTTGTCTTTTGTAGTAGCCTTCATGTTAGGCTCAAGATCCTCACCGAGCATCTCTGCAAACTTAGCTGCATGCTCAGCCTCTTCGTAAGCTGCCTTCTCCCAGTAGAGACCAATCTCAGGATATCCCTCGCGATGAGCTACACGAGCCATGCAAAGATACATACCTACCTCAGAGCACTCGCCCTCGAAGTTAGCCTTTAACTGCTCGAAGATGTATTTCTTATCTTCATCAGAGATTTCAGGATTGTTCTTAACAGTTGAAGCATATACTCCAAACTCATGCTCTGCAGCAAGTGTTAAATCTCCCTCAACCTTCTTGAATTTATCTGCGCCAACGTGGCATACCGGACACTCTGCCGGTGGATTCTCTCCCTCATAAACGTATCCACAAACTGTACAAACCCATTTTGCCATAATAATGTTCCTCCTTTTAAAGATAGTAAATAAATGTTTAATTGTTGTAAAAACTGTCAGGCTTTAGGAAAGCTCATTCTCACAATCAGGACAAAGTCCCGTAAACGAAACTGAGCAGCTCTCAATAGCTAAATCAGTGGATTCCTGCACCTGTGTCATCAGCTCATCGGCGAAGTCCAAATCAATATCCATCACGCGTCCGCAGCCTCTGCATATAAAGTGATAATGAGGAGCTGTATTGTAATCGTAATGGTCAGGACCGACTCCGGTCGAAATCTTGATGATTTCACCAATTCCTCAAGCAAGGAAAGGTTTCTGTAAACAGTTCCAAGACTGATGTTGGGAAATTCTTTTTTGATATTCTGATAGATAGTTTCAGCAGTCGGGTGATCGGTCCGGCTCGCCAGAAAGTTGACTATCGACTCTCTTTGACGACTATACTTAATCATATGAATCTCCTCTCAAATGAAATCAGGAATTGTTACTGATATTAATATACACGATAGCACTATAATTGTCAAGAGAAAAATAAGAATAATTCCTATTTTATTTTCTCAAGATGGCTCGAATAGCTATAAATCAAGTATAAATTAATAACACGCATAATATTACTGCTTCACTCATAGAATAGTACAAAACGCGCAGGCGGGTAAATAAGCATGAAGAGATTCGTTACATACCTGTATTTATATGATGGCAGAATAAAAGGGAATAATGCAGGCTTTATAAAAGTAGAAATAAATGGAGAAAAAAGTGCATTTCTCGTACAGATAAAAAATCTCGGAAAATACTCCGGAAAGGAAGAGTGTATCTGGTATATGAAGCGGAAGCGGCCATAGAGGCAGGAGAGCTTACGGTAAAAAACGGTGAAGCACGAGAGATATATAATGTAGATACCGAAAACGTAAAGGACAGTGGAAAGACATTTTTGCAGGTGCTCGGTGTAAGGATAGAGCTGGAAAATGCAGATGAAAAATTTCTGGCAAGCTGCTGGACGGATAACACGGAAGCAGTTATAGGAAAACCTATCAAGGTACAAGCAGATTTATCAAATAAGAAAAACCCTGTATCGACTCCTAAGTCTGAACCGGCTGTCAGAAAGAAATCCATAGTCAAAATGTTGATGACGGTCAGGACAAAATCAAGCGCATAGACATATCAGAGCTTCGCACGCTTCCGGCCAAAAACTGGTACATAGTCAACAACAGCTTTCTTACACACGGTTACGCAAACTATAAGCATCTCGTCATCAAAACGGATACAGATGGCAGACAATATCTCGGAGTGCCGGGCGTGAGCGAGCCGCAGGAGCGCATGTTGGCAGGGATATTCGGCTTCACGGAATTTGAGCCGGCCGCACCGGCAAATGCAGCGGATGTCGATAGCGGAGTGTTCGGATACTGGTTCTGCCAGCTGTAGTTTTTATAAAAGAAAATGTCCTTTCACCTGCACAAAACCACAGAAATTGTGTATAATTAAAGCTAACAAAAGAAAAACTGTGGGAGGTGGCATTACATGAAAAATTATTCAAAGGATCCTGACAGACAGTATCATATCCAGGTCGCAAAGGGAGAGGTAGGCAGGTATGTTATCATGCCGGGAGACCCGAAGAGGTGTGTTAAAATAGCGCAGTACCTTGACAATCCGTCTTGATAGCTGACAACAGGGAGTTTATCACATACACCGGCACATTGGATGGAGTGAAGGTCAGCGTAACATCGACAGGCATCGGTGGACCATCCGCATCCATCGCGATGGAGGAGTTGTACAGATGCGGTGCAGATACCTTCGTGAGGATCGGAACCTGCGGAGGCATGCAGACAGATGTGAAAAGCGGTGACATCGTGATTGCGACAGGCGCAATCCGCATGGAGGGCACATCAAAGGAGTATGCGCCGATAGAGTTTCCGGCTGTGGCAGATTTAGAGGTCACAAACGCGCTTGTTGCGGCAGCAAAGCAGAAAAACTTTACGCATCACACAGGCGTGGTGCAGTGCAAGGATGCATTTTACGGACAGCATGAGCCTGAAAAAATGCCGGCAGGCTACGAGCTTATCAATAAATGGAATGCATGGAGGATGCTTGGCTGTCTTGCGTCAGAGATGGAGTCAGCCGCGCTTTTTGTCGTTGCGGCAAAGCTTGGAGTCAGGGCAGGCTCATGCTTCCTCGTGGTCGCAAATCAGGAGAGGGAAAAGCTCGGGCTTGAGAATCCGGTGGTACGCGATACGGACATGGCAGTTCAGGTGGCAGTTTCGGCAGTGCGAAACCTCATTCGTGAGGATTGTGCCACAGAATAAGGCAGATATAAATACAGAAACGGAGAAAAGACATTGGATATAAATGAAATTTTAAAACACGTTGACCATACACTTTTATCCCCACAGGCTACATGGGACGAAATCAGGCAGATATGCGATGATGCGATAAAATATCACACAGCATCAGTCTGCATACCGCCGAGCTATGTAAGTCAGGCAGCAAAGTATCTGGGTGAAAGGGTAAAGGTCTGCACAGTGATAGGCTTCCCTAACGGATATTCGACCACTGCGGTAAAGGCCTTTGAGACAGAGGATGCCCTTGCAAACGGAGCAGAGGAGATAGATATGGTCATCAATATCGGCTGGCTCAAGGATAAAAGGTATGAGCTGATAGAGGATGAAATAAAGAAGCTCAAGTCCATATGCAAGGATAAGGTGCTTAAAGTCATCATCGAGACCTGCTTTCTCACTGATGATGAGAAAATCAGGATGTGCAATATTGTGACGAGCGCAGTGGCAGATTACATCAAGACATCCACAGGCTTTGGCACGGCAGGCGCGACCTTTGACGATATAAAGCTGTTTTCAGAGCATATCGGAGAGGGCGTGAAGATGAAAGCAGCCGGAGGTATTTCTTCACTGGAGGATGCAGAAAGATTTCTTGAGCTTGGCGCTGACAGGCTTGGGACAAGCCGTGTGGTGAAGCTGGTTAAGGCTATGGACTGAATTTTCGTATACAATAAATAACCGGGGAATTATATATGGATAAAAAAACAATTGAAAAACTGATTGATACAGCCCTTGCACAGCTTGATTTTTCATATGCGCCGTACTCAGGATTCAATGTAGGTGCGGCTCTTTTAGCAAAAAATCAGGTAGTCTACACCGGCTGCAATATAGAAAATGCAGCCTACACACCGACAAACTGTGCGGAAAGGACAGCATTTTTCAAGGCAGTGAGTGAAGGTGTGCGGGATTTTGAGGCAATCTGTATCGTGGGCGGAAAGAACCAAAAAGCGACAGGTTATACAGCGCCATGCGGAGTATGCCGCCAGGTTATGATGGAGTTTTGCAATCCGAAGACCTTTAAAATAATACTGGCGATTGACAGGGAAAATTATAGAGTTTACACACTGGAGGATATGTTTCCACAGGGGTTCGGACCTGCGAACCTTGAGTAGAGCGACCTGTAGCTGTACCTTTAATAGGCTGTATAATGGGCTGTAATAGCTGTTGATTATATGGTCGTGTGAACATTAGCCGCCTCAACAGGAAGTGGGAAACCGGAAATGGGGGAAATATGGAGAGAGAAGAGAATATAAGAGACAATATAATAAAGCTGCCGAAAATAGAGCTTCACTGCCATCTGGATGGCTCATTAAGCCGTGAATTTGTCGAGAAAAGGCTTGGCAGGACGGTGCAGGAGGCAGAGCTTAGCGTGTCGGATGACTGCACAAGTCTGGCACAGTATCTGGAGAAATTTGACTTGCCGGGGCAGTGCATCCAGGATGAAAAGGGGCTTGAGGGAGCCGCCTATGATGTGCTTAAGGGCATGCACAGGGAAAACGTCGTATACGCGGAAATCCGTTTTGCACCGCTGCTTTCAGAGAATGAGAGCATGAGCTGCGAGCGCGTGATAGAGGCTGCGCTTAAGGGACTTGAGAGAGGTAAAAAGGATTTTGGCATAGAATATGGGCTTATTGTGTGCGCCATGAGGCATCACAGCGAGGAACAAAACAGACGCATGCTGCACACCGCAAGGGAATTTTTGGGCGCGGGTGTGTGCGCGGCAGACCTCGCAGGTGCTGAGGTGCCTTACCCTATGTCAGGTTTCATGGAGCTTTTCAAATATGCAAAGCAGCTCGGGCTGCCTTTTACAATCCATGCGGGAGAGTGTGGAAATGCACAGAATATCATAGATGCAGTGGAGGCCGGCGCAACCAGGATAGGCCATGGAATAGCCATGAGAGGCCACGGTGATCTGGAAAGACAGCTTTCGGCAAAGGTATAGGCATTGAGCTTTGTCCGATAAGCAATCTGCAGACAAAGGCGGTGGCATCTGCAGACGAATATCCCATCAGGGAGTTTTTGGACGAGGGATTAAAGGTCACAATAAACACAGACAACCGCACCGTAAGCAACACAACTCTGTCAAAGGAACTTGAGTTCATAGAAAAAACTTATGGCATACGCGATGAGGAGCTGCCGCTTATGATGAAAAATGCACTGGATGTGGCATTTGCGGATGATGCCGTGAAGGAGCGGATTTTCAGACAGCTGGTATAGTGCCGTGAGGCTTATGGAGATTTAACATTTAACTGCAGCACAAATTTACGGACCGGAAAATGGAGGTATGACACCATGAAGAAATATAACAGAATTTTTGTGATAGTCCTGGATTCTCTGGGAATCGGCGCAATGCCGGACTCGGAAAGGTTTGGAGACATAGATGTAGACACCTTTGGGCATATACTTGAGCGGATGCAGACTATCGACATCCCAAATCTTACAAGGCTTGGAATGCTCAATCTGCACTGTGGCGGTCAGATGCAGCCGGCTGCTGAGCCAATCGGAAGATTTACGCGGCTGGCAGAGGCAAGCAACGGCAAGGACACGATGACAGGCCACTGGGAGATGATGGGCATAAAAACCGAAAAGCCGTTTAAGACCTTCACAGAGCACGGATTTCCACCGGAGCTCATCGCTGAGCTTGAGAAGCAGTGCGGAAAAAAGGTCATAGGCAACAAGAGCGCCAGCGGCACTGAGATAATCGAGGAGCTCGGAGAGGAAGAGATAAAGAACGGTTCGATGATTGTATACACGTCAGCGGATTCGGTGCTTCAGATTTGCGGCAATGAGGAGACATTTGATTTACAGAATCTCTACCGCTGCTGTGAGATAGCCAGAAAAATAACACTCAAGGACGAGTGGAGAGTAGGGCGCGTCATTGCAAGACCATATGTGGGAAAGAAAAAGGGTGAGTTCGTGCGAACCGCAAACAGGCATGACTATGCGCTTAAGCCTACAGGTCTTACTGCGTTAAATGCATTAAAGGACAGTGGACTGGATGTCATTTCAGTCGGCAAAATCAATGATATTTTCTGCGGAGAGGGCATTACAGAGGCATTCCGCTCAAAGAGCTCGGTTCATGGAATGGAGCAGACCATTGATATATGTGAGAAGGATTTTAAAGGGCTGTGCTTTGTGAATCTGGTCGATTTCGACGCACTGTGGGGACATCGCAGAAATGTGACAGGCTACGGAGAGGAAATTGAGAAATTCGACAAAAATCTGGGTATTTTAATGGAAAAGCTAAGGATGATGATCTGCTCATACTGACCGCAGACCACGGAAACGACCCTACCTACAAGGGAACAGACCACACGCGCGAGTATGTGCCGTTTATCGCGTATTCAAAGAGCATGAAGGGCGGCGGCGCAATTGAGGAGGAAGCCACCTTTGCTGTGATTGGAGCCACAATTGCTGACAACTTCGGTGTAAAAATGCCGGAGGGTACCATCGGACATTCTATTCTTGAAGAGCTTTAATGGGGAATATCTCAGGAATTTTTTAAACTTAAACAGAAAATATATGGAGAAAAAAATGAACAGGATATATGAAAAACTCACCACATGCCTTGCAAGTGTGCGTGAAAAAACAGATTTTGTACCCGAGACAGCCATAGTTTTGGGCTCCGGACTTGGAGACTATGCAGAGCAGATTAAGATAGAGACAACCATAGATTACAAGGATATCAAGGGCTTTCCGACATCCACGGTTCCCGGACACAAGGGCAGGTTTGTATTTGGATATGTGGATAGTGTGCCTGTTGTCATCATGCAGGGCAGAGTACATTATTATGAGGGGTATCCGATAACAGACGTTGTGCTACCGACACGCCTCATGGGAATGATGGGCGCAAAAAAGCTGATACTCACAAATGCGGCAGGCGGCCTCAATACTGATTTTAATCCGGGAGACTTTATGCTGATTTCGGATCATATTGCGACAGCCATACCAAGTCCACTGATCGGAGCCAATATTGATGAGCTGGGCGAGCGTTTTCCAGATATGAGCGAGGTATACAGCCGCAGAATGAAAGAAATCGTAAAAGAAAAGGCAGATAAGCTTGGCATAAAGCTGAGAGAAGGAGTCTACGTACAGCTCACAGGCCCGCAGTATGAGACACCGGCCGAGGTCAGGATGTGTAAAATCCTCGGAGGAGATGCCGTCGGAATGAGCACAGCCTGTGAGGCACTTGCAGCGCGTCATATGGGGCTTGAGGTTTGCGGAATCTCATGTATCACAAACCTGGCAGCAGGACTATCAGGCAAAGAGCTCAATCACAAGGAAGTGCAGGAAACTGCAGACCGCGTGTCAAAGCAGTTTACAGAACTGATTACTGCTGTGGTGGGAGCGGTGTAAATGCTTAGAAACTTGACAATAAATCGTATCATAGCGTATACTTTAGAATCCTAACAGATGGGATGGAGGATTTCAATGTTAAATATATATTTAGGGGATATGGAAAATGCAATTTACCATCCTCCGGTGTATTTTGATAACACATATGAAGATGAATGGATAACGGATGAGCTGTCTGTCAAAATGATAAAAGATATAGATAAATCAGACGTCATTGGACCACATCTGGTACAAAGCCCGATACTGGGACCGATATCCACAAAGGAATTGTCCGGTGGAGTGAAAACCCTTATGCTGATGGCTTTTGATGATAGCGGAAAAATTTTTAACGCTTCAGCGTGTGGTGATAACTGCGCAAAGTGGATATTGAGAATTGCGGGCAAAAAGAATCTGACAATTAATCTGCATCATATAATGGATTTTGGTAAAGATTTTGAGGCAAAGATACTGAATACGGGAGAAATAGTTCACAGTATGGCTGAATTCATCAGTGTTGCAGGTAAATATGTATAGGAGAAAGTATGAAGGGTAAGCATAAAATTGTTGTGAAAAACAATAGACTTCATTATGAATTTGAAATAAAAAGAAATATCACGATAATAAAAGGGGACAGTGCTACAGGGAAAACAACACTCATAAATATGATCAGACAATTTGCAAACCTTGGTAATGCAAGTGGAATTGAAATCGAATGTGATGCCCCATGCACAGTTCTTGAGGGAAACCTGTGGCAGATGCTGCTCAAAAATTTATCAGGAAATATCATTTTTATTGATGAAGAAAATCAGTTTATAAGACAGCAAGAGTTTGCTGAACTTGTAAAGGCGTCAGATAATTATTTTGTGATAATAACAAGAGAAAATCTGTACAATCTACCATATAGTGTTGAAGAAATATATGGACTGTATTCTTCAGGAAAGTATCAGAACACAAAGCAAATATATCAGGAGATGTATCATATTTATCCTTTAAATCAGGAGCTTTCATGTAAACCTGACAAAATAATTGTTGAAGATACAAATTCTGGATATGAGTATTTCGAGGCAATATCGAAAGAAAAAAATATAGTGTGTGAAAGCGCTGGTGGAAAAACAAAAATATTTGCTATGCTAGAACAACTAAAAGCTGAAACAGAGAGTATTTGTGTAATAGCTGACGGTGCAGCAATTGGCCCGGAAATGGATGCATTATATAAAATGTCTGTGGAAAAAGGCAATATAAAGTTATATCTGCCGGAATCATTTGAGTGGATTATACTCAGTTCTGAGTTGCTTGAAGACAAAGAGATTAAGGATATTATGGACAAACCTGAGAATTATATAGAAAGTCAGGAATATTTCAGTTGGGAGCGATTTTTTACAAAGCTGCTTGTGGATAAAACAGCAGGAACATATTTGAAATATCAAAAAGGAAAGCTTAATCCTACATATTTGCATGAGAAGAATAAAAATATAATTTTGAGAAATATAAAAAATAGTATAGATTTTTAAAAAGTATGATAAATTGCGCAGGAATTGTTCCCTGCGCCAATTGTTATGTTAAATTATAAATGGGCTTATTTATTAACAAGCCCATAAATATAGTGATTACACCACTGCCCATGCAGTATAAGATAATCATGCAATAGTCCCTCCTGCACGAAGCCGAGCCTATTAAGAAGTTTCATCGAAGGCACATTCCCCGGGTGGACAACCGCCGTTACCTTGTGCATGCGAAGCTCATTAAAGGCAAGCTTGGTGCAGAAGCTGACTGCCTCAGTGGCATACCCCATGTGGTGAAACTTACTGGAAAATTTATAGCCAATTTCACAGCTTCCGTAGAAAGCTGGAGCGATATTATGTATACACACAGTGCCGATAATCCGGCACGGATTTTCTTTCTCAAAAACATAAAATCTGAAAAGCTGCGATTTGACAGCCATACTGTATTCATATCTGAGCACCTTCTGCAGGTGCTTCACAGTATAAAAGTCCGGCACGCGGTCTATTTCATACATTTCAAAAAGCTCTTTATCCCTATTGTAAAAATCCAAAACCTGCGGGGCACAATCAGCGCGCAATACCTTAAGAAGCAGACGTGGGGTTTCATATTCAAAAAACATATTTTCCTTCTTTCACATTTAGTGTATCATAATAAGTAGATTATAACACATGGAGCAGACAAATATGACACAAGATGAAAAATATATGAAACAGGCAATAAAACAGGCAAAAAAAGCATATGCACTCGATGAGGTACCGATAGGCTGCGTAATTGTAGCCGGTGACAAAATTATCGCGCGCGGCTACAATCGCAGAAATACTGACAAAAATCCGCTCGCTCACGCTGAGCTCTCTGCCATCCGCAAAGCCAGCAAAAAGACCGGAGACTGGCGTCTTGAGGAATGCACTATGTACGTCACCCTCGAGCCTTGTCAGATGTGTGCCGGAGCGATAGTACAGGCACGCATTCCCAGAGTGGTAATAGGAGCCATGAATCCGAAAGCAGGCTGTGCAGGCTCAATCATCAATCTACTGCAGATGCAGCAGTTCAATCATCAGGTGCAGACAGATATAGGCATTTGTGGTGACGAATGCAGCACTATGCTCTCTACCTTTTTCAAGGAACTGCGAAATAAGCGCAAGCTTCAAGGACAGTAAAGACGGCTATATGGATGGAACTTGCTTCTACATAATATACGTTATATACATTTTCTTATGAAAAAAATATCTACAGGTGTCAGAAATGGGATAAGAAATTGTGTATATAAGTGAAAGGAGGAAGTGAGCATGGATGATAGCGCAATAGTTGAATTGTTCTGGAAGCGTGATGAACAGGCAATTGCTGCAACAACAGAAAAATATAATGCATATTGTTTATCAATTGCGATGAATATTTTGGGAAACATTGAGGATGCAGAGGAATGTGTGAATGATGCATATCTGAATACATGGAATTCTATTCCGCCAAACAAACCTAAAATGTTATCGACTTATCTTGGAAAGATAGTCAGAAATATGTCATTCAATTTGTATAAGAAAAACAGAGCTAAGAAGCGCACAAATGGAAGCTTCACGTTAATATTGGATGAATTATCTGAGATAATCACTGATTCGAAAAATATTGAAGATGAGCAATGCCAGGTTCCTGTTAGAGAACATTAATTCTTTCTTAAGGAAATACCGGCTGATAAAAGACAAATTTTTGTGTGTCGCTACTGGTATTCTGACAGCGTTAGGGACATAGCAAAGAGATATGGCATGACTGAAAACAATGTTTCAGTTACATTAAAGAGGGTAAGAAAAAAATTACATGATTACCTTGTTGAAAGGGGCGTTGATTTATGAATGCAGAGAAGATATTTGATGTAATGGAAAACATAGACGAACGATATATTATAGAAGCTCATCAAAAAAATGTTATCAAAAATAAAAAAAAGACAATTCGTAAAATAGTAGTATTTGCTGCGTGTTTTTCTTTAATAATAAGTATAACAGCAGTTGTTGGAATTGGCATAAAACGAAATTCTACATGTACTGTTTCGGCAGCGGAAATAGGGAAAGAGGAGGTACAGCTTGAGGCGACCATGCCAAGTATAATCTATTATGATCAGGATAAGGTGATAATGTATGATTATATTGGAATATGGGTTTATAATCTAAAAAAAGAAAAGCTAGTGGGATTTTGTGATTTCAGATCAATAGATATGACACAGATACAAGGTTATCCGTGTGTTTTCGTTGAAGCATCATCAGATGGCAGATACGTAAGATTTTACAAATCAGATGATTCTGTGAAGTTTTTGTACAATGTGGAGAAAGACACATATAAAGAAGTCAAAAGCTATGATAAAAAATTGAAATGGACATTCAGCTTAAAGGATGTAACCACTCAATATTCGATATCAGATTATTCAGAGACATATGAAGTGGCAAAGAAAGAATATTTATCATACTCCTTAGACATTAGCCCGGATTCGAATGAGGCGGTCAGGTATAAGGACTTGGTTATTGTAGTTGAAAAAAATGGTCAAAAAACAGAGTATAAGCCATTTGTCGTTAAAACCACAACGTAAGGCACGTAAGCCCCGGGTACTACTGACTCACACGTACTCTCCCGAAGCGCGAATAGCGAAGTGGTTTAGATACTGTAGAAATTATGCCCATGAGACACAGAAACGCCCCGGCATGGACGCAGGGGCGAGGAGAACCGCGCCATGGACGGCGCGTTTCGACGGTTTCGTCAAGTATAGAAAAACATCAAGCATAATTTCGTACAGTATCTTAGCCACGTAGCGTAGCGATGGCGGGAGAGTACGTGTGAGTCAGTAGTACCCGGGGCTTGCGTGCCGTACTCATACCACAAGAAGTTGCAATAAATCTTGACAAAACCCTGCATTATAGCGTATACTTAAGACTCCGAGCAGCCGGGGTGGTAGCGGTACCTTGAACCAACAATCCGCTATAGTTGGGGTGATGCTTCGTAGAGGGCTTAAGCGGTGGAGCTGCCCTCCATAAGTGGCGTTGACGTCTGGGTCTTGCGCAATGGAAATCTATGAACCGTGTCAGGGTGGGAACACAGCAGCACTAAGTAGAAGCTTTCATGTGACGCGAGGCAGCCTGGAGGGAGTTAACTGTGGAGGTAACGTCTGTTGTGATGGTTCGAAGCGAGGCGCTCGGATTTTTAGCGTATAAACATCGTATGATAGCATAGTTAATCAGCGGAAATTCTATTTCCGGGCTGATTAACTATGTTATCAGACGGTGCAACGGAAACCGAAAGTAAGGAAAATCGAGGCATACAATGATTCAGGACATTGCACCACATACGTGGGACATAACATACAAAAACATACAGCCGGACCCGGACAGCAGGGTCCTTTTTTTAGCAGGGGACAGCTTCTTGTGCAGCAGGTATCGGACAAGCCTGCTGACGAATCCAATCAGGATATTCATCAGATAAGCTTTCCAAGATATGAGGATATAAAAGCAGAATGTCCCGATGCTAAATATCAGTATCTGTTTACACTTGACGATACTGCATTTTTCAGGGTGGCACTGTCACATGCAGACAAAATGCATATACTGGAAGTAACAGGTGGCAAATTCATAAACCGGCACTATATGCGCAGCGCGGCACCGAAGGAGTACGTGCTTGCCGCGATAACGGGATTTCATCTTGATGGCTGGTATGATAAGAACCATTTCTGCGGCAGATGCGCCAACAGGCTGGTAGAGGACGACGTGGAGCGCATGCTCAGATGTCCGGTCTGTGGCAACATGGTTTACCCGCGCATCAATCCGGCAGTGATAGTGGGAGTTACAAATGGAGATAAGCTGCTTTTGACAAAATACAATGGCAGAGAGTATAAAAAGTACGCACTTGTGGCAGGCTTTAACGAGATAGGTGAGTCGCTTGAGGAGACCGTGCGCCGTGAGGTCATGGAGGAAACGGGACTGCGTGTGAAAAACATCAGATACTACAAATCGCAGCCGTGGGGCTTTACCGACAATATACTTGCGGGATATTTCTGTGAAGTTGACGGAACAGATGAGATTGAGGTTGACATGCAGGAACTTTCGGTGGCAAAATGGGTGTCAAGAGAAGAAATACCTGCATCCCTAGAGGAATTAAGCCTGACAAATGAAATGATTTCTGTTTTTCGGCTTGACAAAGGCGATTTCTGAATGTATAGTAAAACGGTAGGAAATGAAACAGAGGTGCTATAAATGAAAATTTCAACAAAAGGACGTTATGCTCTTCGCCTCATGATGGATCTTGCAGAGAACAACAATGGGTCACCCATAAGCCTGAAGGATGTAGCGAAGAGACAGGATATTTCAGATAAATATCTTGAACAGATTATATCCATTTTAAACAAGGCGGGCTACGTCAGAAGTGTCAGAGGCGCACAGGGCGGCTACATGCTGAAGATGGAACCGCAGAACTACACAGTCGGCATGATTCTTAGACAGACTGAGGCAGCCTTGCGCCGGTAGCATGTATAGAGGATGACGAGATAGTCTGCGACAGACAGCAGCAATGCGTCACATCTATTGTGTACAAGAAGATCAATGATGCAATCTCAGGTGTGGTTGACAATATCACATTGCAGGATCTGGTAGACTGGCAGAACGAGAAGAATGGAAATTATGTCATATAAAGAAAGAAGGTTATCATAGATGAGCAGATTAATTTATTTGGATAATGCGGCAACCACACAGGTATATCCGGAGGTTGTTGATGCAATGCTTCCTTACTTTACAGAGCATTACGCAATCCATCAGCTATATACAGCTTTGCAGATGAGGCAGAAAGAGCAGTGGATCATGCCAGAGGAGAGGTCGCAGACCTTATCGGAGCAAAGAAGGATGAGATATATTTCACAGGCGGCGGCAGCGAGTCAGACAACTGGGCATTAAAGGCCACAGCAGAGGCATATGCCGCAAAAGGAAAGCACATCATCACATCAGCATCGAGCATCATGCAATTCTTCACACAGCACAGTGGCTAGAGAAGCATGGCTTTGAGGTGACATATGTGGGTGTTGATGAGGACGGAAAAATCAAGCTTGATGAGCTGAAGGCAGCCATCAGACCTGACACAATCCTTATCTCAGTTATGGCGGCAAACAACGAGATTGGAACTATCCAGCCGCTTAAGGAGATCGGAGAGATAGCAAAGGAGCATGGCATTTTGTTCCACACAGATGCAGTTCAGGCATTCGGACATATTCCGATTAATGTAGATGATATGCATATCGACATGCTCAGCGCCAGCGGTCACAAGCTCAACGGACCAAAGGGCATCGGCGTGATGTATATCAGAAAGGGCGTAAAAATCCGCTCATTTATCCATGGCGGAGCACAGGAGCGTCAGAGACGTGCGGGAACACACAATGTGCCGGGCATTGTAGGACTCGGCAAGGCAGTAGAGCTTGCAAAGGCCAACATGGCAGAGCGCAGCGCATATGAGACAAAGCTCAGAGACCACCTCATCGAGAGAGTGACAAGCGAGATTCCATATACACGCTTAAATGGACACAGAACAGACAGACTGCCAAACAATGCAAACTTCTGCTTCAGATTTATCGAGGGAGAGTCAATGCTTATCCTGCTTGACCAGGCAGGCATATGCGGCAGCTCAGGTTCAGCCTGCACATCAGGCTCACTCGACCCATCACATGTGCTCCTTGCAATAGGACTGCCACATGAGATAGCACACGGCTCACTGCGTCTTACATTATCAGAGAAGACCACTCTTGAGGATATCGACTATACAGTGGACAAGTTAAAGGAAATCATAGCACGGCTCAGAAGCATGTCACCGTTATACGAGGATTTCGTAAAGAAAAACGGCAAATCTGAGGCATAAATGAAAATTAGGAGGAACTAAGGACATGGCATACAGTGAAAAGGTAATGGACCATTTTAACCATCCAAGAAACGTAGGAGAGATGGAGAATCCAAGTGGTGTCGGCACAGTAGGAAACGCAAAGTGCGGAGACATCATGAGAATGTATCTGGATATAGATGACAACGGCATTATTCAGGAGGCCAAATTCAAGACCTTCGGATGTGGCGCAGCAGTTGCAACAAGCAGTATGGCAACAGAGCTCGTAAAGGGCAAGACAATCCAGGAGGCGCTTGAGGTTACAAACAAGGCAGTTATGGAGGCACTTGACGGACTTCCACCTGTAAAGGTACACTGCTCACTTCTCGCAGAGGAAGCAATCCATGCGGCACTATGGGATTACGCAGAGAAAAATGGTATCAAGATCGAGGGACTCGAGAAGCCTGTAAATGATATCAGCGAAAAGGAAGAGGCGCCTGAGGAAGACTATTAATGAAAAAGAAGGTTGTAGTAGGAATGTCGGGCGGAGTGGATTCGTCAGTAGCGGCATATTTATTAAAGGAACAGGGATACGACGTCATCGGAGTCACAATGCAGATATGGCAGGACGAGGATGTATTTAAACAGTCACAGGAGGGCGGCTGCTGTGGGCTATCCGCAGTGGAGGACGCCAGACGAGTGGCTGCAGTGCTTGATATTCCGTATTATGTGATGAACTTCAAGGCTGATTTCAAGAAATACGTCATAGACTATTTCGTATCCGAATATGAGCGCGCATACACGCCAAATCCGTGTATCGCCTGCAACCGTTATGTGAAATGGGAGTCGCTGCTTCACCGTTCGCTCGAGATAGGAGCAGACTATATAGCAACAGGCCATTATGCCCGCATAGCTAAGCTTCCAAACGGTAGATACACCATAGCCAACTCAGTCACAGCGGAAAAGGACCAGACATATGCGCTTTACAATCTGACACAGGATCAGCTTCGTCGCACGCTGATGCCTGTGGGAGAGTATGAAAAGCCACAAATCCGCCGTATTGCAGAGGAAGCAGGACTGCCTGTGGCGCACAAGAGCGACAGCCAGGACATATGCTTCGTGCCGGATCACGACTATGCCTCATTCATCGAGAATGAAACAGGCAAAACCTATGAGCCGGGAAATTTCGTGGATGAATCGGGCAATATTCTCGGCCGTCATAAGGGCCTCATCCACTATACTATCGGACAGCGCAAGGGGCTTGGAATTACAGCCGCAACACCTTTATTCGTGAAGGAGCTGCGTCCGGCAACAAATGAGGTCGTAATCAGCACAAATGAGTCACTCTTCTCAGACACCTGTTATATCAGCGATATAAACTATATGGCACAGGAGCACATCACACCGGGCACCCGCAGCATAGGAAAGGTACGCTACTCTCACAGGGGAGCTGACTGTACACTTACCCCTATGGAAAACGGCATGATAAAATGTGTATTTGACGAGCCACAGCGCGCCATGACACCGGGGCAGGCAGCGGTATTCTATCAGGATGGGCACGTGCTGTGCGGTGGAACAATTGAAAAGATGATGGTAAATTAGCAGGACTTTTGAACAGTCGCGAATATATTATAATAGAGCAGACAGCATAACTAAAATGCCGTCTGCTCTATTAAATTATAGGGAAGTTTAAACAATTATGGAATGTTTTGAAATAAAAATTTGATAAGCACTATCTTTTTAAGGACTTAAATTGTTATACACTTGGAGATTTAAATACTTAAATCATATTATTTCAAGCAATTCCGGAATATCATGCTTGAGTGTTTCAAAAACCACGTTCAAATCTACATTTCCATAATCGTGGACTATACGATTTCTCAATCCATAGATTGCATTCCATGGAACGTTTCCTCTGTGGAGCTTATATTCATCTGACAATTTTTTTGCATTCTCAGATATTTGAATCATACGAAATAACATGGAATCGAGAAGGACTTCATTTGCATTAAGTTCCTCAATATCAACATTTTTCATATGTGTAACAACAAATTCTAAATCCTGTTTCAACCTTTTAATATAATAAGCATCATTCTTAACATTATCCATATATTTTTACTCCATCTTTTAGTATTTCCTGTGTCAGCTCAAAATTATCTTTCAATTGATTTATATCAAGTACATCAACTTTTTTGTGAAGTGCAGTTCTTATATCCTCCACTAATCCATAGAATTTTAAGCCGGTCGCATCTGTCGAAATTAAAAGATCAACATCGCTGGTTGGTTTTGCCTTTCCTTTTGAGTATGAGCCAAACAGATAACAGAAATTAACATTATATTTATCAAATACATCTGAGCATTTTCTTTTTATATAATCAATATCAACTATACCATTTTCTTCATCAATAGGATTAATTTCAGATATTTTTTCAATCATATATTTGTACTTTATGCTATCTGCCTTTTTTTCATCATTTTCATAAGATTTGTATGAACGCAAAGAAACTCCGAGTATATCCGCAGCTTGATTTTGTGTTAATTTTCTCTCAATTCGTAAAGATTTTAATTCTCCCATGTTTGCACCTCTGAATATAGAATAGTGCAAAAACTGCACTTTGTCAAGCTGAATAGTGCAAAATTTGCACTTTTATTTTTAATCTTATTTAACTATTCTACCAATATGAACTTAGACCATTTGGAATCATGAGCTTAATGTGTTATTACAAATAAATATTAAAATGAAACAACGTATACTCTTCTTAATCTGTTATTTTTAACGAGATTAGAAGAGTATATTTGCATTTTGACTTGTTTTTTGCCACAAATACCGTTATACTTTACTTAAAGTGTATAAAAAACAGAGATTAAGAAAAGTATAACGATATAATATATTTTGGGTGTAGGTACAGGATGCTTGTAGGTAGAGAAAAAGAATTACATTTATTGCATGATATACAAAATGATGATAGCTCGCATTTTGTGGCAGTATACGGGCGAAGGAGAGTGGGAAAGACCTTTCTGATACGTGAGGCTTTTGGCTATAGATTTGCATTTCAGCATGCCGGTCTATCAGAGGGAGGAATGAAGGAGCAGATATATGCGTTTACGTCATCTCTCAAAGATGCAGGGTATCATGTGAAAAAGCAGCCCAAAAACTGGCTTGAGGCATTTGAAGCATTAAAGGATGTCATAAGATTGTCGAGTGAAAAGAAGAAAATAATATTTATTGATGAGCTGTCGTGGATGGACACTCAAAAGAGTGATCTTATGGTTGCTTTGGAGAATTTCTGGAATGGATTTGCTTCTGCAAGGAAAGATATAGTCCTTATAGTGTGCGCGTCAGCCACATCATGGATGCTCTCAAAGGTCGTACACAACAAAGGCGGATTGTATAACAGATTGACAGAGCAGATACATCTGCGCACCTTCTGCCTCAGGGAGTGTGAAGCGTATGTAAAAGCTGCCGGGCTGGCATTAAATAGAAATCAGATATTGCAGTATTATATGTTTTTTGGCGGAGTACCTTACTATTGGGGATTTTTGAAAAAGGGATTAAGCCTTTCGCAGAATATTGATAGTATATTGTTTGAAAAGGATGCGCCTCTGCGCGATGAATTTAAGTATTTATATGCTTCTGTATTCAAAAAACCGGAGAATTATGTAAAAATAATAGAAGCTCTTGGGACTAAAAAGGTTGGAATGACAAGGGAAGAAATCATTACAGCGACCAAAATACCTAATTCGGGAGATTTGACAACGAAGCTCGAAGAGCTTGAAAGCTGTGGATTTATTCGCAAGTACAATGCATTTGGGATGAAAAAGAAAAATGCGATATACCAGTTGATGGATTACTTTACATTGTTTTATTTCAAATTTTTGAAATCAGAACCGACAGATGAGCATTTTTGGACGAACCAGATTAATACGCCCGCAGTGAATACGTGGCTGGGGCTGGCATTTGAAAGAGTGTGTATGGAGCATGTAGATCAGATTAAGTTTAAACTGGGTATTTCGGGAGTGCTGACAGAGGTAAATTCGTGGTACTGCAAATCAGATCCGGATAATGGCATTTTCGGCTCACAGATTGATATGCTGATTGCCAGAAAAGATCAGGTGATTAATTTGTGCGAGATGAAATATTCGCAGTCAGAGTATACCATAACGGAGAAAGTGGACAGGAGCATTAGGAATAAAATAAGTGATCTGAGAGTGGTTTACGGTACAAAGTATGCGATATACCCAACACTTATTACAACCTATGGTGTGGTGGAAAATTCGTATTCGCAGGAGCTGCAGTCGGTTGTTACGATGGATGATCTGTTTGCCTGAGATAAAAAATTAAAAACCCCATAAATTCCTGTTGACAGATAGGGATTCATGGGGTATATTTATATCAACAATTAATTCATACAAATACAGTATGAATATAGGAGATTAAAACAAAGCATTAACATTACAATGACATCAAGGAGGACACAAACATGTCAAACATTTATCAGGGAACATTAGGACTTATTGGAAATACACCGCTTGTAGAGCTTACACACGTAGAGAAGGCATACGGACTTGAGGCAAGACTTCTTGCAAAGCTTGAGTACTTCAACCCGGCAGGATCAGTAAAGGATAGAATCGCAAAAGAGATGATCGAGCAGGCAGAGAGAGACGGAAAGCTCAAGCCGGGCTCAACAATTATCGAGCCAACATCAGGAAATACAGGAATCGGACTTGCCGCAATCGCAGCAGCAAAGGGATATAAGATTATCATCGTTCTTCCTGAGACAATGTCCATCGAGAGAAGAAACATCATCAAGGCATATGGCGCAGAGCTCGTGCTTTCAGACGGAACAAAGGGTATGAAGGGAGCCATCGCCAAGGCAGAGGAGCTTCATGAGCAGATTCCTGACAGCTTCATTCCGGAGCAGTTTGAGAACCCTGCAAACCCGGAGGCACACAGAAAGACAACAGGTCCTGAGATCTGGAACGATACAGACGGACAGGTAGATGCATTCGTAGCCGGAGTTGGAACAGGCGGAACAATCACAGGAACAGGTGAGTTCTTAAAGAGTAAGAACCCTGATGTAAAGATTATCGCAGTGGAGCCTGAGACATCAGCAGTGCTTTCAACAGGAAAAGCCGGAGCACACAAGATTCAGGGAATCGGAGCAGGCTTCGTACCAAACACATTAAATACAGAGGTATATGATGAGGTTATCCCTGTATCAAATGAGGCATCATTTGAGTACGGAAAGATTATCGCAAAAGAGGAGGGCGTACTTGTAGGTATTTCTTCAGGAGCGGCTCTCTATGCAGCAATCGAGGTAGCCAAGAGACCGGAGTTCAAGGGCAAGACAGTAGTAGCACTTCTTCCTGACAGCGGAGACAGATATTACTCAACTGATCTTTTCAAAGATTAATAAAGTATATTATGATAGCGAATAAGACACCCCTGCGGTGTCTTTTTGCATATAATTCAATTGATTCTTTAAATACCATAAACTTTTCCTTTGTTTTGGATTCTCGGGTTACTATTTACCTTTACATTTTTGGGTTTTGGAGTTATGAATATTTAGGGATAATATATTAGTTATATCTTGATAAAAATGCCAAAAAGGGATAATATATTAGCATGATTAACTTATATCAAAAAACATGGACAGAAATAAATAACGACATTGCACAAAAAATAGTACGCTTGCGCAAAAGAAAGAAAATCACTCAAAAGCAATTAGCTGCAAGGTCAGGTGTAAGTCTTGGTTCACTTAAGCGATTTGAGCAGAGCGGCGAGATATCCCTGCAATCTTTGACCAAAATTGCTATAGCTCTTGATGTGGAGAACGAACTTGAAGACTTGTTTAATAATGTGCCTTTTGCGTCTATCGAGGAGGTAATTAATGAACAGACTAAATAAGCTGGAAGTCTTTTATCATGAAAGACTCGTCGGAACGATTGCTTTGTACCAAAATCGTCTGGCTGCGTTTGAGTATGACAGTAACTGGCTGGCAAATGGATTTTCCATAAGCCTTTTTCACTGCCTTTGGAGAAAAAAGTTTTTATACCAAAGATAGATCCGTTTGAGGGACTTTTTGGCGTTTTTGCAGATAGTCTGCCTGATGGATGGGGCAGATTGTTGGTTGATAGACTTATGAAGAAAAATGGCATAAATCCACATGAGATAGGCAGCCTTGAGAGACTAGCGGTTGTAGGAAACTCAGGAATGGGGGCTTTAACCTACCAGCCTGTTATAACAATGGAAAAAAATCACGATGAGAAATCGTTGGATGAAATTGCATTGGAATGTGAAAAAATATTGAGCACAGAGACTTGCGATAATCTGGACTTTCTGTTTTCTAAGGGAGGCTCTTCCGGCGGAGCCAGACCTAAGATACTTACAAAGGTAGATGAAGAGGATTGGATCATCAAATTCCCGTCATCTTATGATAGCAAAGATATAGGCAGACAGGAATATGATTATGCAATGTGTGCCAAAGAATGTGGAATAGCAATGGAAAACGTAAGATTATTTTCCTCTGAGCGCACGAAAGGATATTTTGGAACGAAGAGATTTGACCGTACTAATGACTCAAAAAGCAGAAGGATTCACATGATATCCGTTTCCGGACTTTTAGAAACATCTCACAGAATACCAAATCTCGATTATGATATTCTGATGCAGCTTACACTCCAGCTTACCAAATCTATGGAAGAATGTGAAAAATTGTATAGACTTATGTGCTTTAATGTGTATGCGCATAACAGGGATGACCATTCGAAGAATTTTACTTATCTGTATGATGAAGATGAATGTAGCTGGAAATTGTCACCGGCGTATGACCTCACCTACAGTAATTCAATCGGTGGAGAGCATGCTACCACGGTAAATGGAAATGGTGTAAATCCGGAACTGGATGATATTCTCGCGGTTGCCAAAAAAATTGGATTAAATATGACAATGGCAAGGAAAACCGCACTGAATATAAGAGATTGTGTTAGTGAAATGCTTGGGGAGTATCTATAGTGCAGTGATAATATGTTATCACCTATAAATACCCATTTTCCGTTATAACTATATTCTATAATGGAAATGGGTATTTTTACTCTATTCCTAATTCGAAAAATGACGTATCTTCAGATGAATACCCCTCTCATCAGCAATCTGCTGACAAGTCTTTATATCCTCCTCGGGGAGTACATCCACGATAGAAAGCTGTGTATGCTTGATCATGCGGTTGCATTCCTCAGCAAAATCCAGCATAGCCTCATAAGCATTGTCAAAGGTTGGTCTTGTGACCTTATTGTATTCCTCGGCATTTGCAGCATTCAAGCTTATGGAAACCGAATCAATATACTCAGAAAGCTCCGGCACGATATCCCTTCCGTGATAGAGATTGCCTAGTCCGTTAGTGTTTACGCGGATAGGAAGCTTATACTTTTCCTTCACATATTTAGCTGTTTTCTCAAGGATATCCAGCGCGCAGGTTGGTTCACCGTAGCCGCAGAAGACGAATTCCTCATAGCCTGTAAATCAAATGCATCGATTGCAGCTATTATCTCATCATATGTTGGGTCCACCGTATGCCATAATGATGTCGCATTGCCTATAGCGTCCTTCTGAGAGCGTATACAGAATGTACAAGCGCAGTCGCATTTATTTGTGATATTTGCATAAACTTCGTTCTTGTATGTATAGATTATATCAGCCATTATTTAGTCTCCTCCAATGTGAAAAATCTTCTCTTGAATCCGATTTTATCAAGTACCAGTCCAAGAATAACAAATATTATAGCACTTCCACCGCTTTGTATACAGCTTCCCGGAACAGAAACCGGAATTATTGCGATGAGACCGGTGAAGGCATGCTTTGTGAAGCCATATGTGATAAAGGCCTCTGCAATGGCATAGCCGGTTGCGGAAATTGCGAAAGCTATGATTGTCGATACTACATTTCTCACGGTCACAATTTTATCTGATTTGTTGGTAAACGGGATGGATATGAGTGCCTTTATGATGATTGTTGCAGGCGCCCAGATAGGTGCGGTCAGCAAATCTGCCATGCCACCGCCGATAGCTGCGGCTGTCATTGCATACGGCCATGGAAGGAGGCACGCTGCGATATAGATAAGGCTATCGCCAAAATGAATATATCCGCCATTCTGTCCAACCGGAATGTGGCATATATATGCTGTAAAAATAGTAATCATGGCTGCCATGAGGGCAGTAAATGTGAGTTTTTTAACCTGTGAGTTCATAAAAATATGTTCTCCTTTGTTTTGTGTTAAGCCTAACTTAAGAGGTCAACTGACAATTCGATAAATTTTCTGCAAAGGGTGATAAGAATCACATAAACATCACATCAGCTCCCGCAAAAACTTCTCGAAATTCACTCCGTCATTCGGTGCGGTGTCATCATTCATGGTATCCGCGATGCTGTCATACAGGAATTTTCCGGCGCGCTCTGCGGCCTCCTCTGTGGAAAATCCGTTCAGCCTGCTTCCGCATATAACAGATGCAAACAGATCGCCGGTGCCGGAAAAGCTCACGTCGAAAAAGTGTGATCTGTGGGTTGTAGTACCATTTGCGGTGGTCACGAGATTGTAGATAAAGGGTGACTTATCATCTGCATTTGATACCGGTGATGATTACATCCTGATTTTTGCCGGACAGACATCGCAGCTTCTCACTTATCTCTGTCGCAAGAGGCAGGAGCACATCCTTTCTCGTGTCACTGTAAACCTTCTCGATATCATAGTCTGCCAAAAGGCATGCCTCGGTCAGATTTGGTGTGATGACATCGGCCTTCCTGGAAAGCGCTTCATGCCATCCAAAAGAGCGGCAGAGTATATGCCGTAGGTTCTGCCGTCATCGCCCATCACAGGGTCCACGAGCAGCATCGTGTTTTCCTCATAAAATACATCCAAAAAATCCATAAAAAGCTCAATCTGCTTTGAGCCTGTCATGAAACCGCTGTAAATGCCGTCAAAATGGGCATTATTTTTCTGCCAGTTGTCGATGTAGTCCTTAATCATGGCTGTCAGGTCTGTGCATTTATGATATTCATATCCTGTCTGGTTTGTCAGCACTGCTGATGCCATGGGACAGCACTGTACGCCCTGCGCGGACAGTACTGGGATTGCGGCGGTCAGAGAGCATTTTCCAAAGCCGGACAAATCGTTAAAAACGGCTGCTTTCTTCATATATCCTCCAAATGTTTTAATTACTTAATCTTCTATGTTTATCTGCGGTTGTACACTTGTGGTGTGGCAGTCACCTGTGGCATACGCTTGATTTATGACGTGCCGTGTGGGAGTTACATGCCGCATCAAACAAAAGTGAGCGCAAAAAATACTCGTTCAAGCAACACAGCATGGAGCATGTGACAAATGTAAATAGCGCGTTTGATTTTTTGCGCTTGATAAACTCTGTTTGAGGCGGCATTTACTCCCACTAGGCTAAGAAATTATGAAAGCGTATGTTACATGTGAATGTCGCACCACAAATGTACAGTTGTAGGCCAATATAGGATAAGTATACATGCGTCTGACCATATTTCTATGACCAGAAAGATAAAAAAATAAATGCCAGATAAAATGTTTTTGAAAAAGAACGCTGTCTGTGATATTATAGATGTGTATGTAAATACGGAGGTAAAAGCATGTTTCAAAAGAAACAGATTATATATAGTGAAACCCTTGGAGTATGCGTGGTTGACAACATAGTATCGCTTGCGGCATCTAAGAGAGAAAAGGCGGTGCCGTACTATGTGCTCAAGCCTGTGTTTGAGGACAAGGTGTCATATATACCGGTAGAGCATCACCGGGTGGTACTGCGTGATATGTTCACCGGAGAAGAAGCTTTAAAGCTTAAGGAAACTGAGCAGTATGAGAAGGATAAGCACCTTAGGCAGGCAGTTGACTATGTACTGGACAAGGTGGCTATAAAATAAAATTACAACAAGGAGGACAGGATTACATGGGACAGCAGCATGCAATACACAAATTTGTGCTGGGAACCAAGGACTTCGATGATAAGCAGTCAGAGTTCATGTACGATAAAGGCTGGTACAGCATCACAGATATAGTAGGTGAGGAGAAAAATATCATCTACAAGTCAAGAAATGCCCAGGAGGCATATCTTAAGTGGAATATCTATATCGGCAGGAAAAAGGAACGCCTCACACCTGAGGAGAGGAAGAGGCAGCGTGAAGAACGCTATGAGAAAAAGAGAGAACAAAACAGAGAGCACCACAGGATATAGGAGGGCATTATGGGCATTTTCAACATAGACAACAAATTTTTCAGAGCATTAAACAAACTGGTAGATATGGTTATTTTGAGCTTTTGCTGGATCATATCATGCATACCTGTTTTTACAATAGGAGCGGCATCCACAGCACTTTACGATACATCGCGCCGTGTCATCCATCGCGATGAGGGCTATGTGTGGAGAGGCTACTGGCATGCGTTTAAGGTAAATTTCAAGCAGGCCACCAAGGCATGGCTGGTACAGCTTATAATACTTATCGTGCTTTTGGGAGATATTTATATTACATGGTCAGGTCTTAAGACAGGCAATCAGTGGGGAGCCTTCTCCATCGTGTTCATCATAATGGCACTTATCGCCGCAGCCTGGGCCATATACACATCAGCGTATATTTCACGATTTGAGCAGGTCACAAAGATAACCCTTAAGAATACAATACTCATTCTTATCGCCAACCTGCCGTGGACATTATTGGTCATAGTGATACTTGTGGTATCACTTATACTTGCATGGATTATTATTCCACTCGTTTTCATACTTCCTGTCGGCGTAGCACTCACCTATGAGTTTATTTTTGAGCGTATTTTCAGAAAGCTCATGAATGAGGAGGACAGGCTCCGCGAGGAGGAGAAGGATAAGGAGTACAGGGATTAGCATAATAAAAGACAATCATAATAATGCATAAGGAGGAAGCAGCAATGAAGAAAATTGGAATGCTTACCAGCGGAGGAGACTGCCAGGCACTTAACGCAGCCATGAGAGGCGTGGTAAAGGCGCTGGCACACAATGTCGACGAGCTTGAGATTTACGGCTTTGAGAACGGGTACAAGGGACTCATATATGAGAACTACAGAATACTCACATCAAAGGATTTTTCGGGCATCCTGACAAAGGGCGGCACAATACTCGGCTCATCAAGACAGCCTTTTAAGCTTATGAGAGTGCCGGATGAGAACGGACTGGACAAGGTCGCAGCCATGAAAAACACATACAAGAAGCTTGGTCTTGACTGTCTCGTTATCCTGGGCGGAAACGGCACACAAAAGACAGCCAATCTTCTCAGGGAAGAGGGACTTAATATCATTCATCTGCCAAAGACAATCGACAATGATATCTACGGCACAGATGTGACCTTTGGCTTCCAGAGCGCGATCAATATAGCTACAGATGCAATCGACTGCATCCACACCACAGCAGCATCCCACAACCGTGTATTTATCGTTGAGGTTATGGGCCACAAGGTAGGCTGGCTCACACTGTACGCAGGTGTTGCGGGCGGTGCAGACATCATTCTGCTTCCTGAGATACCATACGATATTGACAAGGTCGTAGATGCCATCCACAAGAGAACAAAGGAGGGCAAGGGCTTTACCATTCTTGCAGTAGCAGAGGGAGCCATCTCCAAGGAGGATGCAGCCCTTTCCAAAAAGGAATACAAGAAGAAGCTTGCAAAGAGCAAATACCCGTCAGTATCATACGAGGTTGCAGACCGCATCAGCGAAAGACTCGGTCTTGAGGTCAGAGTGGCAGTTCCGGGACATACACAGCGAGGCGGCAGCCCATGTCCTTACGACAGAGTGCTTTGTACACGTCTTGGCTCAGCAGCAGCAAAGGCCATCATGGATGAGGATTACGGCTGCATGATAGCCATGGTAAACGGACAGACAAAGAGGGTTCCGCTTGCCGACGTAGCAGGAAAGCTTAAGACTGTAGATCCAAAGAGCCAGATGATCAAGGAAGCAAAGCGCACCGGTATCTGCTTCGGAGATTAAGCAGCAATATTAGATATAAGGAAGGTGAAAAGGCGTGTCTTATCAGGCCCTATACCGTAAGTTCCGTCCACAGGAGTTTGAGGACGTAAAGGGACAGGAACACATTGTAACAACACTGAAAAATCAGATAAAAGCTGACAGAATAGGGCATGCCTATTTATTTTGCGGTACGAGAGGTACAGGAAAGACCACTGTGGCCAAGATATTTGCAAAGGCAGTCAACTGTGAGCACCCTGTAGATGGAAGCCCGTGTGGCGAATGTCCGTCGTGCAGGGCAATCACTGAGGGCTCATCCATGAATGTCATAGAGATAGATGCAGCGTCAAACAACGGCGTGGACAATATCAGACAGATTCGTGAGGAGGTCACATACCGCCCGACAGAGGGCAGGTACAAGGTCTATATCATAGACGAGGTTCACATGCTTTCGGCAGGAGCCTTCAATGCACTTTTAAAAACACTTGAGGAGCCGCCGAGCTACGTCATATTTATACTGGCGACTACTGAGGCACACAAGATACCGATTACTATCCTGTCCAGATGCCAGCGCTATGATTTCCACAGGATTTCCATAGATACGATTGCATCCAGACTTAGCGATTTGATGGAGCAGGAGCAGGTGGAGGTTGAGGAGCGTGCCATAAGGTACGTGGCCAAGGCAGGAGACGGCTCCATGAGAGATGCGTTAAGTCTCCTTGACCAGTGCATTGCTTTCCATCTGGGTGAGAAGCTCACCTATGAAAATGTGCTCGAGGTGCTTGGAGCGGTGGACACAGAGGTGTTTTCAAGGCTCTTAAGGCGCATACTCGATGAGGATGTGACAGGTGCCATCCGCATACTGGGCGAGCTCATAGATGAGGGCAGGGAGCTGTCGCAGCTTGTCAATGATTTCACCTGGTATATGAGGAATCTTTTGCTTTTGCAGAGCTCCGACGATATGGAGGAGGTGCTCGACATCTCAAAGGACAATCTTGAGGCACTTAAGGAAGAGGCAGCGCTTGTAAAGCCTGAGACACTCATCAGGTATATCAGGGTATTTTCCGAGCTGTCCGGCCAGGTAAAGTTTGCATCGCAAAAGCGTATTATGATCGAGATAGCTATAATAAAGCTATGCAGGCCGCAGATGGAAAAGAGCTATGATTCGGTGCTTGACCGCATAAACAGCATAGAGAAAAAGCTTGAAAAGGGTATACCTGTAGCGGCACAGGCTGCGCAGACACAGGATATGCAGCAGGCCGCAGCAAGCGAGCCTGTAGTGAAAAAGGAGCTTCCCAAAGCAATACCACAGGATATCTCAGAGCTCATGAAGCACTGGAAATCCATACTTCGGAGATGGGAGCAACATCAAAGGTTTATCTGAACAAGGCTGTGACATCGCTGGGCAATTCCTCTGACCTGATTTTAATGTTTGATGATGAGAATGCATATGAGTATCTCTCTGAAAACCGTGCAGGCTGTATGGATACGCTGGCTTCGCTTATAGAAAAGCGCATAGGCAAAAAAGTCGAGGTGACGGTCAAGAAAAATAATTCCGCAGTCAGCGCAAAGGAAGCGGTTGTGGACTTGACAGATATGATAAATTTTGATATAGAGGAAGAAAACTAAGTTATAAACAGGGCTGGGATTAGCCCATTAAAAACAAGGAGGACGCCAGAATGGCAAGAAGAGGTGGATTCCCTGGAGGAATGCCGGGAAACATGAACAATCTTATGAAACAGGCGCAGAAGATGCAGCGCCAGATGGAGGAGGCTCAGAAGCAGCTTGAGGATGCTGAGGTTACGGCAAAGGCAGGCGGAGGAGCAGTCGAAGTCACTGTTTCTGGAAAAAAGGAAATCACAAAGGTCAAATTATCTGAGGAGGTAGTGGATCCTGACGATATCGAGATGCTCGAGGATCTTATCATGGCAGCAACCAATGAGGCGCTTCGCCAGATTGATGAGCAGTCACAGGCATCTATGTCCAAAATTACCGGTGGCCTGGGCGGCGGTCTGTTTTAATGGATTTTTACAGCAGTGAGATATCAAAATTAATAGAGGAGCTGTCACAGCTTCCGGGAATCGGAGCCAAGACAGCGCAGAGACTGGCATTTCATATCATAAATATGCCAAAGGAGCAGGCAAAATCGCTCTCTGACGCCATAATCGATGCGAAGGAGCATGTCAGATACTGCAAATGCTGCTATACACTAACAGATGACGAGCTATGCCCCATCTGCAAGGATGCGGCAAGAGACCACAAGACCATCATGGTTGTTGAGAATACGAGGGATCTTGTGGCATACGAAAAGACCGGTAAATATGAGGGAGTGTATCATGTGCTGGGTGGCGCAATTTCACCAATGCTTGGCATAGGTCCGGCGGATATCCGTCTGAAGGAGCTCATGGTTCGCCTTGAAAAAGACGTAAATGAGGTCATTATAGCGACCAATTCAAGCCTGGAGGGCGAGACTACGGCCATGTATATCAGCAAGCTCATCAAGCCTACCGGCATCAAAGTGACACGAATCGCAAGCGGAGTTCCCGTAGGAGGCGATTTGGAATATATTGACGAGGTGACCCTGCTTAGGGCGCTTCAGGGAAGAACAGAGATATAAATGATAGAAGGAGACATCATGAACAATCTTGAACTTGAGAAGATGGCGAATGAAATTCGCAAGGACATTGTGACAGCAGTTCACAGTGCCAAATCCGGACATCCGGGTGGATCACTTTCATCAGCAGATATTTTTACATATCTGTATTTTGAGGAGATGAATGTAGACCCTGCCAATCCTAAATGGGAGGACAGGGACCGTTTCGTGCTCTCAAAGGGACACGTAGCACCGGGACTTTACTCTACACTCGCAGAGAAAGGATATTTTCCAAAGGAGGATTTAAAGACACTCCGTCATACAGGCTCATATCTGCAGGGACATCCTGATATGAAGCACATCCCTGGCATTGATATGTCAAGCGGCTCTCTCGGACAGGGCGTATCTGTCGCAGTAGGAATGGCTGCAGCAGGAAAATATGACAAGAAGGATTACCGTGTATACACACTCACAGGAGATGGCGAGATTCAGGAGGGACAGATCTGGGAGGCAGCCATGTGGGCAGGCCACCGCAAGCTCGACAATCTCGTAGTTATCGTTGACAACAACAACCTCCAGATAGACGGTTCTGTAGAGGACGTATGCTCACCATACCCAATCGACAAGAAGTTTGAGGCATTCAATTTCCACGTAATCAACATCGACGGCAACGATTTCGACCAGATCAGGGCAGCCTTCAAGGAAGCCCGTGAGACAAAGGGCATGCCTACAGCCATTATCGCAAAGACTGTAAAGGGCAAGGGCGTATCCTTCATGGAAAATGCCGCAGGATGGCATGGAAAGGCTCCAAATGACGAGGAGTATGAAATCGCAATGGCAGACTTAGAAAAGGCAGGTGAAGCATTATGTCAGAAGTAAAGAAAATCGCTACAAGAGATAGCTACGGAAATGCACTCGTAGAGCTTGGAAAAGCACACGATGACCTTATTGTACTTGATGCTGACCTGGCAGGTGCCACAAAGACCTGTATCTTCCAGAAGGAATTTCCTGAGCGTCACTGGGACTGCGGAATCGCAGAGTGCAATATGACAGGTATCGCAGCAGGACTTGCTACATGCGGCAAGGTGCCTTTTATCAGCTCATTTGCCATGTTTGCAGCAGGCAGAAACTATGATCAGGTAAGAAACTCAATCGGATATCCTCATCTCAATGTCAAGATAGGTGCCACACATGCAGGAATCTCTGTAGGTGAGGATGGAGCTACACACCAGTGCCTCGAGGATCTTTCGCTCATGAGAGAAATCCCGGGCATGGTAGTAATAAACCCATCAGATGATGTGGAGGCAAGAGCAGCAGTAAAGGCAGCATATGACCATGTAGGCCCTGTATACCTTAGATTCGGCAGACTTGCAGTGCCTGTAATCAACGATACACCGGACTACAAGTTTGAAATCGGAAAAGGCATCGTACTCAAGGAAGGCAGGGATGTATCTATATTTGCAACAGGACTTGAGGTATCAGAGACACTTGAGGCAGCAAAAATGCTCGCAGCAGACGGCATAGATGCTGAGGTTATCAATATCCATACAATCAAGCCAATCGACAGAGAGCTGATTGTTAAATCTGTATCAAAGACAGGCAAGGCAGTCACAGTAGAGGAGCACTCTATAAATGGAGGACTCGGAAGTGCTGTTGCAGAGGTACTCTGTGAGGAGCAGCCTGCAAAGCTTCTGCGTATCGGTGTTGAGGACCGCTTCGGTGAGTCAGGACCGGCAGTGGAGCTTATCCACAAGTATGGGCTGGATGCAGAGGGCATCTACAACAAAGTAAAGAATTATATGAAGTAGTGGAGTATGAGCTTCGCACTTTAAGGCTGTGTTCACCGGTGCAGCATACAGTATATTCCTCAGAAAAATATGAAGTCAGCCGCAGGATTTCGTGTGGATAGCGTGTGGAATGAGTTTAGTCATTCTTGCCATTTTACATAATGGAACCCTGCGGCAGTTCATATTGTTTCTTCGGAACATGCTGCAAGCTTTCCGGTGGATTACAGGTTGGCGAGTGCGAAGCAATATACTACTCCATATGGGAAAAGTCGGGCGCATGGATTCATGCGCCCTTTTTTCGTTGGGGATTAACTGCAAAATATCTTTATAATCGCACAATTTTGCATAAATTTACATTTTGCAAGTGCTATGCTGACCGAAAAAGGAGGCTGGCATGATAGATATTGTGACGAACAACGTCAGGCAGATTGGCACACCGGCGGATGAGGGCCGGGTTTACATATCGGAGAAAGCGTACAAGCGTATAAAGACAGAGGGCTTTAAGGATAAAGAGGTTTTTGTGCTTATGGGGCATACGGAGAGCAGCGGAGGCAGGTATGCCACATTTGTGGAGGCGGCGATTGCAGTATATGATATGGAGTTTGACAAAAATGCGCCTCTTTGGACCAACAAGGTATGGAGCAGAGTGTTTGCGGAGATAAAGAAAAGCTACGAGGAACTGATTATAGTCGGATGGGCATTCAGGCAGGAGGATTTTCCGGCTGAGCCAACACCCATGCTTGAAAATATACACAGGGAGCACTTTGGCGGCGCTCATCAGCTTATGTTCCTTTTGAACAGGACAGAGCAGGAGGAAAACTTCTTTATCAAAAAGAATAATCATCTGAAGAAAAAGACAGGATTTTTTGTATATTACCGCATGAATGAGCATTGTGATAGTGCTGACAGCTATAATGAAACTGACACCTGCAATAAAACCTGCAGCTATAGTAATACAAACAACAATAATAAAATAGACAGTTATAGTAATGCCGATGACAATAATAAAAGCAGCAGCCGGTATGAGGACACTGACACAGCGGCCCAAAGCAGCTACAGCCGGATACATAGAAGAGCTTCGGCAGACGACAGGATCAATGTGACGTTTCCTGAGGAATTTGGCAGCATATCGAAAGAACGCGGCCGGTACAGAAAAGCCATGGAGGCAGGAAAAGAACCGCGCAAGGGTTCGTTTACATCTGTAGTGATGATTGCAGCGATAGCAGTGCTTATAGTGCTTATCGGGCTTAAAGCCGGTGAGGGAATGAGCACTACATTAGACAAAAAGGAGACACTTCCGGCCATGTCCACAGAAGAAGATTTAATTCCAGTGGAAAAAATATCCGGTGAATGGTATACTGACAAGTAACAAACACTTTGGAAGTAGAACAAAAGGATAAGATTATGGCACAGAAATCAGACTTTAAAACTGTCGAGACCGATTTGGACGAGCTCGAGGAGAAAATACGAAAGCATAGAAGAAAAATAGCAAAAAGAATAATAATAGTCGTGGCAGCAGTAGTGGCTTTATTTCTTATAGTATGGCTGTGGATGGCGCTGCGCACCTACAAGTCATTTGATGTCAAAAACAGCGTGGAGCAGAAGGACAAGAGCGCGGTATCGTTCGTGGATTTCTGCGGAGCGGTAGTGGAGTACAGCAATGATGGTGTATTATATACAGACTCAGACGGAAACCGTATATGGAACCAGGCATTTGAGATGTCATCGCCACAGGTAGTCACATGCGAAAGCTTTATGACTATCTATGACAGGGGTGGAACAGACCTCTATATCATGGACAAGAAGGGAGTAAAAAAAGAAATAGGAACATCGTGGCCTATTATAAAAGCCTGCATAGCAAGCCAGGGCACAGTGGCAGTCCTTGTCAGTGAGAATGAAAATTATTATGTAAAGCTGTATGATGTAAACGGAAAAGAGCTGGCAAGTGGTGAGTTTTTCGGAGAACAGAAGAACATACCTGTTGATATAGCTCTTTCATATGATGCTAAAAAACTGGCTGTAGATATGATAGATGTTTCCGGCGGAAAGACGGACAGCGTCATAGCTTTTTACAATTTTGGCTCAGTCGGACAAAATGAGATAGACAACAATGTCGGCACTTACAAGTATGAGAATCAGCTTATACCTGAAATTGCATATGTTTCCGACAGCAGGATGATAGCAATTTCCGACCAAAATATTATGGTATTTGACGGAAGCCAAAAGCCAAAGCTCAAGCAGACTATCAAGCTGCAAAAGCAGATTGACAGCGTATTTTACAATAATAAATATATAGGAGTGGCATACTCCAACAATGATAAAAAATGCACCAGTCATATCAAGCTTTATGATTTTAACGGTAAGATGCTTATGGAAAACGACACAGCTATTGCCTACAATAGTATAGAGTTTGACAGCAATAACGAGGTGTGTGTCACAGGAGACACAGCCTGTGAGATATACACCATACACGGAGTTAAGAAATTCTATCATACATTTGACAACAAACTGTACAAGGTGATGTATAAATCGGGTATGAATAACTATATCTTCATCTATGACGGCGCAATGGACGAGGTGAGACTGAAATGAATTGGCTGTTAATTGCGGTAATATGTATTATTGCGTGGAATGTGGTGAGAGGCTACACAAGAGGTGTGCTTCGCATGGTATATTCGCTTGCAGCCTGGATAGTAATGCTTGCTGCATCAACCATGGCAGCCCCATATGTCAGGATCATATATTATCACAGACAGGAATAGAGCCCGTAATTTTAAACGGTATTGAAAAACAAATAGCTGCACAGGGACAAAAAGCCACAGGCGATTTTGATATGGCAAACATATTGCTGCAGAAATCCGGAGCATACGACACAATATCCGCGCAGCTTACAAACGCCATTATGACAGGTTTATCATTTTTATTGTAATCTTTTTACTGGGAATAGTGGCATGCATAGTCCGCCGGCTTATCATAAAAATAGAAAGGGTGCCGGTTATCAGTACTGTAAACCGGGTAGCCGGCTTTGCGGTAGGATTTATAAAGGGAATGGTTATCGTATGGCTGCTCCTTGCTCTTACATCGTTATTTGCTGCATCTGAGATAGGACAGACAATGACAGCATATATAAATGATTCTGTGATGCTTAAGTATCTGTATGAAAACAATCCTGTCATAAAGCTGATAGAGAATATACTGTAGCATCGGTGTAATAATGCATAAAAGAGAAAAGTACATAAGCAATAAATGGTATGTGGATAAGTATGTAAATACAATATATAGTTGTGTAAAACAATGAAAAAAATATATATAAAAGATAAAAATGTGTTGACTTTATGCGACACAGATGATATTATATCAAAGCTGACTCGCGGGACACATTGAGTTGTAGAGCTTGTGAGTTACAATTTACATACATGACTTTACAAATATTGCTTTGAAATAAGCTGATTAAATAAGTTATGAAAAAAGTTCTTGACAAATGAAAAACATTTTGATAGAATAAACAAGCTGTCGCAAGACAGAGAACTAAACAGAGTTCAAAAAATAAAAAGTGCTTGACAAACGAACAGCGATTTGATAAAATAATCAAGCTGTCGCAAGAGAGCAAAACAAAGAACAATTGATAACTGAACAGTGAGAAACCTTGAAAG
>ENA-OQEX01000173-OQEX01000173.1-human-gut-metagenome-genome-assembly--contig:-NODE-173-length-38088-cov-4.565528_pt1 | contig 38088 bp, 37 predicted proteins | sample MGYA00242802_ERZ504649 | MGnify/ENA primary metagenome ERZ504649 (study PRJEB26092, sample SAMD00036194) | human gut metagenome | host: Homo sapiens | study: EMG produced TPA metagenomics assembly of...
TAAAAAATTACTTCGAGATAGAGTCTTCAAGCTATGATGTGCTGATTGATTTCAATTCCTGTTATAAAGTTCTATTCAGTGCTAAAGCTAATGGATAGATATATTTGTTATATGTTTTGAGCTTTTCCAGATTTACGCATATCCTGTATATGGATTGCTAGTTTCATCATAGAAAAAAATATCCATTATATCTCCGTTTTTTATAATTCTTTCACCTGTTTGCGGTATATCTTCCAAAGTGCAAATTTCCAGTGGTAGTGAATCCAAGTTACAGGGAGTACCGTTTCCCAGTAAGTTCATATGGTGGTTGAATATTACAAATCCCTTATGCTTAAAATCAAGTCTGATTCCGTATGGACGGCTTGTCAGGAAGGCATCCGCAGCTTTTGATATATAATTCTCCATAATTGTTTTTGATGTAAAAGTCATGCAAATTTAAGGCTTTCTCCAGAGGTGTACAAAGCCGTATCCTGTTTTTCTTGCCATTCGGCATGGTTGCTTGTGTTTGGCCAGCTCTCTCGGATATTCCCTGCAAAATTGCGGTTCTGCTTTTGTCAACCGTCAAACCGGGACACTGGCAGATTGCCCGTTCACGAAAAATCTTCCTCTGCTATGCAGAGCGTATTTGTTCATGCCCTCATTTGCCTTGTTGCAGCAGTTCCGCCCTATGGGCAGAAATATCCCGATGGCTGGCTGAAATCCGGCAAGCAGAGGGAAGTAAAACAAATGAGACTATGGCAGCAATCAATGAAAATTTGAAAAAGCAGTTGGCAAAGAAGATGTATCACTTCGTTAAGTATTTCCCTGTGCGCATTAGAAATGTTGGGGAAGACGCAATAGAAAACCGTAAACTCGTATGGGGATTCAAGGATGCAGACCGTGAAATTACGCTTAAAGTGGCACGGATGACCGCATCATATCTCTTGAATGAATTTGGCGACAGGGTAAAAAACATTGTTTTTGTATGTATTCCGGCAAGTACATATGAACAGAACGAAAATAGATACAGATTCTTTTGTGAACAGGTCTGCAGCTTGGCTGGAGTTGTGAACGGATTTTCCCATATTAGGCTTTTGGCTGACCGTCCGTCAGTTCACGAAAACCGAAAGAAAAAGACACATGCCGATTTTTCCGACCAGTCTGTAAAGTTTGATGAAGATTTTTTCAAGGAAAAAGATGTACTGATTTACGATGATGTTGTCACCACTGGAACAAGTTATGCAGAGCTGGCTAACCGTCTTGAGTTCTTCGGGGCAAATGTGTTGGGAGGTCTTTTTCTTAGTAAAACATTTTATAGATATAGCTGATATGATGAAAACTGTAATGAGTAATGAAAAGGTTGCCTTTACGGGGCACAGAAGTATTCCGTTTGCAACAATCAATGTCCTTAGACAGAGAATTTCCGATTGTGTTGAGAATCTTTATCTCAGTGGGAAGACTGAATACCTGTGTGGTATGGCATTGGGGTTTGATTTGTTGTGTGCCGAGGTTGTCCTGTCGCTAAAGAAGCGATTTCCTGACATTCGCCTGATTTGCGTCTTACCATACAGGGCGCAGTCCGAAATGTGGAATGCTATGCAGAGAGCGAGGCATAGTCTCATTCTTGACAAGGCGGATGAAGTAATAGTATTGAGTGAAGAGTATTTTCACGGATGCTTTTTGCGAAGAAACGATTATATGCTGAAGATATGTAGTACAGTTGTGGCATACTATGATGGTAAGTTACAAGGGGGAACCTACTATACTTTCAAGAAAGCAAGAGAAAATAGACTAAGACTTATCAATCTTTATTCATCTTAAATAACAATGCACGGCCAAGCACCGTGCATTGTTGCTATGTATAGGTAAATCAATGCTTACTGTTATATCAGGTACCTGCCGTAAGACACTAACTGTTTTCTTCATTCTCCTGATTATCTTTCTTGTTTTTACGTTTCCCAAGAGGGCCGCTGAAACGTCCCCGATTTAATTTGACCCCGTATTTGTTCAATATGCGGAATACAGAACTCCTGCTGTTAAAACCGCTGATGGCATGGATTTCTGAAATGCTGTATCCATTTTTATACATATCTACTATCATCTTGGCCCGTTCCTCTGCGTTGGTGATATTCCACTTTTTGGAAACTATTATATCTTGCTGCAGTTGTACGATATGCGATGATGCGTTACGTAGTGCGGCGCATTCTTCCGGTAATGAACCGAACATTTCGATAACATCAGATACTTTTGTGTCAGGAAACAATATATTTTTCGTATCTATCTTGTCATGCACTGAAATGATTCGCACTACCTTGATTCTGCAGAGTTCAATCAGTGAAGCGAGTTCTCTCGAACCTCTTACGGCATTGCTGAATTTTGTTACCACAAGTTCATCGCCTCTTTCCAGACTCGACAGGAGCTGTTTCCATTTGGGGCGTAGCTTTTCATGTTCCTTCTGCTCCTCTACCACATTTACGCAACCGAATTGTAGCATCCAGTTTTTGTCTTCATTGAAATCTTCATAAGGTTCTTTTTTGAATATGTATCCTACCTTAGCCATATTATTGTCCTGTTTAGAGTATCTGTGTACAAAGATAGTAGTTTAATTTTATATTCAATCATACTCAAATGATTTTTTTACATAAATCATACTCTGTTTTTTCTCTTTCTATCCCTTTTTTATCATTGAAAATCATACTTTAAAGTATGATGTATAAATATGAATAATTAGCGGTTTTATACCTATGAAAATATATCAAATATATCTAATTTTGTGTCTGCTATCAAATTAAATAACATGAAACATATTATGTCATACTTAAGAAATATGAGAACTGAATCCTGTGTTATGGTCATGCTTTTTTCCATTCTTGTAGCCTGTTCCTGTACCAATAGGAAAAGAGTGTCAGAGTCTGAAAATTTTGCCGATGTTGTCTGTTCATACAGAACATGGCTGTCTCATATCAGGATGATGGAAGTCCTCCCGGCCGATTCGTTGGCGACATATATCACAGAATGGGTAAACATCAGGGATTCCGTATTTATGGCATTACGCAGGGATACTCTAAATCCGCATTCAGCACTTCAGGCTGAATGTCGTATTGTAGATGATTCTGTAAGGATAGAGCTTGCACGCATTGCTGCATCGGGAAATTATTCATTTTCTGATGTGCTTTTGGTCAGGGAGAAAATTTCTCCATATACAGGGGATGGAGAATTGGTTGAAGCGGCAGGAATCATACGGCCATTCTTTGACTCCCTGGATGAAAACGGAATGATTGTCGGTGGAAAACAGAAAGTGTTATCCTGTTACCGTACTTTTCTGGCCGAAACACTGAAAGACAGTATTATGGATATTGAAGAACTGCAGGAGTTCATAAAGCAAGAGGATGTCGTGTACAGGTCTTTTCTTGCCTATCTTCACGATTATGGTGATACAGACCTTTCGGATATTACCCGAGCTACAGAAAAGTGTTGCAGCCTGGTTTTCGATGCAGCCAATAGGGGATGTGTCAGCTATCGGGATGCTACAGTATATATGGCTTTGAGAAGCAATCGAAGGCTTGTTCAGAATGTTCTTGCCTGCCTAGGAGATATACGTTGCGGTAGGGTACATGGCAGAGAGCAGGCATGGGCATACGCCTGTATGATACTTCAGCCGTATGTTTCCATGGATGGTCTTTGTATGGCTCTGATGTCACAGGACGAAAGATATGCTTTGACAGGAATTGCGTCTGACACATCCGGGGCGTTACTGCGTCTTCATGAAATTATTCAGTCTGAAAGACACAGGCTGTCTGAACTGCCTGCTATGCTTCTTGAAATTCTAGTATTAACCATTTAGATATTTTATAATAACATGATTATGCTGAAACATTTTATGGATGATTTTCTCGCCTTTGTACCGCTTCAGCTACCGCAGCTGATCGATGTTACTACAATGGAAGAACCCAAAATCTATGGCGATTATGCCCTGCTGACATTTCCTCTGCGTGAGCCATACGACCTTGAGGAGGTGATGGATATTTTTGAAGATGATATGGAGCTTATTACGCTGTATCACCATACACCCCGGTTGGGTGATAAAAGCGGGCACAGCACCTGTGCCTATTCAAATCCGGCATTCGGCCAGATGTATAAGATGAATGCCCAAACCGACGACACCGGGCGTGTCACTCGTATATTTGTTACAATCTACGATTCTCTTGAATTTATGTATGGAGACCTTTGTCTTGATCTTGATCTCCATGCCAGAACTGGAATGTTCAAATACAAGCGTGACAAAGAGCGTGTCCTTGTTGATTTCATTTAATAGGGAACAGGCTTATGCGGGAACCGGTTTATAGGAAAATTGTGTTTTGGATAAGTAACCAGCGTACATGGATTGACGTGGTTGATGCCGATATGTATGGCGTATTTGCATTCCTTTATAGGGGGTACACATGTCATTTCACATCTCGTTTTTTGCTGCTCCGGGCTTATAAATCCAATAATGGAATTGCCGATGGTACTACCTGGATTGTATCGGAATATGCTTTGGACAGGGCTTTGGCTGAATATCGTAAAATCAACAGAGCCTTTAGGGATAAAATCAAAAAGTCTCCTGATTACATTAGGCCGGCTGATGCGGAGGAAATCATAAGGCTTGCTACCGGTGATGCTGTCCGCTTGAATCTTATATCCATGCCATTAAATTCAAACCTTAATACATTCTTTTATGATTAATTATTTATTCCTTTCATTAATGCTTCTCATACCTTCTGTTCTGCCAATGGCATTGTACAGTTGCAAACATCGTTTCATGATAAGGTTCTACATGGTGATGGCAGCAGACGAAAAGGTAAGGAAGTTTTATATAAGCGTTTGGCTTATCATTCTGCTTGTTTTCCATTATGTCTATATCAAGGTACAGCCGGGAGACTACGGTGTCCTGCTTTCAACAATACCGTGTCTCATTCTGGTTTCATATAGCAGGACAGACAAGCTGTTTCGTATGGTACACGAACGACTTAAGCTGGTTGTCATATTGGCCCTGTCTGCAATGGCAGTTATGGCAATCCCCCATTTGTACACCTTGGCGGCTACGATAGTGTATTTTATGACGGCAGCCCTTTTCTATCCATCATCAAGGATAATACAAGAATGCTGGAAATATGGCAAGAAGGGATGCTGGAAGGAGCAGGCTGAAGAGATTATAAGGGCTTACCACTGTTTTCATCACGCAATACGCCACGAATGTGCGGATAGTGGCAAAGATATGAATCCGCGCGATAACCAATATCAAATCACAGAAAATAATGAAGAATAGAGAAAAAATGGACAAAGCCATATCGGCAGATATCAAGGTGCTTGAGTATCTCAGTGAAAAGGTTGGGGACCGGAAAACCAAGATGGAAGCCTATCTTGATCTGATGTACAAGGCTAACGATGGTTTTGTTTCCCCTTTTTTAAGAAAGAAGGAATCTGACCTCGGGCCATGCCAGTGTCATGTGAACATTTCCGACCTTGCGTCTGACTGGGGATGGCACCGTGCTACGGTACGTTCTTTCCTTGACAGACTTGAACAGTTCGGCCAGATTGAGAGGGAGCGACGGGCAAAAAGTGTGATTATTACGATGCCTTCACTGACTGGACAGCCTTCATCTCCTGATGTTGTACACGACACTCCTGACCTTGCCATGCAGCTTATGGATGTATTGTCTGATTGGATAATCGGCAGAAGCGATACCGAAACCGTAGGTGCATCATGTGGCAGACTTGTTCGTGCGGAGCTTGATCGGCTTGCCGGTTCCGCTGCTCAGTCATGTACTCAGGGTGATGCAGAAAACCACCCGCCCATGATCGTCAGTGCGGAAGATGCTGTGAAGGAAAAAGCTCTCGGCTGTATAGCTTATGCCGCCCATCAGAAAGTCCTGCGTAAGTTCAGATTCGATGATGCCACTCCGGTTTTACAGTTCTTCCATCAGAATCTTGGTGGAGAGTGGGATGCGTTTGTTGATGCCTCCAAGGAACTTTCAGAGCTTGTCCTTGTCAACAAATCATCTGTCCCTGATTTCTCTACCGCTGAAGGCAGAGAGTGTCTCAAATCGCTCAGAAACCCGTTCCTTGCGCTTGTTGCGAAATCGCAGGAGTCTTTCTGAGCCGAAAGCTCATTACAAGTATTGTATAACCCTGGATAATCCGTCCGTCTAGTAGGCTGGACGTCCTGCCGGTTTTATCAGGTATCCGGGCTTGCCCGTCTGCCATGGAACAAAGGGAATGGGGAGCCTAATACCCCTGCTGACTGACGTCACAGGGAGAGGTGTCCATGCAAGCAGCAAGCTGGGACACGGAGGATTATCCGAAACAATTGGAAATAAAGTATGGCACAGGCAAAACAGGTACTTGACGTACACGTATCAAAAGGCATAACCCGTGCGCAAAGCAACGAGCATCTCAGATGCCGTAGCGAAAAGGCAAGGGAATATGCCATGAGCAAGGGGAATTACGATCCCACACGCGAACACCTGAATTTTGAGGTGGTCCGAGGAGGAAAGATCCGGTCTGTTGATACCAGCCGGAGCATACCTGACCGTATGGCGGAAATATTGCGCAGCCGGGGTATCAAGGATCCCAACGAGGGGTTGGAGGAACCGAAATTCCGCACGGTGGTGAATATCATTTTCGGAGGTTCAAGAGAGCGTATGCAGGAGCTTGCCTTTGGCAGTCAGACCGTGGATTTTGAAAACAATTCCGACAATTCCCATGTCGAAAGAAAATCGGAAATAGAACAATGGGCCAAGGATGTATATACATTCGTAAGTGGCAAATATGGTGAGCAGAACATTGCGGCTTTTGTTGTACATCTCGACGAGTTGAATCCGCATGTACACTGCACACTTCTGCCGATTAAGGGCGGACGTTTTGCATACAAGGAGATATTTGCCGGTAAGGACAAATTCGAGTATAGCGAACGCATGAAGAAGCTTCATAGTGACTTTGCTGAAGTCAACCGCAAGTGGGGAATGGCACGTGGTTCCAGTATTGCGGAAACTGGTGCCAGACACAGGACGACGGAAGAATATCGCCGCATGTTGTCGGAAGAGTGTACGAGCATAGAGGAAAGCATTGTCCGACATCAGGAGGTGCTTTCATCGCTTCGCTCCGACATCCGACTGGCAGAGCGAAGGGTAAAGGGGCTTACCACTATGGTGGATAATATCCGTCAGGAGATGGAGGAAAAGCAGGCTAGACTATCGGCAATTGAGAACCGGCTTCTGTCCCAAAATGGAGATACCGCTGCCATTCTTCGTCAAAAGGAAAAACTCGAACAGGAGCTTTCTGTTATCCAGTCAAAACTGGCAGACAAGCAGGACAAGTTGCAGTTGGCTGACCGACAGCTGGCTGGGCTAAAAGACGAAATGAACAGTGTCAGGGAGCGGACGGAAGGTCTGAAGGAAGAGGCATACCGTTACTCACGGGAGGTGCATTCCAAAGTGGACAGCTTGCTCAAGGATGCTATGCTGGAAGAAATGGTGAACGAGCATCGTGGTCTATCGGCAAGGTTGTCTCTTCCGGACCGGCAGATTTTTGACGACTCGCTTGTCAGGTCTGTGGCTGAACGTGGCATGGAAGTCATGCAGTGTGCTACAATGCTTTTTTTCGGAATGGTGGATGATGCCACCACATTTGCCGAAACACATGGCGGCGGAGGTGGCGGAAGCGACCTCAAATGGGGGCGTGATGACGACGAGGACAACCGTGCCTGGGCGCGTCGCTGCATGAGGATGGCATCGCGTATGATGCGTCCTGCCAGTGGCAAGAAACCTAAGCGTTAGTTGGCAAAGAATTGGCGTTTGGTAAATTTTTTAATTCAATAATTAATTCTGATATGATAAAAATGATTACTATTCTTTTTGCTGCGTTATGTACGATACAGACGTATGCAAGTGAGCAATATCTTTATACAGATACTGTACAATGTAAATCGCATGGGGGTAGCCTGGATATTTTACAGCCTTTGGAGCCGATCTACCTTGATGGTGTGCTTGTTCCGGCTGGTGGAAGTGGCAACTGGTTTGTCACGGTTGCAGGTGGATTGAATGCGTTTCTTGGAACACCGTTGGGGTGTGATGATTTGTTTGGTCGCATAAAACCAGCCTACAGTTTCGCTGTAGGCAAATGGTTTACTCCGGCTGTAGGTGGCCGTATCAATTATAATGGGATGGCGTTTAAAGACGGTTTGTTGTCCGATCAGAAGTATCATTATGTCCATGCGGACTTGATGTGGAATATATTGGGTTGCAGGTATGCTAGACAGGAACAGGTGCGATGGACTGTTGCGCCTTTTGCAGGTGTCGGAATGATACATCATGCTACCAATGGTAATAATCCGTTTGCGTTGTCGTATGGCATTCAGGGGCAGTATAGACTTTCCAAACGGATTAGTTTTCTTATGGAACTTTCCGGCATGACTACTTTTAAGAATTTCGATGGTATAGGCCGTCCGAATCGTCCCGGAGACAATATGCTTCTGCTGACTGCGGGCCTGTCATTCTCTATTGGGAAAAGCGGTTGGAAACGTGTTGTAGATGCCGGTCCTTATATGCAAATGAATGAACGGCTGGTTAGCTGCATCGGTTCTCTTTCTGCGGAAAACCGTTACTATGCCGGACTAAATGATAAAAACAGCCGGGCATTGGCTGAACTGAAGAAAGTTCTGGAAATAGAAGGACTGCTTGATAAGTATTCCCATCTTTTTGTCGATGGTAACGAACAAGCTGGTCGTACTTTCCCGGTAAACAATTATAGTGGCTTGAACTCGCTCTTGGCAAGATTGAAGAATAAGAAGTGGAATGGTAAATCGGTTGACGAAAGTTCAAATCAGGATACTGTTGACAGTGCTAAAGACAACCTGTTTTCATGTAATGACAGTGTTCACGGTTTGGAGTTGTTAGAGGATTCTGCTTACCATTGCCGTTTGGCTCAAGATTCTATTTCTGGGATAAAGAATACCGGTCTGTTTGCTGATGGAACAATTGGTTCGCCTGTATATTTCTTTTTCTATTTGAATTCTGCGCAGCTACTGACGAATCTCAATCAATCAATATTGATGCGTTGGCTCGGGTTGCTGTTAAGTATAATTTATCTGTAAGGGTTACTGGCGCAGCGGATGAGGAAACGGGAACTTCTGCTGTTAATGATTCGTTGAGTCTGAAAAGGGCGAACTATATATCTGACCAGCTATTACAGCGTGGAGTATCATCTGGAAAAATAGTCGTTGACAGCAAGGGAGGGATTTCTGATTATTCTCCTCGGGAGGCCAATAGAAACACTAAGGTTGAATTGCTTGCTCCTGATGTGGTGGATATTGTTGCTTCTTTAGAGGAAGGTATATAGGAAAGAGTTGGACTTTCATTGTTATTGGCTTGGAAAGCAGGACTGGATTTCATTCTGGTCCTGCTTTCATTCATTTTGCATCATAAGAAGTTAAATAGGCTCCGGTTTTTACCAACTGTTAGTCAAAAAAGCGTTCCCTACAATCAGATTGTCTGCAGAAAGTGTTATTGTAGTAAAAGCGGTCGCTTTTTATCTACATTGAATACCTCTTTGTAATAGACTATGTAGGCACATCTGAACTCTATAATTCTGAATACAGAATTGTCATCGGTTCTGTAGAAGATTATCTTGCCGCTTACAGGCTTGAACTGGCTGTTCACCATAGACTCCAGAATTTCAGTATCCTTGGTCGCTTCGATACTGAAAGTCAGTTTTCCTCCGATAACGGATGTTACAGGCCTACCTTTTTTGTCAGTTTTCCGGCTGAATTCAATATGAGAAAAAAGAATTTCTATTTCTCTTCCGCGTATGCTTACGGTTGCTCTGAGTGCTCCCATATAAGTATTTTTTATGATTATGAATCAAGGTTTCAAAAACTTGATTAAAGCAGAGAACTGCTTTCGGAAAAGAATGAAGATATAACTGGAAACAAATATAAGGGAAAAAATCGTATTTTCCAATATGTCGGCTAAAAAAGGCTCTTATGTTGTTATATTATTTTATGAATGTGTATTATGTTGTTTTCGATTCAAATCCATCCTCGTAAGTACCAATTGCTTTTTCTATCGTGGTGTCATAGTTCAATACAAAGAAGTCGCTGTTTTCAGCAAACCGTTGATAAAATCTCCAATACCATTCATTCGTCTGTTCTTTCATGATGTTGGAATCATACCCATTTACAATATCCATTATTCTAAGGATAAATTGGTCCATAACAGAACGAAGTGTGTTAAGGCCAAAGCTCATATTAGGTTTGGTAAAAGGAGCAAAAACCGGATATCTATCCGGATTATTACACTTTTTGTTCCATACCCAACCGTATGCATCTAACATCTCTAATACGTGAAACAAATGTTCAAAATGAATATAGGGGGTAGGCGTTCCACTTATATATGGATTAGAGCAGTCTGGTGGATAAGTGCACATAAGTTGGTTGTAGATATCATCTACAATAGTTATTGGATTGCCTTGAGTAAAATAATCTGTGTAGGGTCTGCGAACATCATCTGTGATGTTCGATATTGATGCTTTTATTATTCCTTGAGGTAAATTCAGGTCAAGAGGTGTTCCTGCACCTATTAAAAATGTTGTACGATTATTTCCCATAATGCGCTGTATTTACTCATTGAAACATTTCAGGAACTATATCTTCAATTTCAACTCCATCTATTACCTTGCCGAGAGTTTTTTGCCAAAGTTGCGGAGTTTATCACCTGCATATTTGTCAAAGATATAAGTACTTTTGTGGGCGAAATCAAAGTTCTCCAATATCATTTTGTTAATTCCTTTGTCTTTACATCCATATCCTATGATTATCAGTTTTTCTGCATTTCGCAGGTTCTTTCTGAATCTTTTGAAGAGTTTCTTGAAAAGTAAAGGATTGTTGTATCTTTCTATTTTAGAGGTTGTGCCGGTCAGAAAATCAGCATGGTAAGCAATCGGGCAACTTTCATAACCCATTTTGCTTCGTATTCCTCTTAATAAGTCACTTACGCCAATACCTTCCCTTATTTTCACATACTTGATAGGTATCATGAAATTATTTTCAACAGTCTTGTAATAAGGCACATAATCTAAGCTGCCATGTAATTTATAAAGCCTTATAGGGGTGTCGTATCTGGCTGTGTATCTTTCTAACCGGCAATGATAAGTAGCATTGTCTCTATTCAGTATTCCGTAAAACTCCGAACCATATTCATCAAAGCCGTCGGAAATGCTACCGTTGATATATTCAGTCTTATTAAAAGATTCAAAAAGTAAATCATGGTTCAGTGTATGCACATCAATGATGTAATCTTCTTTCAAGTGACTTAGGTATTTCAGAAAGCCATCGTAATGTTCCACAAAGCCTATGTGGAATGGTTGGTTTTCATAGAAGGAATTACCATCTTTGTCTCTCAGCAAATATCTCACCATCTGATTATAGATGTCGGGTAAACTGAAGACAAAACTTCCATAGTCCGTATATTCGTCTAATAAATCATCACACAATGTTTCGTAGCATGAGCTATATACTTCTTCACCTTTTATGAAGTCATAAAACTCTTCGTAGTCGAACTTATGTGTCTCTGCATACTTTTTTATTAGACGCTTGCAAAATACGAAATGTTTCTGATGCAGATTTAGTACCCCTTCTTCTTGGAAAGCAGGTTTTTCTCCAGTTGTTGAACAGCATAGTACGCCACTTGGTGAAAAATCTGCATTATATTTTTCAAAGTCCAATATATTCTCATTCAGAGTATTTCCTATCGGATACCCTTGGGGCGCAGAAAAGCCTGCTCCAATTAAGATAGAGATGTGTTTTCTACCTGCCAATGGCTTTTCTGGTATTTCATAGTCAAAATCTATATTTTCTTTCATAATGAGTTCTTTCTTATCTTGTATATTCAAAATACAACTTATTTATCTAATAATATGCTTGTATTTATGCATCAATATGCAATATATTATTAGACAAATGTCTGTTTTGGTGACCGGGTTGAGCTGTTTGGAGATGGGCAGATGCGCCCGACACCTATGTACTTCCCAAGTCGAAATACCCTGTTCCTGATGACAGGGGCTATAATGTTTTTTAAGATGCCAATAATATAATTCATTTAGACTTGAAATATTTAATATAGTTCGTTAAACATTTATTCTAAAATAGCTTCAAGTGGTCGGCTTCATGTTGAAAGATTCGGTAAAGACTTATCATCATCTTGTCAATAATGATCAGTAACGCAAATCTTATATAATAGTTTTCATAAACAGAGTCTATGCCGGAAAGGATCTCCAAGGAAGGCCTGTTCTGCTGGTATGATGTAAGATTATGGGCACACCTGTTTCTGTGAAAATACAGGCAGCTATACATCTCATTTAGTCCTTTTTTATGGTGCATGTAAATGGTTTGTTGCTGTCATTTTTATGGGCACAATTACTGCAGTTTTTGAAGAATGCAGAAATGTCAAGACAACCTCCTCCTATACTATTGAATATTTCCACATATTCCTGATACTCTCTTTCGCAAAACCCCATACTGCTTGTATTTGCATGAAACTCGTCCAGAACACCTTTTGTGTTGCTCCATATTTCATTGGTGTCTATTGTCGAGAAGTCAAAGTCCTTTTTCAGTTTGACAATTGCCTTTCTTAGAAAGTTTAGAACTTTTCTTTTATCAGTTATTTGGGAACATTCATTCAAATTCCAGGGGAAGTATATATCACGTCGCAAATCAAAATCTATGGTGGCGATTTCCCAGCATATACATTTCATTTTTTGTTCTTGCGCACCTGTCATTTTCATAAAGATGGATTGCATGATATTATCCCACAACGGGTACATTTCAATTCCCCAACTCATTGAGTGGGTTATGGTGGATGTATCACACAAGATGTCCGATACCGGTGCTAATATGAAGTCGGAATGCACACTCATGGCCTACTTAAATATTTTTGATATATTTCGATTGATTTGGAAATTCTTTCACGCAGATATTTGAGGCACGCAGGAGATTTAGTATGCAGATAGTTATTAACTTTTATGTCCCTGATTGTGCTTTTTAACTCTTCCTCTAAAGCTTCTTTTTTGGATGTATCTAATGTCCTCTTCTCAAAAGCAGTGAAATAGATAAGTCCGAAAAATAAATATCCAGTTCTATGATTGACTGAAAGCGTCTTTTATAGTTCAATTCTGTAATGAGGGTGTTAATATTATTCAGATATGGTTTATAGTCCTTATTGGGGAAAATGTTGGTAAATCTACCAAATATTTGAGAATCTTTGTCGCCTACAACAGAGTAAATGTATGTTTCATAATAGCTTTCCATTTTGCTTGCATATCCATACCCGATACCTCTTTCCGAACCCTTTTTCTTGTACTGCGAGAGTAATGCCGCATATCTTACAAAGTCCATGCTGCTTTTTCGGGATTTATCAACAACACTGCTTGATATTTCCTTGCAGAATCCGGGATCAAACCATTCTTTGAGCTGATGGTTCAGGAAGTAGAGGGAAGCTCGGCTTTCCAGTACGTAAAGTGACTTTCCGCGTATGTTGATGTTTCTGAACAAGGTGGAGAAAAACTTCTGTTGTTCTTCTTCCGTAGTAGTTGATGGAACGATATAGGCAAAACCAAGGAAATTCTTGTTAAAGAAATCATCGTCCAAATGTTCAAGGCTTTCATATTTTTCTTGAGGACATTTAGCCATAATTTCTTCCTTGCTATTACCTTTGGCCAATAGCTCTTTAAAAGTCCATTCTATCATATTTTCCTGTTCATCGTCATCCGAGTCATCATCGTTTTCATTTACAAGACTTTCTATATTCCCAGCTCCGGCCTCTTTTTGGGGAAACGTTCGATGTATGCCAGGAGTACGGATGTAAGTCTCTGCTGGCCGTCGATAATTAGGTTATCTTGTCCGTTTGCCGTTTTATAAGCTCCGATAATCACAGGTGGATGAATTGTTTTTCTTTGAATGAGTCAATCAGGTTGGTATAGTCATCTTTGTTCCATACAAATGTACGTTGATATTCAGGTAACACTATGTTGCGTTTCAGTATCATCTGTATCCAGTAGGCTAGTGAATACTCGCATAATATGTCCGGTTGTTATTCATTTTAAACTACAAAGGGATTAAAGGTTATATTTATATGTTTATAAAGGTGTGCGTAATATAAGAAAACTTATTGATACTTGAAAATATTTTCAGGAATTTAATTTTGTTAAGAATGAAATTTGATATTTTGTATTGTATTATTATTAACGTTTTGCAAAAGTTAAAAAATCAAACAGCGATTTTTGCTGATAATTGTTATGAGTTTAATTATATATTTTATAGGCATATGAGTGATAATTTAACAAAAATACAACAAGCTTTACGCAATAATAGAAATGATTTAGCTTTTATCGTAGGCAATGGCATTAATAGATTTGCATATGGTGATCGTCAAAATGTTTCTTGGAATGGACTTCTATTGGAAGTGTGGCAGCAGATTTCTTATAGAACTATGAGTGATATATCTTCTGGAATTTCTTTAACAGAGTTTTATGATATTATGGAGATGGAAGCAGGCTCTATTGATAAAGTTAGGCAAAAAGTTGTTGATTTACTAGGTGAGTGGCGGCCGGATGAATACCATAAATGGTTGCAGGAGAAAATATCTTCAGACTGGGATGTACCTTTATTGACTACTAATTTTGATATGAACCTAAATGAAGGATTGACTCTTAATAAGTTAGAGTCTGAGAATTTGAAATTTGCAGACTATTATCCATGGAATGTTTATTTTTCCAGAACAGAGTTGAACAGTCCTACTGAAGGATTTGGAGTATGGCATATTAACGGAATGCTTAAATATAAAAGAAGTATTAGATTAGGGCTATCTGAGTATATGAGTTTATTATCCAGAGTACGAACATTCCTTCATAAAGAAGATGGTTTGGATGATTTTGATTTGAAGAATCAGAGTCGCTGGAAAGGATATCCTACATGGTTACACATTATTTTTAATAAATCATTGTGTATATTTGGTTTGGCTTTAGATGAAAATGAAACGTTTCTGAGATGGTTGTTGATTGAGCGTGCAAAATATTTTAAGAGGTATCCTGAGCGCAAGAAAAAAGGTTGGTTCGTGTGTAAAGCAGGTGAATGCTCAGAAGGTAAGAGATTATATTTGGACTATATTGGGTTTGAATTAGTACAATTGGATAGTTATGATGATATTTATAGAGGAATGTTCTTACCTTAAATTTGGGATATTTTTATAAATGAGGGGTATCACTTTATGTCAAATAAACCTAATGCAATGGTTTTCATGGATGCAAAACAAACATAGGATGGATAGAAGTACGAGATTCTTAAGGATAAATAGATAAAACTTTCAACGAGTATGAACCATAAATAATGTGAAGATGGCTGGAGTCGTTTAAGGGATTGCGTCGGCAAGGACAATGCTTCCTTTTATAGACTATGAATAAAGTATTATATTTACTTCTATCTTATAAATAAGTGTAAAGAAACAGGAATGGATGGAAAATAGACCGTCTGTGACCTTTTTTCCATCCTCTTCTTGCCTACAAAATTTAAGTTATATAAGTATATCACATATGATCAAATATTTCTTTTGTGTATTATTCTTTTTCACTAAGTTCATCCATATTATGTTTTTTCCCTTTATTCATATTACATCTAGCAAACAATTCCTCTTGCTTTTTGAATGTTGAATGTTAAATGTTAGGAAAAGTTATTCGCCACTAACATAAATAAAACGACCTTCAGCTACTATTTTATTTATATTATTTATAAACTTCATAATAATATTCTTATTAGATGAAGTCTTTTCTTGCTTGAGATATTCTGTTGAAATATTTTTTATCAACAATAGGTTGTCTACCATTAAACGAATATCTCCAAATTCATCTATTTTTAATCCAGTTTTTTTATTAAAGGATATAAAAATAGGCATTAGTATTTCTATTTCAACATCGTTGATGCAAAACTCAAAATTATTTGTATTATTATAAAATGAAATCATGATAGCTATTTTATTGATGATGCAGGAAAAGTTGTAATAACTTCACCTGTCTTATTATCTACGACTACTCTCTGAACTGTTTCCTCTGGATTTCGGCCTACTTGACGAGGCATATTTTTTTGATACAATGTACGATTTCCTTGTGGTGTAACTTTGTCTGGGTTATCTATTACTTTACCTGCATCTTTTATTACTCTTTTGGGATTTTTAAATTTACTTTTATTTATCCAATTTCTCTTTTCAGGAGAATAACCTGATTTTTTTATATGTCTTTCATGGATATGCAGTTTTGATTTTTTTGTAAATTTATAACCTGCATAACCAAACACATCAATCCACACATTTGTATTATCAACATAGCCATAAAGGTTAAGTATTCTCCCCGCTAGACCAATCAAGTCTTGCGATATATACATTCCCATTTGTGGCGAATAATACCTGAAGCGATTGTAAGCCAGTCCTGTTTCCCTGTCATAATACTGCCCTTGGAAGAGGAACGGTATCATTCCTACGTTTCCGGTCTCCTCGATGACTTCACCGTTCATGTCCAGCGTCCTGCTCCACACCTCATTACCATCCGCATCGTATGCCTCGGTGGGCGTACCCAGATGGTCTGTCAGTATGGAATAAGCTCTGCCTTCCTTTATCATGGCGGCAGGCACGAAGGATTCCTCCTCGAAGAGCCAGAGCGTGCGTTCTTTGCGTTCTTCCTCGGCCAGCCACGCATTCTCTTCCCTTGAGTAGCTCCGTCTCTGCTTCCACTGGTGCAGTGGCACGTTTCCGTTCCACACCCACCGCGTCACGGTCGTCCCGAAACTCTTCGAGAGCCTTCTTCCCAAAGCGTCGTATTCAAATGTCACTTCCTTTCCGTCAGGTCGTACCACCTTTGCCAGCGAGCCGTCAGCGCTCCACCTGTATTTCCAGTGCTCCTTCTTTCCGTCCAGCCATCTTCCCGTACCGATGTATCGTTCTGTTAGGTTTCCGTCCTTGTCATACTCGCAGTGCCACTTTCCGTCCTGTTCCATGGCTCCTCCCTTCAGGAAGCGCCTTACCGTGCAGTCCGGGTTAGGGTAGATGTTTCCCACTTCGTCGCTCTTTCTCCACTGTGCCGTTCCGTCCCCGTATTCGGCATATTCCAGTTGTCCGTTCGGAGTGTACCCGTACCGTGTCGTTCCACGTCTGCTGTCTTCCGTTGCGAGCAGCCGGTCAGCCTTGCTCCAGTGGTAGCGGCGCATGTGGCGTGTCTGCGCGTCCTTTCTCGTGCGTGCGTCCACAAGGCGACCAATGTTGTCGTATGCGAAGCTCCGCATCACACCTCCGGGCAGCATACGCTCTGTTTCAAAGCCCAGCGTGTCGTAGCTGTGCTGCGACTGCCACTGTCTTTCACCGTTTCCACAGCCGTCTCCGGCCTGGAACTCTGTCAGTTCTCCGAACTCGTTGCGTTTGTATTCCAGATTCGCCCCGAGTGTGCTCTGCAGGGACAGTATCTGTCCGGTCTTGTCGTAGGTGCGTGTGATGGTCTCACCGTCTGCCGTTTCCGTTACCGGTAGTCCCAGTGCGTTGTAGGCAAGCTCCACGCGGCTTTCACCTCGTGTGGCTTCCACCAACCTTCCAGATATTCCATACTGATAGGTCTGGTCGGGTTCATCCGTCGTCACATACGACACCCTTGTTACCCTCGATGCGTTGTCATATTCGTATTCCCGCACGATTCCGCTCGGCAGCCTTTCGCTTGTTACGCGTCCGGCGATGTCACGTTGGTATATCCTCGTTCCCCGGTCAAACCCTGTTTCCCGGATTACGTTACCTATGTCGTCAAGGTCGAACTCATAGTATTGCATCCGCTCGTTTATCACGTGGCGCAGCCGTTCTTCCCTGTCATAATGGAAACCTACGACACCTCGGCTGTCCTTGCGGTGTGTCAGCTTCCACATGCCCGAGTAGGTGTATTCCACCTTCTGCAGGTCGTCTCGGTATTCCAGCAGGTTGTCTATTCCGTCATATCTCAGGTGTATGTGGTTGCCGTCGAAGTCCTCCACTTCCGTTACGCGTCCTATGGCGTCGTAGCGCCTTGTCTGCACGGCTCCTTTCGGATTTGTCACCTGCGTGCATCGTCCCAGTCCGTCGTAGCGATAGTGCGAGGTGTTTCCCCGGCTGTCTGATGCTTCCGTCAGGTTGCCGTCCTTGTCGTAGCTCAGTACGGTTTTTACACCATACGGGTCAGTGATGCATTCGGCCAGTCCTTCGCTGTACTCTATCTGCGTTTCCGCTCCTTCTGGATTTGTCCTTTTGGTCACATTTCCTTTGCCGTCATAATCGAACTTCCATGTTCCTCCGTCCGCTGTGGTCACGCTCAGCGGCCTGTTGCGCAATACTCCCTTGCGGAAGAATACAGCCGATACGCTGCCGCCTCCCGGGTCGGAACTGTCGGTACAGTTTCCCCAGCGGTCGTATTTGTACAGGCTGCTGTTGCCTGCCGGGTCGGTTTCCTGCAGGAGTTTCCGGTCCGAGTCGTATTTCCATCGGTGTTCGCCTTCGTTGGCATCTACTTTCAGATACACCAGTCCGTCCTTGTGGTAATATTTTGTAGGCTTGTCATGGCTGTCAAGCACTCTGGTCATTCCATTTAGGAATTGCAACTTGTGGTCATATATGCCTCCGTCTCCCCATGTATGTATGCATCGGGATCCGATTTCGCTGCCGTCGTATTCAAAGAACCAGTTCAGTCCGTTTCTCCATGTCTCCTTTACAATCAGCCTTCCTTCGTATTCATACCGCATGGCATCGCCCACGGCGTTGCGCTGGCATGTCATGTTTCCCTCCGCATCATATTCGTATGATGCGAGTATTGTTTCTTCTCCCTTGTTTTCGGGGTGTGGCCCTTTTATTTCCAGGATGCGTCCGCTGCGCTCGTCGCATTCCACGGCGAGCCTTCTTCCTGCGCTGTCGGTAATCTCCTTCAGGTGCCCCTTACCGTTGTACCCGATCCGTATGGCGAACCCGTTCGCATCCGATACGCTTTCCAGCAGATGTACGGAGTCGTATTCCTTCTGTGTGAATCGGTAGTACAGGTCTTCGTCCATGTCCCATATACAGTAGCCGTCCTTTTCCTTTCGTGCTTCCTTGCGCTCTGCACGTATGAACGAGGGCTTCTTCTCAGTCGGCAGCGGGAAGGCTACGGGTATTCCGTCGGACATGCGCAGTGTCAGGATGCCGTCCTCCACTACGATACCCATGTCGTAGGCATGATGCCATCCGTTGCCCAACGGTCCCTGATAGTCGCTTTTGCTGTACCAGGTACGTTCCCAGGAGAGAGGGAGCGGACCGTCTATCCAGAAGTCCTCTTCGTCGGTGAAGAATGTGCCGCTTGCCACGTCCACAGGGTGTCCGGTTACTGTACATATTGTCTTGTGCAGCATGTCCTGCAGCTTTCCGCTCTTTATCTTGTCATTTACGGCTCCATGCAGCTTGTCTGCCAGTTTCTTGGTCTTTTTCTTATACAGTCTTCCAAAGGCTCCCATACACTTTCTTGAGAGTGCCGCCATCGGGTTAAGCGGCACGGGCACGGGGCTGGTCAGAATCTGTCTGGCCGGAGGAATCGGGTTGATTACCCCTGTCGGCAGGAACAGTCCCGGCACTTTGTGTATGCTCGACATACCCAGGTCGTTGCAGTCCAGATGCATGTGCGTTCCTCCTCCCGACAGAGGAAGCCCGTCTGCAAGCACGGTCAGGCTTCCCATGAAGGCATGTCCGTTGTTTTTGGGTATGGGTATCGAGTTTGCCGCAAATCCGGCTCCCATCGGTACATGCGGTATGCTGCGTGTGGGGGTAGAAGCCACGGCACGTGGAATGAACCCGCCGATTTTTACGGTGGCTCCCATCATGCCCACTGCCATGGTCAGTGCCGTGTGGCCTATCTCTGCGAGCTTGGCCGAGTCTGCATCCTCGGTTTCTTCCGCTGTTGGGGGAGAGGGGATGTACGATGCCACTGCCGCTGTCATGAAGTCCTGCGGACAGAGCAGCGTCCCTACATACGGGTGAGGCATCGGCACGCTTGTGGCCGGCGGTATGTTCACCAGGTGGATGTCCACTCCGATTACAGGGTCGAGCTGTTTGGAGATGGGTAGGCAGGCCTGTCCTTTCATCCCCAGTGCTCCGAGCACGGGGAGTACGGCTGCCTCGCTCACGTTGTCTGCCAGACTGCCCAAGGCTATGGTCGCCTTCAGTCCGGTGTCAAGCGCGTTGACGGACGGGGATACGCCCGCCTTCGCATTGGCGGAAGCTCCCGAAACTACGCCCGACATCTGTGTGCCTACAGTGGCTTCAAGCTGTGCGCTTACCTGGTCGAAATACCCTGTTCCTGATGACATAGTTTATAGTTGTTTTTAGAGTGGGTTCAAGTTTTGAAAAACAGATAGGCTGACAATAGAATGGCCAGCACTACTATGACTCCGAGCCAGAAACGAAATCCGTTTGGGCCCAGCAAGTCAAGCCAGAAGTTCCCTCCCCAGCTTCCGGGGCGGGTATAGGTCCATTTCCAGTCCAGTCTCAGTCCTGCCAGCCATACCAGCAGAATCAGGATGACTACAAGATAGCCCGATTTCGGGTTTTCCTTGATGTACCCTGGGCCCTCACTGAATATTTGCTGAAGGGTCGTCCATATTTTGTTGATCCATTCCATGATATTTCCCTAAATTTCGTTTGTATTCATACAGAAAGTCTTCCCAGTCCTTGCCGATGGTATGGCTCAGTACCGAGTTGATTTCTTCATTACTGACCGTTGACTGGCGTTCCCGGCTTTCCAGCAGCTTGAGCAGCAGCAGGGGATAAGACGAATGTCTTATCAGGTCGGACGACAGCTTGTCTGCCAGTCGGAATCCCTCGATGTAGCACTCCGTTGCTCTTTCCGTTTCGTATGCTTTCTCCCAACACCATCCGCACATTCTCAGTGTTTCTGCTTGCATGAGGTAATCCTTGCAGTGTGCGTAGGCATCTGCGCCCAGTCGGTAGGTTTCTGCGGCATCGTTCCAGTCGGATTTCCGTACCTGTATGGATGCTTTTCCTACAAGCGAGCTGCCGAGAAGACGCCCCGATAGAGATGGGTCAAGTTTCCCTTCGCCCATCTGTGCCGCTTCTACCGCTTTGTTGGCAAAGTACAGAGCCGTGTCAAGATCCTTATGGTTGATACGGTCTGTATATAGAATGGTATATACTGTTACGAACTGACTCAGCCAATTCAGGTCTTTTTTTACATTGACAAGTGCCATATCGAGGCATTTGCGTGCGTGCAGGTCGGTTTGGGCGGCATCTTCTTTCTTTACGCTGTTCATGAGTCTGGTCAGTGCCAGCCTGAAGTCGGAGGCGGCAGGGTCGCTCCGGTCTTCGTTGGCCGCCTGTTCTGCCAGTTGTTCGGTTGCTCCGTCCATGTCTATCGGGGGATAGATGGAGACTGTTTCTTTCTGGTAGGTCGTCATGAGCTTGCCGAACTGTTCTTGGCCGATGATATCGCCGGTTCCCCATACCATCTGTTTGTCGAATGGTTGGGAGAGTGCCTGACTGAACCACTGTCGGCATCCTTCATAGTCCTTTGTGCCTTCCAGATTGAAAATGAAGCTGCATTTCATGTCTGTACCGCTGACAAGCTCGTGGGTCAGCCGGTTGAAATTTTCCACTACTGTCTGGGCTGCATTGCTGCTATTTATGGTGCTGTCATCTGCCTGCCATTCCACTTTTTCAAAAACGATGTCTTCAGGCTTTTTCGAGTTGTTCCAGTACTCTATTTGCTTGCTGATATATTGCAGTACATCTTTACTGAACTCCATTGCTGATGTAAATGGAAGGGCGATGATGAAGACCATGTCTTCTTCTTCGCTGTCGATGGCCAGCATGTAGTCATAGAAAGCCTTGAGCATGGTTTCGTCCCCCGGATTGATGACAATGCGTATCATCTTTACCGGTTGTGCTACGGCATCCTCCCAAAGGAGGAGCATATTGTCCGCTATTTGTTGTATGGCATTGCTCATAGGTCAATTCAGTTTTACGATTGTACCTGCTATGGCGGTTGTTCCGCTGGAGTCCACGGTGGCCTGTGTGTTGCCCGACAGGTTGCGGTTTTGCTTCCCATGGCGGTTACGTCGCTTCCGCTTATGTTATATGCTTCTTCGGCACTGCTGTTTATTGTTTTTGCGGCCTGTGTGATTTCGTTGGCGGCTGTTTCCGTAATTTGGGCTTCGGCGGTGGTTTTGATGTTTCCTTCGCTGTCCAGTTCAATGCTGGTTTCGCCTACGCACAGTTTTATGGATTTGGATGCGGAAATGCTGATATTGCCTTTCCCGTCGCGGCATAGCTGTTGCCGGCCTGATCTGTCATTTTGATGCTTCCTTCGTCGTCATCTATGGTGATGGTACATCCGCTCCGTGTGGTCAGGCTTTTTTTCTTGTTGCCGTTGTCGCCTCCTGTAGCTGTTTTCCCGTTAAACAGGCTGCCCATTACGAACGGACGTTTCGGGTCATCATACCGGAAGCCTACTAGTACGATGTCGTCCTTTTCCGGGATGAAGACAAAACCTCTGTTGGTTGATACTTTATTGCTCATTCCGGCATCGGGAGTCATGACACGTATCCATGAGGTTGTCATGCCATCGCCCTGCCAGTTCATCTTTACCTGTACACGTCCTTGTTTCTTGGGGTCATCATTGCTTACCACTACCGCCTGCTGCGTCTGTGCCACTGGTAGGGGGACTTCCGGGGTCGGAAGACTTGTTGTCAGCGAGTAGAGTGCGGTAAAGTTATTGTTGTAGCTTTCTCCGGTTCCGGCTACATGGGTAATTTCGGTGATGAAATATTCACCTAAAGTCTTTTCTATAAAATCAAATTGGAAGTTCTGTATTGCGGTTTGTATTTCCACTACGCTGCCGAGTGTTATCCGGTTGCAGTCCGTTTCACAGGATATATAATGTGAAGGCGAAGCATCGCTCTGTTGTTTCTTTTGGAAATGGTTTTCTGCTTGGCTGTCGTTGGCAACCCTGATTTCTGTATGTTGGAATGCCTTCGATTTGAAGAGCTTGACAGAAGCGTCAAAGGCCGTTTGCCCCAGCATGTTCATGCCGGTGGGAACATTGGAAGCGGCACCTTTGCAGAATTTTGCATTGGCGGAGTCGTATGAGTTTCCCTCTACCGGGCGGGCAAGTGTTTGTATGCCTATGTTCAGGTCGGATATTTCGCGTCCGTAGCTCAGCTGTATGGCTGATGGCAGTTTGTCAGGCTTGCCGAATACAAGTTGTTTCCCGTCGTAGTACAGCCACTCGTGGTATTGTCTGGCCAGCCTGCGGATAAAGTCGAAGTCGCTTTCCATATACTGGCATTCGTATTCTATCTCAGCTGTATATTCCGGTTTGATGGCGCAAGGCATACCGGCCCTGTCGCATATTTCTTTCACTATGCTGAATAGCGTGGTGTTGGTCCACGAAGCACAGTTTAGCTCTGTTTCGAGAAGGAAGGTCAATGAATACCCCTGGATGAGCAGATAGCCGTGATTGCCTTTCGAGCGGTGCAGTCCCACATGTGTCACTATCCCTTTGAAGCTGTTGCCGCCGCCCAAAAGGATTTCCGCTTGCTTGCCTATCCAGTTCATGCTGTTGTCAAGCGTATGAGTCTTGTAGAATTCACCGGACTCTATATCCATGTGAACTTCAAAATAATGATGGTCATTGATGGACTGTTTCAACACAACCTGAAAAAAGGAAGGAAGAGGAATTCCATCAATGCTGACGGTTGTCTTTTTCTGCTCAAGCATAACGGCAATATTATTTGAGGTGGATAAATAAAATTGCCGCTTGACGGATTGAGCCCTTTCAAGCGGCAATATCTTACATTCCGCTTAGGGGCATTGCCCCGGAGCGTTTAGTTTTTCGGCCATCTGTTGTCCAGCGCAGCGTTTCCCACATTGATGAGTTCAGCCGAGAATGTCAGTGCGATGGTCATCGGCACGTCGTTGTTCACGTCAAGAGTTTCTTTGTAGTAAACGATGTAGGCGTTCTTGAACTCGATTTCCTTCATTTTGGCATCCTCTTCAATCTTCTTGTATACGATTTTTCCCTCCACCTGCTTGAACTGGCTGTTCAGCATGGCTTCTATGGTCGCAGTGTCGTCCGTTGATTCGATAACTACCGAAACACGCCCTCCCTGAATGTTTGAGGATGGTTTTCCTTTCGCGTCTGTTGTGCGACTGAATTCATACTCAGAGTGCAGTACGTCATACTCTTTTCCTGCAAATTCCAATGTAGCTCTAAATGATGCCATAGTTGATAGAATTTAAAAGTTTAACAATAAATTTGAGTGACTCCGTTTCCCTTTTCTGAATCCTGTCTGTCTTCCGGCAGAAAACAAAAAAAGAGAAAACTCCAAAAAACGATCTTTTGAAATTTCCTCCGGTTCTTCCCGACGATTTCTGTTTTATTTGTGGAAAAGAAGAAGAAAAATAAAACATCATCTTTGTCAATCGCAATTATAGGGAAATAAAATCATATATCCAAATATTTCCTCTTTTTAGGAAAAGTTTTTTAGTAACCTTATATTATATGGATTTATCTTGTTGTAGTATTATGTTTTTGCTCTTTTTCCTTGAGCATTATTGTTTCTCAGGCAAAACTATAACGGATAATTTGTAGTTTAAGTAAAAAACAATAGATTTGCAAATGTCATAGTCTGAAATTTGGGAAATATATGAAAGAGAACAAGACATTCGTGGCTCTATGTACAGAGTCTTTTACTTCCAATCATGCCGCAATATGTTCTGTTGCTATGGTGAAAGTGGTCAATTCTGTAGTAGTGCAGGAGTTCCATTCGCTTGTCAGACCGGTTGCCGGTAAAGGAAACATGCTGGATACGTTTCTTTCTGTATTCGGTGGTAATAAGTATGCCAATGCCCCGGAGTTTCCGGAAGTGTTGCGTTTGATGGAAGCATTTGCAGGTAGTTGTAAGATTGTGGTTTACGATGAGAAGGAAATTGTACGGGTGCGTAGGAACTGTAGATTCTTTGGTGTGGAGAGTAGCAATCTTTTGACTAATGAGTTTTTGGATATTTGCCGTATGCCGGGAGAGGAGTTGGAGGAATCATGTGAGTGTTACGGGATTAAGCTGAAAGCTGATTGTTGCTTGCTCGATAAGACACGTGCTTGTGCCGGATTGTATATGAAAGTTGGGCAGACTCATAGGCTGCCTTCAGATGAATTGTGTGATGGCTTGGAGCCTTTTTCAATGGGGAAGGAGGATTTGTATAATTTGCTCCCGGATGATGAGATTACGGACAGGAATACAATATTTTATCATAAGCATATTTTTATCTCCGGTATTTTTCCCCGATATCCGGATATCAATGTTTTGCTTTCCAAACTGCATAAGTTCGGGGCTATTAACTTGTTTTCATTTTCCTATACAGCCGATATGGTTATTCTTGGAGAAGGGCTGATCGCTCGGTTTTGGGAAGGTTAAGGCAAGAATCTAATGTTCAGATACTTACGGAAATTGCACTATATGATATTTTGGATGATATTGAAAGGCGGTAGAATCATGCTTTCGATAGTTGGTATTCTTGTTCTATTTTAGTAGAAAGTTCTTTTGAGTCTGCCTGCCAGTCCTCTCCATAAAGGGATTCCATCCGTTTTACTATCTCTTCACGTTCTTTACCATCAAGAGTGTATATTTTATCAATGTAGGTGCTTGCAATGAAAGACAGGTTTACGGTTTTCAGTTCATTGTCATCCAGTGCATATCCGTATTCAAAGGCTTCTGTAAGGATTGGTTCATAAAAAAAGTCGGTTCTTTTTCAGTGCGGCAAGCAGTGCGTAGCATATTGGCTGACTGCTATGGATTTCAATTCCTCTTTCTTGGCGATTTCAGCTCCTTTTAGGAAGCATTTTACAGCTTGTTTGGTGTCTCTCGAAAGATTGAACGCGATACCCTTATAGTCATATAGCTGTATCAGGATCTGGTTGCATTCTTTGGTTTCTTCTTTAGCCGTTTGTACAATGCTGATGCCTCTATCCAGTATTTTATGAGTGAAGGCGGATTCGTCTTTGAAGCTTAGCATGAATCCTCCATAAATCAGATAGGCTGAAGCCCACATTACTGTGCCTCCTGTTTCACGGCATATTTTTACAAGTTCTTCGCCCAGTCGCTTCACCTCTTGTTTTTTGCCGGCATTGGTGGCTTCTCCCAGTTCAAACAGACATCGTCTGTATTTTACTTGCGGATTGTGCGGGTCTCCTTGTGTGGCAATTTCTTTGTAGGCTCCGGCCGTATTCTGGTTGGGTATCTTTATGCGGCACGCTTTTTCTTTCAGGTTGTCCAGCAATGGTTCATATACTTCACGGCTGTTATAGTCTGTCAATATCAGGCTCACATGAGATGGAAGAAGCTCAGCCAGTTCCTTTATGCTTTTGTTCAACGATTCTACGTTTCCGATTTTGTAAATGATGATTGTTATGCCTAGGATATTGTCAGCGATTCCTGCAAATTCCTTAAAGCTGGAAACCATACGGACATAGAATGTTTTCAGGCTTTTGCTGTCATTATGGTCGAGTTTGGCCGCTTCCCGTTTCAGGCTGTCAAACTCCGTCCAGTTCCATTCCGGGTATTTTTTCAGGTCGGCTTCAAAAGATGTAATCCATTCATTTATCAGGAACGAATATAGTATGGCCGGAGATTCATAATCTGTTATGAAGGCAAGGACTATGTCACTGCTTTTCCCGTATGGAGAACCTTCCAGTCGGATGAATCCTTCCACCAGTGGGTAGTCTTCCTGGTCGCAGGTAATACAGTACACTTTTGCATCTGGGTGTTTCTGTCTTTCCTCTATCCATAAGTTCTGTATATTGCCTATTCTTGCAGCTATCGGATTATGTTCGTTGTTGGCCATACTGGAAAGATGTTTTATATTTAGTTGGTTTATTGTTATATTGTTTTGTATTCTTTGTCGTAGATTCTTTGTTCAAATACGAACCGTGTACCAAGGGCTCATGGGCACGTATGTTGGATAGAATCTTTTGTGGTTTTCTGAAAGCACTGACAGACCGTGACATATAGCGTTTCGGCTTTCCGTCTGTCAGTCTGCACGAAAAGAGGGCCACTCTTTTTTCATAGTCGTCCAGAAAGCTGTTTACACTATAGAATTTTTCAATGGAGATTTCCAGTTGTTTTTTTGCATATGCCAGCTTTCCTTCCTTTTCTTCCCCTGTTTGGGGAGAAGTGAAAGGCATAATGTACCGCCTTTCGCTTTCGGTCAGCTCATTGAATATGATAAAGTCATATCCGGCTATCGGATTGATGATAAAGTCACATTTACGTCCCATACCGGCATCGGTATCGTGAAAGATGTTTATATAGTGTTCAAAGTCTATGATCTCTACATCTATTTCCGAGTTGTTGTTGATGACGGATACGCCATTACCTGTATATTGTACAATTTGCGGTTGTCCGTCTCGTATTTCGAATTTGCCTTTAGGCCGTTGTTCTCTCCGGACTTGCATAGTATCTTCTTTCCATTCCTGTCCGAAATGTTTGGGGTAGTCCTTTTTGAGGAAATCAATCAGTGCGCTGTCCATACATTATTTCTCCATGCTTTCGTATTCGTCAAAGATTCGTTCCATCGTGTCGGACATATCGTAGGTGTTGATTACATATTCTTCAGTATCGTTGTCCGTTGCCATTAGTGATGTCAGAGTGCCTTCATGCACACGATATACGGCGATATTATCCTTTTCTAGGAATGGATAGTTTTCCCTTGCCTTTTCAAAATATCCGGCACGTAGCAATACGTTCAGATGGTTTACGATATAAGGACTGTGTGTGGCTATCATTAGCCCCAGCTTGCGGTCTTCATTGTTCTTGTGGAACGCTTCATCAACAAGATTGCTTATGAGGGCTCTCTGTGCTTCAGGATCAAGGCTCAGTTCGGCTTCTTCTATATGGATATGCACATACTTCTCCAAATCGCTTTGGTTGATTTGGGGAGTGAATTTTTCAAGTCTGTCTTGTTTGTACAGATAGTCCAGCACAGAACGCTTGAAAGCGTCCTTGAATGAGAATTCTTTTGCAAAATAGCGGACAATGGTAACCAATGGGGCAGATGTCTGAATACCGGAAGAAGCATACCTCAGTTCCACAGGCTTGGCACCTTCCTGCAATGATTCTATCATAAACTGTTTTGGTTTGTTGCCGGACTTCTGGACTTTCATCTTCAGGTTCAAATAGTCCAGTTGCTGTTCTTTGATGACATCTGTTGCGTCGTTGAAATCGTTGAATGTCTCGTGAAAGAAGAAGCCGAGGCTTGCCCCTTTGAGCGTGGCCACTTTGGATGCCCATGTAGGGATTACGCTTCGTGTTTCTGATACATACGATTCCTTGAAGAATACCAGGTCGTTGTTGGGAATGTTGATGTCCGACTGCAAAGTCTTGTTGGTATAGGACAGGTATATTGGTTCCCGTTTATTTCTACGGTATAGTATATCTCGGTTTCTGCCGTTATCATACTTTCCAGACCGTCCTGAAGCAGAGAGTTGAAGCGTAGTTTGAATGGCGAACGGGTAATCTTCGCATTTTTCAGATACGATCGGATATTCACCATTTTATAGATGTATCTCATGAGTACAATAATCTTCATGATTGTACTCTTACCGCTGGCAGACTTACCGATGAATACAGTCAGTGGCTTGATATCGCTAATCTCCACTTCTTTAAGTGGACCCAAATTCTTGATGATTATAGATTCTTTCATGATTGTAACGTTGTTTTCTAATAGACAAAGATAGTGGGAAGGTAAGGGATGTATGAACGAAAAAAACTGTTTTTTGGTTCTGCTTCCGAACCGAATCCTATCTTTGAGAACTCAAAGATACGGATAATTAATGAATTACGGATATTTGAAGACTGATTTTTTCATTAATTATCTTGTTTGTTTCTATCTGAAACTGTTTTATTGTTTGTTTGATTACATGTGCCCACGTACATTCGTACAGTTAATTGCCTGTTCTCTTGGTCGTTTTCAGGCAAAAGGCTATCTTTGTAGCCAAAATACATTGATTATGTGCAAATTCTCTGAATCTACTAAACAGAAACTTGGTAATGCGATTATATATATTGCGCGTCATACATCCGGTCTCAGCAAGACAAAGCTGCTGAAGCTTTTGTATCTGATGGAGGAACGTATGGCGTTGAAATATCATGTCCCGTTCATTGGTATTCCGTTTGAGGTATGGCAGGCAGGCCCTGTAGCGAAGGACGTCTTTGTTGACCTTTCGGACGGCCCGTATCTTCTGAAGTCTTTTGTAAAGACAGATTTCAAGGATGGCGGTACCTTCATTGAGGCGGTAGCGATTTGATGATAGCGAATTCTCAGAATGTGAGATAGAGATGATGGACGAGATACTGGCAAAATATGGTAATATGACTGCATCCGACTTGGTTGCAGAGACACACAAGAGGGTACTCTTTGGTATCGGGTAGCTGCTCGTACCGGATTGTTGGAAGCATTCAATAAGCATGAATGCAACAACTCCGACCGGCAGATTGACTTTGCTGAAGCAATGACTGATTGTGCGGCAGAGGATTATCGCGAGAGTTTGAATATACGGCAGACGGCTAACCTCTTAAATGCGGAATCTCATGTTTGAAGAAGGTAATTTGTTGTTTTTCCGTCCTTTTTTGTTCAAGAACGGTGCTGAGCCGCAGGACAAGTTTTTCCTTGTGCTTAAAAAAATGGAGAGTGATATTTTGCTTGCCAGTTTGCCTACATCTAAAGACCATGTACCATCAGATTTGGAGGTTAAGTAGGATGTTTGAACATTCCGGAGAGGATGCTGAATATTTTTGTGTTTATGGCTGGTGAGAATGTGGCGGTTAAGGATGATGGGACACCTTTTGCGTTTGATAAGAATACTTTTATTTATGGCTTCAATCTTGATACTTATCCTGCAGGACAGCTGGATTTACAGGAACGTATGGCGCAGACTTCTATTGAAAAAATAGGTACATTGGATGAAACTGTTTTCAATGATCTTGTTGCTTGCCTGTCAGAAAGCAAAATGGTAAAGAATAAGTCAGAAGAATGCTGCAAGGTTAGATATATAGCTTATGTAAACTCTCTATGATTGATTTAAGTAGGATTGTGGCCAAAGAGGGGATTGGTGAGGGAGGCAATTGGAAAGTATATAGATGCCTGTTGCAGGACTGTTCATCTGTGATTGTCAAGGAGTCTAAAGGTTTTGTTGATATGGCCATAAAGGCAGTATAAAGAAATATCAGTTTATCAAAGCTTTAGATATTCCTACCACATCGTTTCTGGAAGTGTCTTCTCTGGATGGCAAGCCTGTATTGGTTACTGAGGATTTGAATAGTGATAATCTATGTTTCGTATCTCCTAATAGTGTTAAGACTGAAAAAGACGAACTCCTGGCTTGCTTGAGGGATAATTTAACTCCTTGTTTATCTTCTGAACGGATAGATTCTAAGTCTGAGCAGTATTTTTATAAGAATAAAATAAAGGAAATTTCAAACTTTCCGTCTTTTTTACAGCGTGTTAAAGAAGATATTAACAAGGCTGCATGTCATAATATATCTATTGCTTTCGATTGTTATTTCTTCTCTATCGAGAAAGGTAAATCCTGTTCCGTTATTGATTATAAGATTGCAGATTGGGATAATATAGAGGAATGTGAAGATATAGATTTCAAGGATTTATTGAATGTTAATATTGTGGAGTTTCAGGAGGCTATGTTTAAGTTTCTTGAGTTATTTGTTCAGGAAGGAGAAAAAAGGGAACTTTATCAATTATTGACTTCAAATCTGACTCCGTAATATTGTAATAAACTTACTGATATATTTTAAATTGATTATTGGTTTGATATATTTATGAATAACTTTTGGATTGTTTTTTTCAAGACTTTGAATCGGACATTAAACATGTTGACTTTAGCTTCTGTCATCCTTGTTTTTGTTTGGATATGTGGCTTTTTGATATTCCTGCTCCCTGCCAGTTCTTTGTTGCTTGTGGAAAATTCTTTTACGGAGTCGGGCTGTCGTTCATTGCCGCCTACATATTCTACCTCATAACGGTTCATTATCCTGAAGTAAAAAAGGCAAGCACAGTTTATAAGGTTTCTGATTTTCCGGCCATGGCAATAGTTACGAATATCGAACGGATATTCATTGATATGGCAAAGAAGCAAGGAATGGATATTAAGAGGGAGAACTTGAATGAAAAGTTGATTAAGGATATTCTTTCTTCTACAAGATGTTATGATGATTCAACTCTTAGTGATATTGATTCTCAAGGGAAAATAAAAGCAAAAAACTGGCTTGGGTATATTGTCTCCGTTGAAAAGACTTATCGCTCATTTATTAATGGTGTCAAATCACTCTATTCTCAGCTTGATTCAGAATATGTTGCTGCTATATCTGAAATTGAGCAATGCGATTTTTCCCAGCCTATTATGGCGATGCTTCTACGACATAAGACACAACAGAAGTCACAACAAAATATAGAATCAATTACTTTTGAGTCTGGCTTAGAGGATTTCTTTCTTGAGTTGTATAATAAATCTCAAGTTTTGCGTAAGATTATAGAAGAACGTCGGCTGAGATATAAATATTAATTTCGAAAAAAACTTAAAACCACCATTAAAAGAAAAGAGGGAAAACAAGCAAAAGAACTATTGATAACTTTTTTGTGAGAGATACCGTTTAAGGATTGTCGGAAAGACAAAACCACCCCGAAAGGTGGTTTCATCTATAATACAGACAGATATAGGAATTTGTATATTTTATTTAAGTACAATATAAAAATCATCTTTGCCTTTCCATGAAATCTTATAATATTTACTATCAATTAATCCTGTTTCTTTGTAGTAATCCACTAATTCTGAGGGAGACCAATCTTTTCCGTTAGAAAAAAGGGCTTCTAATGCAATTAGTTTTTTTATCAAAGTTACCCGTTGAGTTATATCCTTTGTAGGTAAATCTAACGCATAATACTTCCCTTTTTTTACAAATCCCATAGCAATAAGTTCCTTCTTGAAATTATCACCAGAATTACTAAGTAGAATACTCTGTCCAGCTAATTCAACTACTATAATTTTGTTGTCTAAACTTTCTCTCATTTCACAAGAACTGTTAATATTGTTGTTACAGACGCATTGTCTGTTGTTGGAATTGAATTTATAACCATTTCGGGAGCACCCCCAGGCAGATGTTGACCACCTCCTAAGAAATATTCATTACCTTCTAAAGGACTACGAGGATTCATAGAGGAAATTCCACTAACTTCTCTGATTTTAAAACCATTCTGAAGACTACCAGGATTTAGTCCCATGTCAGATTCTATTTTTGCAGCCTTTACTGATGAAATTGTTATAGTATCTCCCTTTTTGAAGTTACCAAAATACCCCAATGCTCCTTTGCAATCTGTAATGAAAGTCCCGTTTCTACCAATGCTTGGATATGCATCCCAATCTGTTGGGCTAATATTAAAGCCCTTATTATCTTGTAACATCTTATGTTGCCTTGCTCTTGCTTTATTTACTTTGTCACAATCCAATCCAAATGGGTCAACCTGTGTATTGGGGTCGAAAACATATCCGTATAGCGTAGGATTACCACCCGCCAGTCCAATGGGGTCGGAAGAAATATACATACCCATCTTCGGAGAGTAGTACCTGAACCTATTGTAATACTGATGGGTTTCTTTGTCCTCATAGTGTCCCTGATAGCGGAACGGAACAAAACATTTTTCTCCGGTATATTCTTTCGCATTCCCATATACATCTAGTAACATTTCCCAAACAAGTTTTCCCTTGCTGTCGTATGCCTGCGTAGGAGTTCCCAGATAGTCATGCACAATCGTGTAGCGTTCCTGTTCTGTCACCTTGGCCACGGGGGTGAAGCTCTGTCCGTCATATACCCATGTGATGACATTTTCAAATGTCACCTCACGGTCGTAGCTTTCCCGTCCCATGTCGTCTGTCACAAGCCGTGGTCGTTCGTTCTCTTTACACTCCCATTCGTGCAGCAGCACGTTACCGTCCCAGCAGAATATTTTTGCTGTTCTGTCGGATGTCTTTGCCGTGCGTCTGCCCAGTGCGTCGTACTCGAATGTCACGGTTTTTCCATCCGGTGTGATGACGCTTTCCAGCATACCGTTTGCCAACCACGTGTAGCAGGTGTCTCCCGGCTGCCATGCCTGTGTGTTGTTAGCTTCGGTTTTCTCACTGTCCATGAAAATGCTCAGAAAGCCGTGCCTTGCCTGTGCCTTTGGTGCTTCTGTCAGATTTCTCCGGCTCTTGTGTACGAGGTTTCCCTCGCAGTCATAGCTGTAGTGGAACTCGCCATCGCTCAGCAGCCGTCCGCCTCTGTCGTAGGTGCGGTCCCTGCGGTTCTCGTCCCGGTAGATGTTTCCCACCAGGTCGGGTGTGCGGAAGATGCGGTCGAACATGCCGTATTCTCCCCGTATGAGGTTTCCCACCGAGTCATAATCAAAGATTACCGGTTCTGCCGACAGGTTGCAGCGCATCGACATCAGCCTTGCGCCCACGTCCCATCTGTAGCTTCGGAATCCCGTATGCCTTCCATTGGAATACACGTGACGCGAGCGTACCATACCCGTGTCGTCATAGTCCGTGGCTATGCGTATTCCTCCCGTGGCGAAGCGTTCCACCTCGCGTCCGGCATCGTCACGTCTGATGCCGCTTTCCCATTTGGGATTGTCTTCCTTGCCGCAGCCTGCGTTTACTCCGCTTACCAGTCCGAAGCTGTCATAGTCCAGTCTCACGTCAGCGCCCAGCGAACTCCGTACTCTTGTGCGGTTTCCGTAGCCGTCGTATTCCGATTCCACGGAAGTCACTTCCACAGGTGTGTCTCCGGCCGGCAGTTCCATGCTTTCCCTGATGATGCGCCCTGCCGCGTCACGTTCCAGCCGGATGCGTGCCGATGCGTTTGCCGCCATTACCAGGTTACCGTTCTTGTCGTAGGAGTATTCCTCTTTCGTGCCGTCATGATACGATACGGTACACATGCGTCCCCTTGCGTCATATTCGTAGGCGGTGCCTCTTCCTCCGGGACGTTCCACAAGTACGGTCTCTCCGGTACGGTTGCGTATGTAATTGCGCGTCATGCCGTCAAATCCCCTTTCCGTGCATACCTGTCCAGCCTTGTCACGGATGAAGCTGTATGAGTCGCCCCGTTCGTTCACCACGTCCGTCAGCCTTTCCATTCTGTCATAGAGGAATTTCACCTCACGTTCGCCTTCGGTACGTGTGGCGAGGCTTCCCAGCGGTGTGTATGTCATCCTTACGTGGCGGTGTGCGTCTCTTGCTTCCGTCACGCTGTCGTATGCGTCATATCCCAGTTCTACCGTGTTGCCGTCATGTGCGTACACGCGTGTGACACGTCCCAGAGCATCGTATTCGAAGCGGTCCGGTCGGAGTAGGGGTGAGTGTTCTGCAGTCACCTGTCCCCTGTGGTCATAATCCCACCGTCGCAGTGTCTTGCCGTTCTCGTTCCACGAAACGAGGTTGTGCTGTTCATCGTAAACGAGTTTGCTGATCTGCTCTCCACGTGTCATGGCTACCAGCATCCCGTTCTTGTCATAGTCGAATTTGGTTATTTCTCCCGTTCTGTCTATGGTGCGTGTCATCAGGTGCTTGCGCTCCTTGTCATACAGCCGCTGTGCCTTGTTCCCACATGCGTCCACATGAATGACGAGCCTGTCCAGTTCGTCGTATATGTATGTTTCCTCGGTTCCGTCCGGGTAGGTTACCGAGGTCAGGTTCCCTTTTTCGTCATAGCCATACCCCGTTATTCTTCCTTCGGGATCGGTCACTCTGTACGGTTCCGAATATTCCGTATATTCGTATCGGGTGATGTTTCCCAGCGGGTCTTCTTCTGCGGTTACTATTCGGTCCGGCCTGTACCTGTATGTGGTTGTTCCGCCCATTGCGTCCGTCACGAGGTTGAAGCCTTTTTCAGGATGGTATTCTATTCTTCCCTCCTGAATGCCGTCCTTGCCCCATGTGTGTACGCAGCGTCCCTTTCCGTCGTATTCCCAGTGGAAGGTGTCCCCGTTGCGGTCTGTGTTTTCCGTCATCAGGTGTCCATCGTACAGGATGTGCGTGGTCTGTCCGAGTGCGTCAGTGATGGACATCATGTTCCCGTCCTTGTCATATTCGTATACCACGAGCATTTCCGTACCTTTTATCGTTTCGAGGGATATTCTTGTTATGAATCCCCTCTGTTCCGTTTCCACCCGTATACATCTTCCGGCAGCGTCCGTGATTGTTTCCGGTTTCCCGTTGCTGAATCTCAGTTCCGTTCCCATGCCGTCAGGGTTAGTCAGCCTTGTCATCCTGAAAGTGTGTCCGTCTCCGCAGCGCAGATCGAACACGGATGTCAGCATCGTGTCATGCTGTATGCCTCATATCCTGTTTCCGTATGCCTCAATGTCGTCCGTTCCTCTCTCAGATACATTTCTTTTCCTTGAGGTATCATCGGGAAAGCCACGATTCTTCCATCTTCCATGCGCAGTGCTGTGGCTCCTTCTTGGGGAAGTTCCTGCACGCACCTGTCATAGATGCAGTGCACTCCGTGTCCTAACCATCCCACATAGTTGGAGTCGGAGTACCATGACCGTTTCCACGATAACGGTACGGGTGATGGAAAGCTGAAGTCCAGTCCCTCGTAAACCACTACGCCTCCCACAAGATCTACAGGCTCGAAGCCCATCTTACAGAGCATGTCCGATAGCTTCTGTGTCCCCGGGACTTTTTGCATTACCTTGCTTTGCAGAATCTTTGTATTGAACTTGCTGATGCCCACCTTTTTCAGTACGCTGAATCCGATATTGTAAAACATTCCTTCCATTGCGCCACCGATATCCGGGATGTAGGGGCCTCCTACATATACCGGCTTTCCTGTCGGAACAGGTAGTGAAAATGAAGTGGGTGCAAAGAGTGTGGGCACAAGGCTCTTTCTTTTCTTTGCCTTGTTGCTTCCAGGGTTGCAGACAGCGGAAGCCCGATGTCGTTGCATGTCATTACCATGTATCCCTTCGGACTCAGGCGGCTCCCGTCTGAGAATACGTTCTGCGACGAGAAGAAGTTCATGCTCTCATGCCCTATCATCGAGGGATTGACAAAGCTGCCGACCAGTGGTATGTGTACCAGTGTCAGCAATACCCCGCTGGTGTCTGACACTCCGCGTTTCAGGCCGTTGATTGTTACGTTTGTGCCCAGAAAGGAATGTAGTCCGCCGGATCCACCACGATTCCTATGTACGGATGGACCGGATTGTAAGGAGGTACGGCTGTCATGTGTACATCCACCCCGGTGACTGCAGTCAAGTGTGTGTCGGCGAGTAGCATGGACTTTGTTTTATGGGTTTGGAAATTGTTATGACATATTGAAATTCAGGGTTCCGCCACTGATATTTGTTATATTCGTTCCTTTTACATCAACCATTTTTCCTGAAATAGAGATACTGGTTGTGCCTTTGGATTCTATTGCAGGTGCTTCCGATGTGAGTTTGGTTTGGCTTGTAATAAGTGTTTCAGTGGTTCCATCCACTGTGGTCTTGTCGCTTTTTACAATTACCTCTTTGTCTCCTTTGGTATCTACCTTCTCATCAGCGTGTATTTCGATTACTTTGGAATGCAGGGTGATTTTCTCTTCCGAGTCGATGGTGATGGTCTTGTCACCGCCCAACAATACTTTGCTGCCGCTCGGATCTGTGATAAGGATACTTCCTGCATCATCATCTATGGTGATGGTGCATCCGCTCCGAGTGGTCATGCTCTTTTTCTTGTTGCCGCTGTCACCGCCTGTGCCTGTCTTTCCGTTGAACAGGCTTCCCATTACGAATGGACGGTTCGGGTCGTCATGCCGGAAGCCTACCAGTACGATGTCGTCCTTTTCCGGGATAAAGACAAATCCTCTGTTGGCCGATACTTTGTCGCTCATTCCGGCATCCGGTGTCATGACACGTATCCATGAGGTTTTCATGTCTCCCGACTGCCAGTTCATCTTTACCTGAACGCGTCCCTGCTTCTTTGGGTCATCATTGCTTACCACTACCGCCTGTTGCGTCTGTGCTACAGGCAATGGAACATCTGGAGACGGCAGGTTAGGTATTGTTGCGCTCAGTGCCGTAAAGGTATTGTAATAGCTGTTGCCGGAACCTATTATATGGGTTATTTCCGTAATGATATATGAGCCAAGCATCTGTCTGTAAAACTGAAATCCTCACCTTGTATGGCCGTTTGTATGTCAACCACACTGCCTACTGTCAGGCTATAGCAGTCGCTTTCGCAACTAACGTAGTGGGAGGCTGCAGTATCGCTCTGTTGTTTCTTCTGGAAATAGTTGTCAAGTTCTACTTTGTTGGATATACGGGGTTCTGCATATTGGTTGGCCGGTGACTTGAATAGTCCTATGGAAGCCTGAAATGCAGAATGTCCCAAACTGCCAAGACCTCTTGGTGCGTCTGGTGATGTTGATTCAAACTTTTGTCCGTCTTCAGAGTGGTAGGATTGACCTGCCAGCGGACGGGCGATGGCTTGGATGGATATGTCAAGGCTTTGCAGGTTTCTTCCGTACATCAGGGGTATGCTGCTCGCAGCAGCAGGTTTGCCGAATACGAGTTGCTTTCCGTCATAGTACAACCATTCATGGTACTGTCTGGCCAGCCTGCGGATAAAGTCAAAATTGCTTTCCCTGTATTGGCATTCGTATGCTATCTTTTCTGTGTATTCGGGAGAAATAAGTGCGGTTACTCCGGCTTTTTCACAAACTTCGTTGACAATGTTGGCCAGAGTCTTGTCCAGCCACGAAGCGCATGTCGGTTCAGACTCCAGAAGAAACGTATTGAGTATCCCGTCAGAAGCAGGCAACCGTGGTTTCCGGATGCTCTGTGTAGCGAAACATGTGTGGCTATTCCCACAAATGTATTTCGCCCATCAGTATGACGACTTTTTCCCAAGCCAGCTCTTTGCCTTCTCCAGTGAATGCGTTGCATAGGCT